>Ga0255128_1000662_pt1 | contig 15850 bp, 16 predicted proteins | sample Law_Miss_RepC_8d_FD_188562 | JGI IMG/M metagenome (GOLD analysis project Ga0255128, IMG submission 188562) | Freshwater microbial communities from St. Lawrence River, New York, United States - Law_Miss_RepC_8d | ecosystem: Environmental > Aquatic > Freshwater > River | place: USA: New York... | reverse complement strand
GTGGGCCCGCGCCGAGTTCCGGCCCCACCACGGACGCGCGCTCCAGCAGCGTGATACGCGCGCTGGCCGCGTGCTCAGCGCCGGCATGCTGGGCAATCCGGCGCCGCATTTCGGTCGCGAGTTCAATGCCGGTGAAGCCGCCGCCAATCACCACGACGCTGAATTCATGCCCTACAGGCGTGGCGGCCAAGCGCTGGCGCAGCGCTTCATCAAAGGCACCGGCGCCGGCAAAAGTATCAATATTGAGCGCGAACTCGGCCGCGCCAGACACGGCGAGGGGTCGCTGCTGACTGCCGGTGGCGAGCACCAAACGGTCGTAGGACAAGACCTTGGCGCCGTTCGTGGTCTGCACCGTAAGGTGACGGGCGGTGGTATCAATCGCTGCAATCTCAGCCGTTTCAATCGCCACCCCCAAAGGCCCAAGGGTCGAGGCCAAGGGCGCGCGCAAGTGCTCGCCAAATGCCTCATACAGGCGTGGGCGAACGGTGAGAAACGCGTCGCGCGAGACCAGCGTGATCGACACCGCGCCGTTCGCCAATGCCACTTCACGCGCCGCTACCATAGCGGCCCACATCCCGGCGAAACCGCCGCCTGCAATCACCAGTTTTTTCATACGAGCCCCTCCCCCCTTTCGTTGTTGTGGGCCAAGACTAACGCGGATGCGCCGGCGCTACCCCTTTGGCGCGCAGACACACCGCGATTACCTGCCCAAGCCCCACCAAACCGGCGTCATTCCTGCCCCCTCGGCCTGACCGGTGCCGCTGTCGGCGTGCGATGATGTCGCCCACTTCGAGACCCACCCGCGCGGTGCAGTTTGCACAGCGTTTTCAGCCATGAATGCTTGTCGGAAACGCGAGGTTATCCATGAATAAAGTGCTGTTGATCACCGGCGGCAGCCGCGGCATTGGGGCGGCCACCGCCCTAGGCGCGGCGCGCGCCGGCTATGCCGTGATGCTGAGCTATCGGGAGGACGAGGCTGCCGCCGCCAGTGTGGTCACGCAGATCGAGGGCTTGGGCGGGCGCGCACTCGCGGTACAGGCGGATATGGCGGTAGAGGCCGACATCCTGCGCCTGTTTGCCGCCTGCGATGAGGCCTTTGGGCCGCTCACCGCGCTGGTCAACAATGCGGGCATCCTGAGTCGTCGCTCCCGCGTCGACGAGATGAGCGCGGAGCGTCTGCATCACATTCTGGGCATCAACGTCGTGGGGCCCTTCCTCTGCGCCCGCGAAGCGGTGCGGCGCATGTCGACTCGCCACGGCGGGCAGGGCGGAGCAATCGTGAATGTCTCCTCGGCCGCGTCGCGTCTCGGCGCGCCGGGCGAGTTCATCGACTACGCGGCGAGCAAAGGCGCGCTCGACACCTTTACCCTTGGCCTCGCGAAAGAAGTCGCGACCGAAGGCATCCGCGTGAACGCCGTGCGTCCTGGCGTGATCCTCACCGACATTCACGACAGCAGCGGAGAAATTGGTCGCGCCGCGCGGGTTGCACCGCTGGTGCCGATGCAGCGCGCCGGCACCGCGGAGGAGGTGGCGGCGAGCATTCTGTGGCTGCTGTCGGAGGAGGCCTCCTACGTCACCGCCACGTTTATCGAGGCCTCGGGCGGACGCTAGAACGTCGCGGTCATTTTCTGTAGTCCAATCAGATTTCGGTTTAAAGCGAGGATAAAAGCCTTGAAAGACGCCACTGGAAAATCGGTGCGCTGGATGATCGTGACTTTAGGGCGCAGCGGCTCATCGCTGCTCGCCACGATCATGGCGGACGCCGGTGCCCAGTTTGGCATCACTGCCCCAGCGGAGTGGGATCCCAGAGCCGGAGAAATGGAAGACCCTGATGCCAAACGGGCCGCGCATCAAATGCGCAGAGCCTTTGATATCGATAGCGGGCGCCGCCACGTGCTGTTTCCTCAGATCGAAGCCCGGCTCCGCCGCGGCCTTGCGCGGAAATATTTAAAACAAAGCCTGCTGCGCGCCGAGTGCGTAAAAATCGGCGACCTCGACCTGCTGGTGCAGTCCGCATTCGCGCTGGGTTACTCGCCCCGAGTCATCCTTAATTACCGCCGCTTTCAGGACTGCCTCGTGAGCAACGTGGTGGGTCGCAAACATGCAGGCCCCGATTCCATCGCCGAAGACTACAGCCGCATCTACCGGCAGGGCTTTGAGCTGCTCAAAGTCTTTGGGGGTTGCGCCATCAGCTACGAGGAAATGCTCACCAATCCGGCGGGCAGCTGGCTGGCGGCACTGGGCACGGTGGCCGGGCTGGAGCAGTCGCGCTTAGAGGCAGCCGCGAGTCGACGGATCCGCCGCAGCGAACACGGCGCGCTTGAGAGCAATGCAAGTTATCCGGAGTGCGATGCCATTTATGACCGCATCGCCGCCGAGGCCGGGCGTATCTTTGAACCCACCCGCCACGTGCGCCGGGCGCGTGGTGTGAGTTAAACCTGAGCCAAATCCTGCGAGGAATAATCGATGAACGAGCTGCAATCTGTCCGCGCCATGTTGAACTACAGCGTCGATAACGGCCGCCCCATCGATTACTACTTCTACGAGCCCGATGCAGCGGTCGTCCCCAACCCGCCTGGCACCGATAGCCACGAAATGCCGATCTACAACGGCTGGCCGGTGGCGGCACAACTCTGCGTCGACCGTGAAGGCTTTGAGATTCATAGCTTCGATGGCAGCTTTCGGGACTTCGACCATGACGATGCCATCAAGGCTACGTTCTATCAGCAGGTCACCCGGTTCGTCATTGCGCACACCGGCGCCAAGCGCGTGCTGGTGTTCGACCACACGCTCCGCAAACGCCTGCCCGCCGATTTATCCGCGCAGACCACCGTGCAGCGTCCGGCGGTGATGCTGGTGCACAGCGACTACACGGTGAAAAGCGGCCCGCAGCGTGTGCGCGATTTATTGCCAGAAGAGGCAGACGACTTGCTGTCGCGGCGGGTGGCGTTCTTCAACGTGTGGAAGCCGCTTTACGCGCCGGCACAAGAACTCCCGCTGGCGGTGTGCGACGCCCAAACCAATGCCGTCGGCGACATGCTGCGGATGGATCTCAAGTACGCAGATCGCACCGGCGAGATTTACGCCATGCGCTACTCGCCGAAACATCGCTGGCTATATTTCCCGCGCATGGCGCCGGATCAGGCGCTGCTGCTGAAAACTTACGACTCAGAAACCGACGGCCGCGCCCGCTTTATGGGGCACAGCGCGTTTGAAGATCCCACGACGCCGCCGGACGCTCCGCCCAGAGAGAGCATTGAAGTGCGGGTGATGGCGTTTTTCTAGCCTCGGTATCTTGAATGAGGAAAGACATGGCCCGAATGGCGCGCAAGGTTGCGCTTTCGATTTCGATACCACGGCACACCAATTTGGGGCGATTTTTTCCACAGCCAGCGTAGGTAGCTCGGATACGCTTGTTGGTTGGAACCAAGTCAAATGGGCAAATATGAAATTTTGAGGGGCATTCGCCAGTGAAACGCGTCGCGATTCTCCAGTCTAACTATGTGCCCTGGAAGGGATACTTTGACCTTATCGCAAGCGTTGATGAATTCGTTATCTACGATGAGGTTCAGTTCACCAAAAATGACTGGCGAAACAGGAACAGGATCAAAGGTCCAAACGGTATCTGCTGGCTAAGCATCCCGGTCGGGCCGGACATCAATCGACGAATTCTCGACGTTGAACTACCAGCGGGCAATTGGGCTTCGAAGCACTGGCTAACGCTGCAATCCAACTACGGCCGCGCTCGTCACTTCAAATCGATGGCGGCTCGTCTTGAACCTCTATTTTTGGGTAAATTGCCTCAGTCTCTGTCGGAGTGGAACAGACTGCTGATTCAGGAAATCTGCGACATCCTTGGGATCACTACGCGGATCACTTCAACTGAGTCCTACACACTAGAGGGAGATCGGAGCGCTCGTTTAGCTGCGGTATGCACACAGGCAGGAGCTGATTGCTATTTGTCCGGCCCCGCAGCCAAGAGCTACCTTGACGAAGAGGTATTTAGCACCAGGGGCATAAGAGTCGAGTGGTTCAGCTACGCAGGCTATCCCCTCTACCCCCAGCTCTGGGGAGAGTTTGAGCATTCGGTGAGTGTTCTGGACCTGTTATTCAATTGCGGCCCTGAGGCTGCAAATTACATGCTCTTTAATTTACGAACCAAAAACTAATCCAACTGTGAAATATTCTTTAGTCGTTCCCATCTACAACGACGCTTATCTGGCGGCGGCATTCTGCGAAGAGATCTATCGCGTCATGTCGGCGCATCTGCGTAGCGATGAAATACGGCAAGAGTTCGAATTGATTTTCGTAAACGATGGGTCAAGCAACGATTCGCTATCCACATTACGGGAGCTGGCAGAACGCTGGCCCTTCGTGATGGTAATCGACCTGTCTCGAAATTTTGGGCAGCACGCTGCCATTGCATGCGGCATGCATGCGGCACGCGGTGAGATCGTCATGCGGATGAATGTGGACATGCAGGATCCGCCGTCAGAAATTCCGAAGCTCATCAAAGAATTGGAGTTAGGTGACTTTGACCTGGTGGTAGGGCGCTACGCGAAACGCAAAAGCCCCTTGCGTAACAGACTTTCGGCATGGCTCTACTTCCGGTTATTCAGGGCGCTGACCGGATTCGACACGCCCCAGAACACCTCACCGCTTCGGGCGATGAACCGCCGTTTTGTCAGCGCCTACAACCAGCTACAGGAGAAGTCCAGATTCCCTCAAGGCTTGGATCAATGGCTGGGTTTCAAACATCTATACATTGAGATAACGCATCAAAATCGCATCGACAATCGGTCGGCATACAACTTCTGGTCACGCCTTATTCTTGCGCTAGACGGCTTGATGTACTTCTCCGACCGCCCTCTGAAGCTCATTGCCACCAGCGGACTCGTCGTCGCCACCTTCGGCATTTTCCTCGGTCTCTACTTGATTGTGGAGAAGCTCACTGGAACTGAATTCTTGCCCGGGTACGCATCGGTTGTTTCCCTTGTTTCTCTAGCATTTGGAATTCAACTAAGCGCTACGGGGGTTGTTGGCTTGTATATCGCCAAAATCTTTAGGGAAGTGCAGAATCGGCCTCTTTATGTGGTTCGCGAAACCTACGGATCACCCTTAACGACAGAGGAAATCGAAAGAAGATGAGTAAGGGTCACGAGTCGGCCGTAGTCAGTTACTCCCCGCCAGATAGCATTGACGCGCGAATGGAAATTTTCGCGATGATGAACACATATCAGGCAACAAATGAGGAGAAGGAGCGTTCACTAGGACTCTTTCTGCGCGGCTCGTTACTCGCGAGAATTTTTGCGATCGCGGATATCTACAGGCAAATAGTGGACATTCCCGGCGCCATCTTTGACGTAGGCACATGGCGGGGCCAGACAGCGGTGCTATGCGAAAACCTCCGCGCGATTTATGAACCGCTTCATTTCAATCGTCGCATTGTCTGCTTCGACACATTTGAAGGCTATAAAGGCTTCTCGGAAAAGGACAAGGCGACCGATCTGCATCGCGACGGAACCTATGCCCTAAGTGGAACAGACTACGCAGAATTCCTAAGACGGCTACTCGACCTACACGAGCAAGCCAATGCTATGGGGCATAATCACGGCAAGCATCGGGTGGTGAAGGGCGATTGCCGTGAAACGATCCCGAAGTTTTTTGAGGAAAACCCGCACGAATATGTGGCGCTCGCTTTCTTCGACGTCAATTCCTACCAGCCTACGCTTGAGGCATTTGAAAACATCTGGGCGAAACTCGTTCCCGGCGGAATCGCTGCGTTCTGGCAACTCACCCGGAACTCGATTCCGGCAGAGGCGCGCGTCTACGCGGAAAAAATCCTTCCTGCCCTTAATCACACGGTGAAACGTTCTGCAACCTACCCCGGACTTTGCTATCTAGTGAAGCCGTAGCCGAGAAGCCGGCTATCCGATTGCAGACCCAAGAAGGCTTTATTTATGCGCACAGTTATTTTGGGTAACGGCATCGTTGGGTTGAGTATCGCGTTTCGTCTTCTCGGTCGACTCGGCCAGAACGATCAGATTGTTGTCATCGGGGAGTACGAGCGCCCTGGCTCCGCGACTTTGGCCGCGGCGGCCATGCTGAATTCCTTTGCGGAAATTGAAGCGGGCGGGCTGGATACAGAAATCGATCTCTATCGCTTTGAACTGAGTCATCTGGCGACCCAGATGTGGCCCAAATTTGAGCGCGACATCATCGACGCTGCCGCAAGTGACCTTCCCAAGGCTTGTGCCAACTGTTCCGGCTGCGCGGGTGGAGGATGCTTCGCCACGGGAACATATGTCGTTAACAACACGTCCGCCGACGATCTGGACGATGAAAATTTTGACGCGATCTTGCAGGCGCTCAAGGACTTCAATGAGCCTTTCGACATGGTTTCGCCGAGGGAAATTCCGAACTATCAGCCAGCGCAGGCGCACCGGGCGACTCGGGCTCTGCTGATCCATGGCGAGGGGTGGTTCAATCCCAGAGTCATGGTGGAAAAACTTGACGCCGCTTTGCGCCGTGACCAAAGGGTCTTATTCATAAACGATGCGGCAATGAGCCTGTCCCGCTCTGGATTAGCCCTTGAAGCGGCCGTTCTGCGAAGCGGGCAACGAGTTGAGGGGGACCGTTTTGTGCTAGCGACGGGGGCTACATCAACCGATCTGCTCGCGCGGAGTGACCTCGGACTCGACATACAACGGGTGTTCTACGGGGTCGGCGTTTCAGTGGAGATTAAAAGTCCCGACTTCCCACATTCGAACTGCATCAGGACGCCTAATCGGGGGCTGGCGTGTGGTCTTTACAGCGTGCCTTATTTTCAGGGGCCGAATGACACGAACGATCATGTACTGATTGGGGCGAGTAACTTCATCTCGCCCGTTCCATACCAATATGGTCGAATCACAAGTGTGGAATCGCTGATGCGCGGAGCGATGGAACAAATCAACACCAATTTCTACCGAGCTGACCTGGTTCGTGTGAACGTGGGTTGGCGTCCCACCAGTCAGGATACTTACCCCTTATTGGGGAAAACCTCGGTTGATAACCTGATCATTGCTACCGGCACCAAAAGAGACGGGTTTCACCTCGCACCGCTCATTGCCGAACGAATTGTAAACCTGCTCATGGGGGAGTCTGTTGAAGAGCGTTTCGCGTGTTTCTCGCCTGAGAGAAAACCCATTCGCGCTCTGACCCGCGAGCAGGCGATCGAAAAAGCGGTACGCCACCAAATGAGTGCCGCCTACCAGCACGGCTTCGTCCCACCGCTTAGCAGAATGCCGTCGCAAGTTAGTCAGATGTTTCGAGACGGTCTCGAGCGCTTGCATGATCACATCGGTGCTTTCGATTGGGGAATTCCGCCCGAAATGCTGGACATGTATCGCTACGGCCATGCGACGCCCTGAGAGCAAACATACGGAGATAGCAACGTGCGTCTATTGCTGCTTATCGCCCCAACAGTTTTCTTTGCCGTATACGGGCAACTCATCACCAAATGGCGAGTACAACACCTCGCAAATGGGGTAGCGCCCGACGCAAGCATTTGGATTCGGGCGGCGCACTACTTGGCCGACCCTTATGTTCTGTCAACGTATTTGGCTGCTATTGCAGGGTCGATCGCGTGGCTTTTGGTTGTCGAACGAGCGCCGGTTGCAGTTGCGTTCCCTATCTATGTGGGAAGCACTGTTTTACTAGTCGCGGTGGCTGGCATCGTACTCTTTGATGAAGCGATTACGCCGTCAAGATTGATAGGAATGGCGCTTATCGTGGCGGGCGTCGGAATCGGCTCGCGCTGAGCAGAATTCAGTGGCGCGCGATGATAACTTTTTCCGTGAAGCGCGCGATTTCATCTCGCGTGAAGCCGTCGCACTGCTGCCGCTGTTTGAGACATTTGCCAACGAAGCGCGTTTTGCCCGCGAGTGGCTATCGACAAGCCTGAAAGAACTGCCCAGAGGGGCTTCGATTCTTGAAGTCGGTGCCGGTTCGATGCTGCTCAGTTGCCAACTGGTGCGCGAGGGCTTTCGTGTTACGGCAGTTGAGCCCGTTGGCGAGGGGTTTGAGGAATTTAGACAGTTGCAGGCGCTGGTTTTGCGCGCGGCAGCGTGCTCTGGCGAAACGCCTACAGTAATCACCGAACCTGTAGAACGTATGCCTGAGTTAGCGCCTTTTGATTTTGCCTTTTCGGTTAACGTCATGGAACACGTACCCAGCGTTCCTGCGGCGTTGAGGTCGGTTTTCTCAGTGCTGAGACCCGGAGCCACTTATCGTTTTACCTGCCCCAACTACCTCTTCCCATATGAGCCGCATTTCAATATCCCTATTCTGTTCTCCAAGGCGCTTACCGGGCATCTGATGCATAGCAGAATCGCGGCGCACACGGCATCTTCAGATCCTGCTGGCCTGTGGCGGTCCTTGAACTGGATTTCGGTTCCCGGCGTTGCTCGCGTCTGTAGAACTCTGCCGAAGGCCAAGGTGACTTTTGATACCGGAATGCTAGCGAACGCACTGAGTCGCGTGGTGGACGATGCGCAATTTGCAGCCAGACGCCCCACCTGGCTTATAGCGCTTGCCCGCTTGTTAGTCGCCTCGCGGGCCCATCGTCTTTTCGCGCTGCTTCCAGCCTCCTTGCAGCCCCTGATGGATTGTCGCGTACAACACATTAGCGTCATGCAAGACTTGCCCAGAGCCAAGCTCTGATGCCTCAGATTAATACAGGCATCCGCGCATTTTTGGCACACCCCGTGGTGTACAGCACCTTCCAGAATTTAATGGGCGCGCGGAGGGGCTGGCGTAACTTTGTTACGAACTATGTGAAACCACAGGTCAACATGCGGATTCTCGACATCGGGTGTGGTCCGGCGGATCTGCTCGACTACCTTCCACCGGTTGAATACTGGGGCTTTGATCCCAGCGAGTCCTACATTGCGCACGCGCGAACCAGATTTGGCCAGCGAGGTAACTTTCGATCGGGAATGCTCACCGAGGCCGCGCTCAAGGGCCTGCCGACTTTCGATATCGCCGTGCTGTCCGGCGTCTTGCATCACCTGGATGATACGGAGGCCGTTGCACTGCTCGGTCTGGCCTTCAGGGCTTTGAGCCCTAGCGGGCGACTGGTGACGATTGACCCTTGTCTGGCGCCCGGTCAGAACCCGATCGCGCGCCTGCTGATTAACGCAGACCGTGGCCGGAATGTTCGTGACGAAGCGGGCTATCGCGCCTTGTTAGGACAGGTTTTCGTCGAGCATCGGGTTGTTGTCCGTCACAAGTTATGGCCTCCTTACACGCACTGCTTCGCGGAGTGTCAGCGGAGGTCCATTTAGGCGCAAAGAGTTTCACGACAACGGATTATCGGAGCCCTCCCGCAGGCCACAAACGATTACTGGCGCTCGAAACACTCCTGATTTTCTGGCCATCTCCTAGCCGTGCCGTATGGCAACAGCAGAGGTTGCGAGGAAAAAAAAGCATTTGGACGAGTTCCAGTACGACGCGACGAAGCAGATGCTGGAGCTGGGGCAATGAGTTCGTGAGAGAGAATCGACCGCGCGCGCAGGCGACAAACGGACCATCCGCCGACGGCAAGAGTGTCCTTCAACCAGTTCTACGAGTCGAACGTGATTCCCTTTAACAAACCCTTCGTCACCCGCCGCGAACTAGGCTATATCGCCGAAGCATATGCGAACGCCCAGTTATCCGGAGATGGCGCTTTCACCAAGCAGTGTCACAGCTGGCTCGAAGGCCAAACAGGCGCCGCTAAGGCGCTCCTGACCCACTCTTGCACAGGGGCGCTGGAGATGGCGGCTATTCTTGCCGGTATGGAACCGGGCGACGAAGTCATCATGCCGTCCTACACCTTTGTGTCGACTGCTAACGCCTTCGCCTTGCGTGGCGCAGTACCGGTATTCGTGGATATTCGAGCAGACACCTGCAATCTCGATGAAACCCTCGTCGAGGCGGCAATCACCCCTCGCACCAAAGCCATTGTGGCTGTGCATTACGCCGGCGTGGCCTGCGAGATGAACGTGCTGCAAGACATCGCGCGTCGCCACAATCTGCTGCTGATTGAAGACGCCGCGCAAGGGGTCATGGCGCGTTACCGCGGGCAGCCGCTAGGCGCCATTGGAGACTTTGGAACCTTCTCGTTTCATGAGACCAAGAACGTAACCTGCGGGGAGGGTGGAGCACTGCTGGTGAAATCCCCCACATTCGCGCAGCGGGCTGAAATCATTCGAGAGAAGGGCACCAACCGCAGCCAGTTTTTCCGCGGTCAGGTCGACAAATATACGTGGGTGGACCTTGGCTCCTCCTACCTGCCCGGTGAACTGGTGGCCGCATTCCTATGGGCTCAGCTGCAGGAGGCGCGAGAAATCACCAATGCGCGACTGGCCGTCTGGGCCAGGTATCACGAACTGCTGGCGCCGCTTGAGGAGGCCGGGCTGCTACGTCGTCCCGTTATTCCACCGGACTGCGAGCATAACGCGCACATGTACTACGTGCTGCTATCTCAAAGAATCGATCGCCAACAGGTAATAGAGGCCCTGAAGGCCGCCAAGATTTACGCCGTCTTTCACTATGTGCCGCTGCATTCCGCACCGGCCGGCAGGCAGTATGGGCGCGCCCACGGTTCACTCGCCGTGACCGACTCGGTGGCGGCCCAATTGCTTCGTCTACCGATGTGGATTGGTCTGACGGAAGACGACCAGCAGCATGTCGTTACGCAACTGCGAGCCGCACTCCGCTAAAACCGGCGCTCAGCCCCTCGTCGCCGGCAACGCCAAAAAACCGTTAATAAAATTTGACCGCAGCCGGCGGCCTGATCCTGTGATGCGTAAGTTGGGAAAGCGCTGGCTCAAGGCCTCGAACATCAAGGCAATCTGCATCTCCGCAAGGCGATTCCCAATGCAGGTGTGTTGGCCCGTGCCGAACGCGAGATGCAGGCGCTGGTTACGGGTGATATCGAAACGCTCGGCGTCGGTGAATACCGACTCGTCCCGATTACCTGCGGCGTACCACAGCACCACTTTGTCGCCCTGCTTGATGGCCTGACCGTTAACCATGGTGTCTGAGGTCGCGGTGCGGCGCATGTGAAACACCGGGCTCGCATAGCGCAGGATTTCGCGCACGGCGAGCGGCATCAGCGCGGGCTGCTCGCGCAGTAGCTGCCATTGGTCGGGGTTTTCAGTAAACGCCACCATGCCGTGCGAGATGGAGTTGCGGGTGGTCTCGTTGCCGCCCACCAGTAGCAGGATAAAAGTGCCGAGGAAGTCGGCGCGGCTGATGGGTTCGCCGTCGAGCTTGCCGTTGGCCAGCATGCTCAGGATGTCGTCCTGCGGCGTGGCGCGGCGGAGATCGAATAAATAGCTCGCATAGCCCAGCATCTCGCCCATCGTGGCCGCCGCCTGCTCGGGCGAAATTCGCAGCGTGGGGTCGTCTTCGCCCACCAGCGCGTTTGACCATTCGTAAAGCTTGTCGATGTCGCTCGCCGGCACGCCAAAAAGTTCGGCCAGCGTCATTAGCGGAAACGGCGCGGCGATGTGTTCGACGAAATCAAACTCATTGCCTAGCGTCTCCACCTTGTCGAGCACGGCGCTCACACGCGCCCTTAAGCGGTCTTCCATTTCACGGACTTTGGTGAGCTTGAGACCGGGCAGCACGGCCGCACGATAGGCGCGATGCAACGGCGGATCGGTCGAAATAAACGGCACGCCAATGGCGCTAGATCCCAAGTCACCGACGCCGCGCTCGTTCTCGTTGAAGATGCGATGACCGCCGTTGGCGTAGGCCGATGAAAACGTCTTGGGGTCTTTGGAAATCGCGGTGATGTCTTCGTAGCCCAGTACGGACCAGAATCCGGCGCCGTCGCTTTCCGGATTCCAATGCAGCGAAGCTTCCTTGCGCAGCGCCGCAAAGGTGGCGTAAGGCACCCCGTGGAGGTAGAGGTCGGGGTCTTTCAGATCGACGCTGGCCATAGTGCTCGTCCTGAGTGAGGTGGCCGAATTCTAACCGTTGGCGTGCGCTGGAACAGTCAGGCTTGCGCCCCGGTGTTTTCGCCTCTGCAAGTTAGGTGTAGTGTCGGGCGCAGGTTTCTGTACCTTTGAACCCGAACAAAAAAACGACTGCTTGGAGGACCTCATGACGCAATCCAGAATGCGCTTCGGCGCTTTCGTCGCCCCGCATATTCCGCCGGATGAAAATCCCATTCTCGCGCTTGAGCACGACATGGAAATTGTCGAATACATGGACAAGCTCAACTACGACGAAGTCTGGATTGGCGAGCACCACTCCGGCGGCTGGGAAATCACCGCCAGCCCGGAACTCTTCATTGCCGGCGCGGCCCAGCGCACCCGCTCCATCCGTTTAGGCACCGGCGTGTCGTCCCTGCCCTACCACCATCCGTACGTCCTTGCCGATCGCATCCGTCAGCTCGATTACATGACTCGCGGACGCACCATGTTTGGCGTGGGTCCGGGCTCGCTGCCGTCCGACGCCTATATGCAGGGCGTGCCGACCGCCAAGGCCCGAGACCGCATGGAAGAAGCGATTCCCGTGCTGCTCAAACTGCTGGCGGGCGAAAAAGTTACGGCGAAAACCGACTGGTTCGAAGTGAACGAAGCCCAACTCCAGTTCCTGCCCTATAACGATCAGGGCGTGGAGATGTCGGTGGCGAGTCAGGTGTCTCCCACCGGCGCGCTGGCCGCGGGCCGCCATGGCCTCGGGCTGTTGTCGATCGGCGCCACCTCTGCCGGCGCCTTCAACATGCTGGCCGCCAACTGGGCGATTGCCGAAGAAACCGCCGCCGAACACGGCAAGCAGGTGAACCGTTCGGCGTGGCGTTTGGTGGGCCCGGTGCATGTGGCCGAAACCCGCGAAAAAGCCCGCGAAAACGTGCGGTTTGGACTGGAGCGGTGGATCGATTACATGTCCAAGGTGGCGTCACTGCCGCTCGGCACCCCGCCGGGTGTGAATCCCGTGGACTACATGATCGAAACCGGCTTCGCCGTGATCGGTACGCCAGATGACTACGTGGCGCAGATTGAACGTCTCACCGCACAGTCCGGCGGCTTCGGCGCCTTCCTGCACCTCGACAACCATTGGGCGGACTGGGCGGAGACCAAGCGCTCCTACGAACTCATCGCGCGCTTTGCGATCCCCAAGATCAACAAGCTCAACGCCAACCGGTTCGCATCCGAGGCCTGGTTGCGGGTGGATAACGATCGCTTCCGCAATGAACTGAAGTCTGCCGTCGGCGCCAAGATTGCCGAGCACGCGGCGAACAAGGGCGTGGACAAGCTCTCGCCAGACTTCATCCAGCTGTTCAACGCCCAGCAGAAAGCGAGCTGAGCCAGCCGCCTTGAATCGTGAGTGCGGCGGCCGTTGCGGTTGCCGCACTCACGACACTTCCAGACCTTAAGGCCGCGGCCCCCAGGGCGCCGAGGTCAGTAACTTCACTTCCTGCGACACCAGCAGCCCGCGCAGTTTCGGCGCGAAGTTCTCGATGAAATCTTTATTGCCGTAGAGCCGCGCCCAGAACGCGCGCCGTTCGTCATCACTGGCGAACTTCCACAGATGCACCAGCTGATTGATGGTGCCCGTATCCGCCTGCCAGTAGCCCACCAGATGTTGCGCGAAACCATCGCGCTCCAGCACGGGATAGCCAATCTCGGTGTAGAGCTTCACGGCCTCGGCCATCTTGCCCACCTGCAGGGTGTAGGTCCGCATTTCGTAGACGATCATCGAAGGGTTCTCCTTTGGGTTGAGAGCAGCCTTAAGGCTTGCGGAATTTCAGCACGAACTGCGAGGTGCGACCCTTGATGCTGGCGTCAAAGACGTTGGCGCTTAACGGGTCGGCCGGATTCAGCAGCAGATTGCTGTCGGCTTCCAGCGTAAAACCAGCGGCTTTCACTTCGCGCTTCACCACTTCCGGATCGATGCGATGCAGTTTGTCGATCTGCGCGTCGGTAGTCCCCGCCGGCGCGATATGGTCGATGACCACGAACACCCCGCCCGGCTTCAAGGCGCTAAAAATCGCCGCGTTCATTTTCGCGATATCCACCTTCTGCCAATGCTCGTCGTGATAGAGCTGGCTCATGAACACCACATCCAGCGGCGCATCAAAGGCGATCTCCGCCATCGGCTGCGAGCGCGCTTCAACGTTGGCATAGCCTGCCTTCACGAGGACCCCTGCCAGATCAGCCGCCTTGGGAAACATCTTGATCACCCAGTCGGGATTGAATGCATAGACCTTGCCGCTCTCGCCGACGATCCGACTGAAAAGTCGGGTGTAGTAGCCGCCGCCGGGGCCCACATCGGCCACGCGGTCGCCGGCTTTCGCCGACGTCAGCGCGAGGATCTCGGCGGGCTTGCGCACGCCATCCACCGCGCGCTGTTCCGCGGGGCGAGCAGGATCTGCCAAGGCTTCAGCGATCGACATGGGGGCGGCGCTCGCCTGAGCGACGAACAGGCCAATACCAAGCGCCGCAAGGCTGCGGCCGAATCGAGATAACAGCATGGAAAATCTCCTGATGAGTAGGGGGATGCACGGGCGTGCTCAGCGAAAAAGAGTCGCTGAACGCGATGTCGCAGATTACCTCTAGAATGACCCAAGCCGCGCCATCAGGGGTCATTCATGTCGAAATACGCCATTGCCGGTCTCGGCGTCACGCCTCAGGGGATCATCGGCGGCACCAGCGCTGAACAACTCGCATGGAACGCCATCGAACTCGCGCTTGCAGATTCCGGCCTCGCGCGCGAAGCGCTCAACGGCTACCTCTTTCAGCCCGGCTTTGGGGAAAACACCACCGGCATGGCTGCGAGCCGCGCGGCGCTGGGCACTAACGTCGCCCTGCAAGTGAATTCCAGCGGTGCCACCGGGATTCTGTCGATCGCATCAGCGATTGGCCTCATCGAAGCCGGTACCGCCGACTACGTGGTGTGCGTGCATGCCACCAACGCGCGCTCGCAGGCGGTTACCGTGGGCGAAGGTGAAGAGAACGAACATGCGGTGTTCGGGTTGTTCTCACCCGGCGCCCAAAACGCGCTCAGGGCCCAGCGCTGGTTCCATCAATACGGCACCAGCTCAGCGGATTTGGCCGAGCTGGCGGTGGCATTAAGACACAACGCCTCGCTGCGCCCGGACGCCTTCCGCTATGGCGCGCCGCTCACCGTCGACCAACATCAAAACTCACGCTTTATCGTGCGCCCGCTGCGCCTGTTCGATTACTGCCTGGTCACCGACGGCGCGATTGCCTTCATCGTCACCACCGCCGAGCGCGCGCGCGACCTCCGCCCCAAGCCTGTGTCGATACTCGGCATGGGCGCCTGCCACGACGCCGGGCAAGGCTACGACTGCGGCAGCAGCACGCGCTTGGGCGATGCGAACATGAGCGTGGAGCCCGCGCGCTCCCGTGTGTTCCGCGCGGCGGGCTTATCACTGCAGGACATCGATGTTTTTCAGTTCTACGACGCCTTCACCATTCTGCTCGCGCTGCAGCTGGAAGCCTGGGGTTTATGCGGCCCGGGCGAAGCCGGCGACTGGGTGCGCGCCGGGAACTTTCGCTGGGATTCGGCGCGGCCCTGCAATACCAACGGCACGCTGCATTCCTGGGGCTATGTGCAGGGCTTCACGCCGCTGGCCGAAGGGATCCGCCAGCTCCGTGGCGAAGGCGGGGCCACGCAGGTCGCACAGGCCCGTACCGCGCTCATCACCAACGTTGGTCTGACCGGCGCCGGCCAGGCGCAATCGGCCCTTATCCTCGGCGCCTTGTAAGGAGCTAGGCATGAACGTGAATACCGACAACATCGCCGCGCCACGGCGAGTGACCGCCGTTGAAGATGCGCCGTTCTGGCA
>Ga0255128_1000661_pt1 | contig 15852 bp, 9 predicted proteins | sample Law_Miss_RepC_8d_FD_188562 | JGI IMG/M metagenome (GOLD analysis project Ga0255128, IMG submission 188562) | Freshwater microbial communities from St. Lawrence River, New York, United States - Law_Miss_RepC_8d | ecosystem: Environmental > Aquatic > Freshwater > River | place: USA: New York... | reverse complement strand
GGCGATCGTCCATCGACGGGAGATGCGATCAGCGCAGAGTCCACCCAGTACGCTGAAGAACGCGTAGACCCATTTGAATTGCCCGAGCATAGTTCCCCACATTTCCTGAGGAGTGTTGCTGGCGGCGAAGTCTGGGATGGAGTCCATGACCGATTTCTGCATGGATGCCATCATTTGACGGTCGAGGTAGTTGAGCAAGGCTACCGGCATTAGCAGTAGGACGAAGAGCCATGCCCTTTGGGTGAACCAGTTAGCGTTTGTTGGCGTGAGGGGCGGTTGGTTATGACTGGGAGGGGTGAGTTGGGAGTCGTTCACGGCAGTGGTGGGGTGTTAAGTTCCGCGTCGGTTACCGAACCAGTGAATATGTTGTCGGTCGCACAGGCGCAGGTCGTGGGTTCGACACCAGTCGGCAAGCCAGCTTAATTGGAGTTGTAGTTCTTCGTGGGTAGTGCCACGGGGCATGAGCATCACCCGATCTGGGGCCCAGCCACGGAGTCGCTTGAGGTACTCGAGGACTTCTTCGGCATCGAGGATAGATCCTACCACAAACTTCAGTTGGTATTCGCCTCTTGCGATCAGGGACTCGACGATATGGGGGGTATAGCGACGTGCATCGTGTCGACGAACCCATGTGTCGTCGGCGTAGCCGATGGGGGTAGAGTTACTGAGTTTTGGGCTGATGGACCAAAGGTCGCATTCGACTTGTTGGAAAGAATCGGAGGAGTTCTGGTTTTCCCCTGCTGGGGCGATTCCTACGGTTCCTGCGGTTTCGATCGTCAAATGCTTGCCGCGGGCTCGGATCGCGGCGGAGAGTTCCCCGATTTCATCGAAGATCATCGGTTCGCCGCCGGTTAGCACGACGTGAGCAACACGCGATCGATCGACTTGCTCAAGGATATCTTCGATGCTTTGTTGGGGGCCTTCGGGTTCCCAGGAAGCGTAGCGGGTATCGCAGAACCAGCATCGCAAATTGCAGCCGCTCGTGCGGATAAACAGGCTTGGGGTGCCCGTAAGCATTCCTTCGCCTTGAACACTTTCAAAGATTTCTGCGATGCGAATCAATCGAGGACTCCGGGTAGATGAGCGCTAAAACATCTATTGTATTTTTTCAAGCCTGTTAAGATATGCCAAGGGTTGGGTTTGCGGGAGGAGGCGGAAGCTGACTCGTGCCGCCCGGCGTCGAGAATTTTCGCGGGAATAATTTATTCGTTTTTCCCCATGGAGCTCGACGAGACTTGAAGCATCGCAGTCATTTAACCAGTGGAAAACCAAACTGTGCCAGGAACACCCTTTGTCAGTGAACTTGAATGTTTTGACAACTCCTATCCAAATCGCGATTACACGATTGAGATAGTCTGTCCCGAGTTCACTTCGATCTGTCCAAAGACTGGGCAACCTGATTTTGGGACGTTGGTATTTAAGTACGTTCCGGATCAGAAGTGCGTGGAACTCAAGAGTCTGAAGTTGTACTTGCAGAAGTTCCGCAACGAAGGGATTTTCTACGAAAACGTGACGAACTGTATTTTTGATGACTTTTTGAAAGTCACCTCGCCGAGATCGGCGACTTTGGAAAGCCGTTGGGGAGCACGGGGAGGGATCACTTCTACGATCACCATCTCGTACACTCAATCCAAGGGATAAAGAGGCAGCAGGGATAGGCGGTTCGAATAAAGAATAGGGTTCCGGGGATTCGAGGTTCACGGGGCCAGAAGGGGATAGCGAGGTTTGATCATGAAGCAATCGCAAGTACATCCGCCGCTGTTGTTAGGTGGACTGGCTGATGAGGCCGCGAATCAGAAAACGGCGATGCAACAGTTTTGTGCTTTCGCTGCGATGGGGCTGCGCTACTACACGTTGCGTTTCATCGACGCTGGTGGCGGGATCCAAAACGTTATGCAGCTTGAACCCAAAGGGATCGAGACGATTCTGGAGTTGCAGCGCGAGTACGGGCTGAGCGTCTCGAGCATCGGTTCACCGATCGGTAAAGTCAAACTGCTCGATGTCAACGATGGAACGAACAACCGTTACGTGCCATTCCAAGAGTACTTGCAAAAAGACGTGCGGAGAGCTTGCGATCTTGCGAACCAGTTCGGGAGCAAACTGATCCGAGGATTTTCTTTTTATCATCCTCGCGGGACAGATCCGAATGCGCATGTGGCCCAAGCGGTCGATCAAATCGGTGCCATCGCCACGATGTGTGATTCATACGGATTGACCTTCGGATTGGAGGTCGAAGCGAACTTGATCGGGCAGACAGGAAAGTTGCTGGGGAAGATCTATGATGCGATTTCCCATCCTGCCTTGGTCTTGGTATTTGATGGCGCGAACTTGGTGTGCCAAGGAATGTCGACTGATCAAGTCTTTGAAGAATACTTGGCGATGAAGCATGGGATGGGTTGGATCCATGTGAAGGATTACAAGAGACCGCAAGTTCATCGAGCTGGCAGCAATGGTGCTGCGGCGCATGTGGACGAAGAGTCGTTGACCGCATTCGTGCCAGCGGACATCGGGGATTCGGGTCACGAAGCGATCTTTAGGGACATTCGAGCCGATTACCCAGCGATCATCGAGCGGGTGACCAAACGTGGGTTGCCTGGATTCTTTGTAGACCTTGAACCACACGTCAAGGGTGGTGGCCAATTCGGTGGCTTTAGCGGCCCGGATGGATTTGGGGTGGCGTTGCGAAGTTTATGCAAGTTGCTCGATTATGTCGGGCTTGCGTATCACTTGCGCGGTTTTGAAGATTTGCGCGGTTAGGGAGCGGACGGATGAATCGGGAGCAAGTAGGTTGGAGATCGCTATATCCGTACGACTCCCATTATTTAGCTCTCGGTTCGCAGCAGGCGTCAGGTGGTGCACAGGTGCGGTTGCACTACATCGACGAAGGACCACGGGGAGTGTCATCGGAGTTGGCTCCTCATCAGCCGAACTCTGACCGGTCTGATACGAGCGGAGTTCAGCATCAAGCTTCGAGTATCTTATGTGTGCACGGCAATCCGACTTGGTCGTTTTATTATCGATCGATTGTCGATCGGTTTAGCGCAACGAACAGGGTTGTGGCGGTCGATCACATCGGATGTGGAATGAGCGATAAGCCCCCGCAATACGCTTATACGTTGCAACAGCATACCGACAATTTAGTAGCTTTGATCGATGCGATCGACATGCAGCGGATCGTGATGGTGGTTCACGATTGGGGTGGTGCGATTGGATTGGGAGCAGCGTTGCGTCGATTGGATCGCATGGCGGGATTGGTCGTTTTGAATACCGGGGCTTTTCCTCCCCCCTACGTACCGTTGCGAATCGCAGCATGTCGACTTCCGTGGATCGGAAGTTTTGCGATGCGGCATTTGAATGCGTTTGCGAGGGCGGCGACGGTGATGGCGATCGATCGCTTGCCCCGATTGGAAACCAACGTCCGCGACGGGTTGCTTGCTCCGTACGACACCGCAGCGCATCGCGTTGGAATCGATGGATTTGTCAAAGACATACCGATGAGCAAAACGCATCCGACGTTTGCTACTTTGAAGAAGCTTGAGAGCGATTTACCGAAGCTTGGTCGATTACCGATTCGGTTGGTGTGGGGTATGAAGGACTGGTGTTTTACGCCGGAGTGTTTGAGGCGTTTCAAGGTGGCTTGGCCGAACGCATCTGTACGCGAGTTGAGGGACGTCGGGCATTACGTCATGGAGGAAGCGGCATCGGAGGTTTGCGAGGAGCTCGCGGGGTTAGTTGTTCAGTAGGGCAGATTGCTGAAGATTTTTTGTAGCAGTGAGAGTGGAGTCAGACAGGTCAGACAGGTCAGACAAGTCAGACAGGTCGGACAGGTCGGCGGCTAGAACCGAGACAAACCGCAACGCGTAGCATGGGACTGTGTCCCGTGGTGCGTGCATCCGTTTGCGCGGACACCACCCTCATCCCCCGGCCCCTTCTCCCGCCAGCGGGAGAAGGGGAGGCGCGCTTGTTGAAAACCCTTTGCTCCCGCCAGCGGGAGAAGGGGAGGCACGCTTGTTGAAAACCCTTTGCTCGCGCCGGCGGGAGAAGGGGAGACTCGCTTGTTGGATGCCCTTTGCTCGCGCCGACGGGAGCAAGGAGAGACTCGCTTGGGACAGAGATAAGCCGGACTTGGTCTGATTTCGAGTATACTAATCTCGTGGCGGTGGGGCTGATGCTTCCATAGTTCTAGAGACTTAGGTATTCGATGATACAGCAAAGTTTGCGAGTGTTGGCCGGGATCTTGTGCATGTCGGGCGCAAGCCTCCTTGCGCAGGAGGATCGCAAGATCGACTTTGAAAAGGATGTGTTACCGGTCTTCGATACGCATTGTGTTCGGTGTCACGGTGCAAGCAAACAGACAGCGGACGTGCGATTGGATCTGCGATCGGCAATTCTCAAAGGTGGTGGCAGCGGCGAGATAATTCGGGTTGGAAATAGCGCTGCGAGTATGTTGATCGACTTGGTAACGCAACCTGATCTCGATCTCCGCATGCCACCCGAAGGCTCTCCGCTGAGTGAAGCAGAGGTGGGATTGCTGAAAGCTTGGATTGACCAAGGGGCGCAGGGGCCTGAAGATTCGCATTTGCTGAACAAGGCGTTGCCTTGGAGTTTTCAGCCCGTGACTCGTCCTCAAATCGCTCCGACAGATTCACCGACAGATTCACTGTCAGTTTCGCCCGCAGATTCGCCGTCGGATTCGCAAAGCACTGTTGGATATGGTCCGATCGATCGTTTCTTGGCAACTAGCTTAGCAACCAAAGGGCTTCGATTCTCAGATGCCGCTGAACGCGAGACGTTGATACGACGCTTGTATTTGGTTGCTTTAGGAGTACCTCCGACCATTCAGGAAGTCGATGCGTTTTTGCAGGACGTGAATCCCGATGCATATGATCGGCTTGTCGATCGCGTGTTGAGCGATCCTCGGTATGGAGAGCGATTGGCGCGTCATTGGTTCGACGTGATACGATTTGCGGAGTCGAATGGATTTGAAACGAACCGCGTTCGCTACTCCGCTTGGCCGTTTCGCGATTATGTCATCGGCTCTTTTAATTCTGATAAACCATACGATCAATTTATTCGCGAACAGATCGCTGGGGATGAACTGGGGGTAGAGGTCGGAACCGGTTTTCTCGTTGCAGGGCCTTATGATTTGGTAAAGAGTCCTGACGAGTCTTTGACGTTGATGCAGCGTCAGGACGAGCTCGCGGATTTGATCAATACGACGGGGACTGCGTTCATGGGCCTGACGTTGGGGTGTGCTCGGTGTCATGATCACAAATTCGATCCTGTGACACAAAAGGACTTTTATGCGTTGCAAGGAGTGTTCGCGGGGGTTCAATTCGGCGAAAGGGAGCTTGCTAATGAATTGAATGACCAATCGCGCGCGAGAAACGAGCAGATCAAAGTTGAACTGAAACGGATTGAAGGTGCCGTGGAAGCTTGGCGAGTGAAGTCAGCAGCGAGGATGTCCGAGAAGAAGCTTAGGCCGGCAGTTGAGTTTACAGTCAATGAAGAGCAGTTTGAGCCGGTGCGAGCTTTGTCAGTGCGGTTTACGATCCTCGCATCCGGTGGCTCGCAGCCTTGTATCGATGAATGGGAAGTGCTGCGAGAAGACGGAGTCAATGTTGGTGCAGCGTCTCGGGGGGCCAAGGCGAGTGCATCGAGCACATTGCCAGGTTATGCGATTCACAAGCTTGAGCATATCAACGACGAGAAGGTCGGCAATTCGCATAGCTGGATCTCCAATGAAGCAGACGGAGGTGTTATGAGGATCGATTTTGCTGAACCATCGGTGATTCGATCGATGCGATGGGGGCGAGATCGACTGGGGCAGTTCCGCGATCGGGTGGCAAGTGCTTATAAGATCGAAGCGTTGCTAGAAGATGGTCAGTGGCGAGTTGTAGCGACGGGAGCCGATCGCATCAGTGCGGCCGGTAGCGATCCGCAGGGGTGGGTGTTAGGTCTAGAGGAGGGTGATCAAGAGCAAGCGAGTTCGCTGCTAGCGAACTTGAAGGCGTTGCAAGGCGAGCAGCGGGGGTTGCTGCGTGGTCAAGCAGCTTGGATCGGAACATTTCGTGAGCCGAGTGAGGTGTATCGTTTGTATCGCGGTGATCCGATGCTTAAGCGAGAGAAAGTCTCGCCGGGGGTAGTCGAGTCGTTGGCTTCGATCGACGGTTCGCCTTGGGGTGCAACTCGACCTCAAGTCAGTGAACCTTCAGGAGCAGATCAGGCGGTAGCCGTTGAGTCAGGTTCTGATACCGATCGCATGACCGAGCGGCAGCGGCGTATTGCACTTGCGCATTGGGTGTCTTCGAAGCACAATCCCCTTACGGCGAGGGTGATGGCCAATAGGTTGTGGCAGATGGTATTTGGGGTAGGTATTGTCGATACTCCCAGCGATTTCGGTGGGAATGGGAGTAAGCCGGTGCATCCAGAGTTGCTTGACTGGTTAGCTTCGGAGTTGATCGATAGCGGTTGGTCCATCAAGCACTTGCATCGGCAGATGTTTCAATCGTTGGCTTTTCGCCAATCATCGTTGCCGAGGGAGGATGGGTTAGCGGCGGATGCGGATGGAAGATTGATGTGGCGGTTTTCACCGAGGCGTTTGGAGGCCGAAGCGATACGAGACAGCATGTTGGTTGCAAGCGACGTGATGGATTACAGGATGGGTGGGCCAGGGTTTTACTTGCAGCGAGTCGAGCAAGACAACGTGTATCGCTACTTTCCGAAGGAGGAAGTTGGACCTGCGGAATATCGCAGGATGGTGTATTTGACGCGGATAAGGCAGGAGCAAGATCCCGTATTCGGAGTGTTTGATTGTCCGAGTGGCAATCAGGTGATCGCGAAGCGAGCCAGGTCGAATACGCCGTTGCAGGCTTTGAACTTATTCAATAGTCCGTTTGTTCTGCAGCAATCGAAATTGATCGTGCAGCGTTTGGATCGTGAGGTGGGAGGTGGGACGAATGCGGATGTTCAGTTGGATAAGCAGACCGCGTTGGTTGAGAAAATACGGTTGGCATTTCGATGGTTGATGGCAAGGGAACCGGATCGATGGGAGGTCGAAATGTCGGAAGCATTTGTGAAGCGTGAGGGGATCGAGTCGTTTTGTCGAGCGATGCTAAATGCGAGTGAATTTTTGTTTGTGTTCTAAGGGTTGTTGAGCAAAAGAGAGAGCGGAGCGGAGAGCATGAACGAGCAGCAACACTCACGGCGAGCATTTTTAGCGCAGCGGTTCGGGCAGATAAGCGGCATGTCGCTTGGAAGCATGGCATTGATGGATTTGATCGGACGCGATCGGGCGAGAGGGGAGGAGGGAAAGGTTGCAGGGGCAGTTGAAGGGACTGGACCGATTCGACCTCAGATTGATTCAGCGAATCCGAATCGTGCGAGGGCACCTCATTTTCAGCCGGCTGCACAGCAGGTGTTGATGATTTTCTGTGCTGGGGCGTGCAGTCATTTGGATACGTTTGACTTCAAGCCTGGGTTGATCAAATATCACGATCAGCCGATGCCTGGATCGGAGAAGATCATCACGTTCCAGGGTGGGCAAGGGACGTTGCAGAAGAGCCCTTGGGAGTTTCGGCCAAGAGGGCAATGTGGCAAGCAGATATCGGATTTGGTAGGGCAGGTTGGTGAATTTGCGGATGACATGTGTTTTTTGCATTCGTTAACGGGTAAGACCAACACGCATGGTCCGGGTGAGAACTTCATGAATACGGGCTTCACTCTTGATGGCTTCCCGAGCATTGGGGCTTGGACGAGCTATGCGTTGGGGAGTGAGAACGAGGAGTTGCCTGCTTATGTAGCGATCCCTGATCCACGTGGGGTGCCGCAATCGAGTGGGAACTGTTGGAATCCCGGTTTTTTGCCGGCAGCGTTTCAAGGGACCGATTTCAATGCAGCCAAGCCGATACGGAATCTTCGAAGGCCCGATGGGAGCAGTCCGCAGGGTGATCGAGCGACGCGAGAGTTTTTAGCCGATTTAAATCGGCATCATTTGGAGCGATACCCGGGGGATAGCGAGTTAGCGGCGCGGATATCTAGTTACGAGTTAGCAGCCAAGATGCAGTTATCCGTTCCGCAGGTTGCGGATTTGAGTACGGAGGATGAAGCGACGTTGCGTGAATATGGAGCAGACCAAGGTGGTAATGCGACGTTGGATACCAAGGCGGGTTATGCGAGGAACTGCATCTTAGCCCGCAAGCTGCTGGAACGGGGCGTGCGATTTGTCCAATTGTTCAATGGAGCGTATCAGGTTGGTGGAGAGGGTACGAGCAATTGGGATGGTCACAAGGTATTGAAGGATCAGTACACCGTCCACGGTGAAATTTTCGATCAGCCCACGGCGGCTTTATTGCGAGACATGAAACGTCGCGGGTTACTAGAGAAGACCTTGGTGGTGTGGTGTACGGAGTTTGGGCGGATGCCGACTTTTCAAGCTGGAGCGAGGGGACGCGACCACAATCCCTCAGGCTTCACGGCTTGGATGGCAGGCGCGGGTGTAAAGGCACCTTTCTCCTACGGGGCGACCGATGAGTTTGGTTACAAAGCTGTAGAGAAGGTTGCCACGGTGTATGACTTTCATGCAACGATCTTGCATTTGTTAGGTTTGGATCATGAGAGGTTGAGCTTCTATCACAATGGAATTGAGCGGCGGCTGACCGATGTCCATGGTTCGGTGATTCGGGATGTTTTGCGAAGTTAAGGGGGATGGAACTAGATGAGATTGTTAATTTAGGAGGGCTAGAGGGATTGGCTTGAGGGAAAATCCTAGGTTCGTGTGAGGAAGGCTTTAGGGTAATGCCGATGGAACGGGGGCGGAGGGTGGTAAGCCTTCTGGCGGAGCGGACACACGCGAGTGAAATTAGGAAATTGCATGCACCCAAGAATCGGCGAACGAACCGAGCGAGGCGAGCGCAACAGGGCGCAGCGGGTGGTCTCATTGCGGCTTGAAGCGAGTCCGCATTCGCGATTGTGGCGATGGTTCGCTGCGGGTTGTATCGGTTTGGTTGGATTGATGGGTGCAGCCACCGAGGTTTGTGCTCAACAGCGGTTGCGGACAGCAGAAGCCTTTGGGCTTGGTGCAGAAACATCTGAAGAGGGATCGTCGTCTCGCGAAGTGAGGCTTGGAGCGATCCGCAGTATACCTTTTCAGCAACTGACTCCGGAAGCTGCCGGGCGGGTGCGATCGGTGGTGGAGGATACCAGTTACTTCAGGCGGATGCCGACGCAGACGGTCGAATGCGATGCGGCGATGTACCAATTTTTGGTCAGGCATCCGGAAGTTGTGGTTGGGTTGTGGGATTTGATGGGGATAACGAAGGTCAGCTTAAAGCGGACTGGCGAGTATCAGTTGGTGGGTAATGATGGTGCGGGCACGACCTGCAAGATGGACTTAATCTACGGCAGCGACACTTTGCATATCTATCAATCGCAAGGTGGTTATCAGGGGAGTCTCTGGCCGCGAGAGCTTAAGGGGCACTGCGTTGTTGTGTTGCATAATCGGCCGGTGCAGTTGTCCGACGGGCGACCTGGCATGGTGGCTTGGATGGATGCATTCATGCGGTTGGAGAATGCCGGAGCGGATTTGGTCGTCAAGACGCTCGGCCCGATGATGGGCAAGACAGCCGATCAGAATTTCGTCGAGTGTGCGAATTTTTTCTCGCAGGTGTCGATGACGTCTAGGTTGAATCCGCAGGGGTTGCAGCAAGTCGCGGTGCGATTGAAGAATGTGAGTCCAGAGGTTCGCAACGAGTTCGTCCGCGTAGCGGCTGAGTCATCGATGCGGCAGGGGAAGGTCATCGGTGTTCAGCAAGCGTTAACGCAGGGGATTGCGACATCGACGAGGCGGATGGTCAGCAAGAAGGGGAGTGAGGAGTTAGGGGATCGGGGTCGAGAGTTGATGGAAGAAGGGGTGGAGTCACCTTCGATCCGGCTTTTGACCAACGAAGGGGATTTTGATCCTAAGCCTTGAGCTGGCTATGTGTTAAGGATTTAAGGAATTTGGGAACCGGGGGTTGGAAAAGGGCATCCAATGGAACCGGTTGAATTACAATGCTGGGAGTTGGGGATACCTCGCGGCTTGGTCGCGTCGGTGAGTTGAAGACTCTCAGGAATAAAGATCCCCAGAAGAAAACTCCACGGATGAAAACTCCCCTATTTTTTAGAATAACGCTAAAATACTGCCCATTCTGATGTAATGATTGCGTTGGTCTTCATCTCTACGGACGTCCTTTAGAAACTTTTCTTATTTGGGTTCGCTATGGCTTCAGGTCCTTCAGACGAAAATGTCGAGCAAACGAAGCGGCAGATACGGGACTTGGTCAACCAGGTCACGGAGATGGCGAAGTCGGATGTAGACGCTTCGGAGTTTTACCCTTCGGTTTTGCAGCGGGTCGTCAGTGCATTGGCGGCACCTGGGGGGGCGATATGGTTGCTTGATGGGGAGAGTGGGTTGCGTTTGGCGCATCACATCGACATTTCGCCGAATTTGATCGATGCGCGGAATGAGGAAGCGATGCAGCATGGTCGGCTTTTGGGTCGGTTGATTCAGAATGGGAAAGCCGAGTTAGTGCCACCGATGTCTGGTTCGGCTGAGACGGGAGAAGCGAATCCGACGAAGTATTTGTTGGTTACTTCGCCGTTGGTTTCACCGAAGGGACCGGTGGGATTGCTTGAGGTTTTTCAGCGAGGTCAAACGCCTCCTGAGGCGCAGCGCGGTTATCTTCGATTCGTCGAGCACATGGCGAAATTGATCGGGGATTGGATCAAGGGACACACGTTGCAGGAGGTCTCGACGCGTCAGGAGTTGTGGCAGCAGTCGGATCAGTTTGCGCGGTTGGTGCACGACAATTTGGATTTGCGAGACACGGCATTTACGATTGCCAATGAAGGGCGTCGATTGATCGATTGCGACCGCGTGTCGGTAGCGGTGCTTAAGGGTGGCAAAGCGAAGGTGATTGCGATATCGGGACAGGATTCGATAGAGAATCGCTCGAACAACGTACAGGCTCTTGGGAGCTTAGCGACGCGCGTAATCAACAGTGGGGAGCCGTTGTGGTACGACGGTTCGACGGAGGATTTGCCCCCTCAGTTGGAAGAAGCGATCGAAGACTATGTCGATCTTTCGCATGGTCGAACGGTGACCGTATTGCCGATTCGCCAACCGGAGCGAAAGCTGGAGGGAGATATTCTTGCGGAGCGTAACGAGACGAATGAAGCTCGGGTTCGGCAGGAGATCATCGGTGCATTGATTGTCGAGCAGATCGAAACGCAACTTTCGCGCGAGACGCTTGAGGGACGCGTGGATTTGGTATACGAGCATGCGGCTCGAGCTTTGTCGAATTCGATGAGTCATAGCAACATCTTGTTTATGCCGCTATGGCGTTTTCTCGATCGGTTCCTATGGATGTTCAGAGGTTCGGCATTGCCGAGGACTTTGTCGATCTTGGGGCTTATCGGCGCGGCGATTCTATCGATGTTTATCATTCCGATGGACTTCGATCTTCAGGGGAACGGCAAGCTTAAGCCGACAGTTGAGCGTCAGGTGTTTGCCCATGCCGATGGCGAAGTTGAGCAGGTGTATATCAAGCACGGCGATGAGGTAGTAGAGAATCAGCCGTTGGTGAAACTGAAAAACAACGAGCTTGAACAGCAGATTCAAACCACGCGCGGGCAGTACAAACAAGCTTTGCAGCAGGCTTATGAGCTGAAGCGTCAGCTCAACAATTCGACCTCTTTAACCGAGTCGGATCGGATACGTTTGCAGCAGGATTACAACCAAGCTGAGCAGGAAGCGGTCAATCGCAATGCGGAGTTGACTTTATTGGTAGAGCGTCAAGCGAAGTTGCAGCGATTGAGTCCGATTAAAGGACTGATTACGACCTGGGATGTTGAGAAGGTTCTCAATGCGAGGCCGGTGGTTACCGGTCAGGTATTGATGACGGTGGCTGATCCGGATGCTAAGTGGGAAGTCGAAGTATTGATGCCCGAGAAGCGGATGCGATACTTGGATTGGGGCTTCGAAAATCGAGCAAAGAAGGATGAGGAAGGGCAGGAGTACCTCGAGGTTGAAATCATTTTGATGACGGCTCCTGAGAACAAGCATTACGGGCGATTGTATCGTTCGGGTATTGGGGAGCGAGCGGAGTTGGACCCTGAAGACGGGGCTGTAATTCGCTTGCGTTGCATCCCGAACGATAAGGCTTTATTGGATATATCGCGTCGGCCTGGGGCTCGCGTGATGGCGGATGTTAAGTGCGGCAAGCGGAGTGTGGCTTTCGTATGTTTCTACGAAGTCATCGAATGGATACGAGCGAACTTATTGTTCTGATGTTGTTCATCCCGAAGGTTGCGGCGCGAGCTCGTAAGCGTTTAGCCGGTAGTACTAAAGAGTCTGTGGAACTTAGCAAAAAGATTAGATTGATATGACCCAAAAAGTTCTTATAGCCTTTTCAGCGATGTTGATGGCCGCTTCGATCGGTGGGTATTGGTGGCAATCGAAATCGATCGCATTGCGTTCGGGAGGTTTTTCGCAAGATAGTTCGGCGGGTCGTTCCGATACGCCAGCGACGGTTCGCAATGCAGATGTATTGAATGGAAAGGCAACCGAGAGCGATGTCGTGTTGCTTGGGGGAGAGCAAGGGCGGATCAAGCAGATTGATGCCGGTTTGGGACAGAGTGAAAGTAGTGTTGTACAGACGAAACTGATTTCCCAGAGGGACGGCGTGGGTGCTCAGGGTGGAGCAGGGGTGTTGCCTCCAGGCGGCAGTGGGCTTCCTGCTGGTGCACCTTTGACAGATGTTTCAATACCTGGTGGGTTGGCGTTACCTGGTTCGCAATTACCTGGTGGGGCTTTGCAGAATTTGCCTATGCCATCCGATGGCGTATTACCTTCGAAGGATGGGGTGTTGCGTTACAAAGCGATTCTCTCGTTTGTCAACGACATCAAAGTCGTGGCGCAGGCAGATGGAATTCTGTTGGATATTTTGGTTGATGAGGGGACGATGGTGTCGAAGGATACGGTGATGATCCAGATCGACAATCGATTGGCGAATGCGGAGAAGGAGATAGCGACACGGGAGTTGGAGTCCGCGCGATTGAAAGCAGAGGATGACAGTCAGATCAAATTTTCAGAAGCATCGTTTGACGTTTCGAGTTCGGTTTTCAAGCGATCGCAGGAGTTGTATGAGAAGATTGCCGAGTCGCTCGATGACTTAGAGAAGAAGCGGTTGGAGAAGATCAAGGCTGGTTTTCAGATCGACGTATCGAAGCGGGAGCAAAAGATCAACGAGGCTGCTGTTGGGGTGAATGAAGCGAAGCTTAATGCATCGTTGGTGCAGTTGGAGTTGAGGACGATCAAGGCCCCGTTTTCTGGTGTAGTGGCTAGCGTTCAGAAAGAGCGTTTTGATTGGGTGAAGGCGGGAGAAGAGATTCTTCGTTTGGTTTCTTTGGAGAAGTTCCGAGTGAAGGGAACCGTTCGCTTGATGGAGTCCCCCAATTTGTTGGAGGGTGCTAGGGCGAAGGTGATTGTGCCGATTGGGGCGGGTAAGGTCGAAGAGATCCAAGGTGTGGTAGGGTATGTCAGTCCGGAGTCGCAGGGGACTGGTGCTCGCAATGACGGGACGCATGAATACGCTGTATGGGTTGAGATTCCCAACAAGCAAGTTGCAGGGAAGTACTTGTTCCGCGGTGCGATGGATGCCGTGGTAGAGATATATCCGAATCGTTAGTTGATAGAGTTTGGTTGCGGTCGATCCATTTGTGCGTTTCTAGCGAACCGATTGGTACATAGCTTATGACAACGATGGCTGATTCTTTGGTCAACAGTGCGATGCGGCCGCTGAAGTTGCGTCGTCGTCCGGACCTGGAGTCGCGTCGACATCGCTATGACGGCAAGGCTTACTGGGTGGTCAAGGAACCGATAGGGCTTAATTACTTTCGGTTTCACGAAGAAGAATACGCGATTTTGAACATGCTCGATGGTGAGACATCGTTGCAAGCGATCAAGGATCGTTTTCAAGCGGAGTTTGCGCCGCAGCGGATTAGTTTGCAGGATTTGCAGCAGTTCGTTGGGATGTTGCACCGCAGTGGGTTGGTCATCTCGCATGCGGCCGGCCAAGGCAAGCCATTGCGACGTCGAGGTGAGACCAAGAAGCGAAAAGAGTTGATCGGGAAGTTGTCGAACGTGTTTGCGATCCGATTTCGGGGCATTGACCCTGAGCGGATCCTCAACGGATTGCTTCCTTGGTTCGGCTGGTTGTTTACCACTTGGTGTTTGTTCTTCGCGATGTTGCTTGGGCTCGCGGCGATTACGTTGGTGTTGGTCAATTACCAAGAGTTTCGAGGTAAGTTACCCACGTTTGAAACATTTTTCGCCGCGAACAATTGGCTGTGGTTAGGTTTGACCATGGCGTCGGTGAAGGTATTGCATGAGTTTGGGCATGGATTGAGTTGCAAGAAGTTTGGAGGGGAATGTCATGAGATGGGGCTTATGTTCCTCGTCTTTACACCCTGTTTGTATTGCAACGTTTCGGATTCATGGATGTTGCCCAATAAGTGGCAGCGTGTGTTTATCGGCGCGGCGGGAATGTACGTCGAATTGATCTTAGCTTCGATTGCGACATTTCTGTGGTGGTACAGCGAAGATGGAATGTTTCACTTCCTGTGCTTGAGTGTGATGTTTATCTGTTCGGTCTCGACTGTGGTCTTCAATGGGAATCCGTTGTTGCGTTTTGACGGTTACTACATCTTGATGGATATCCTTGAGATACCCAATTTGCGTCAAAAGGCCAGCGAGATACTCAAGCGATGGTTTCAGAAGAATTGCTTGGGGTTGGAGTTGCAAGACAATCCGTTTTTACCGCAAGGGAATCGGTTGTTGTTCGGGGCTTATACCCTCGGCTCGTTCATTTACCGTTGGGTAGTCGCATTCGGGATCATCATGTTTTTGAATCAGGTGCTCAAGCCTTATGGGCTTCAGTCCTTGGGACGCGCTTTTGCGGTGGCCGGATTGGCGGGGATGGTGGTGCCGGGAGTGATGTCAGTCGTGAAGTTTTTGAAAACGCCTGGGAGGGCATCGAAGATGAAGCGGGGGAATATTTTGACCTCGTTGACCGTTGCGGCAGCGGTCTTATCGGTGATTGCATTTTTGCCGTTGCCGTTCTACGTGTATTGCCCGACAGAGATTCAACCGACACGTTCGGTCGATGTCCGAACGATTGTGCCAGGCAAGCTTGTTCGATGGCACAAGCAACCTCAGGAAGCGGTAAAGCGTGGAGAAGTGCTTTGCGAGTTGGAGAACTTAGATTTACAGTACCAGCGTGCAAGGGCTTTTGGGGATTTGCAAGTCGCGCAGATCAAGTTGCAGGATTTGGAGCGATCGGCGGCGGCTGATGTTGAGCGAGTCCAATACTTGCGGATTCAGTTGGAGGATGTGGAGGCCAAGCGAAATATCTTAGGTGTCTTGGATCAGAAGATTGCCAATTTGGTATTGCGCAGCCCGATCGATGGCTTTTTGTTCCGAGCGCCGCCGAAGGAAGAGAGCAAAGCGGCGAAGGCCCAAGAGCAGCTTCCGAGTTGGTTTGGGGATCCGTTCGATCCGAAGAACACCGAAGTTTACTTCAGCGAAGGAGACTTGTTGTGTTTAGTCGGACCGGAGAAGAAGATGGAGGGGGTGATGGTCGTCGACCAGCACGACCGCGATCTGTTGGGGATCGGAGACGAGGTGAGTTTGATGTTGGAGTCGGCTCGTTTGGAGTCGGTCAAAGGTAAGGTGATCGGTTTTTCGGCATCGGAGATCAAAGAGGTTCCGCCTCAATTGTCGATTCAGGTCGGAGGAACGTTAGACACGAAAAT
>Ga0255128_1000659_pt1 | contig 15886 bp, 14 predicted proteins | sample Law_Miss_RepC_8d_FD_188562 | JGI IMG/M metagenome (GOLD analysis project Ga0255128, IMG submission 188562) | Freshwater microbial communities from St. Lawrence River, New York, United States - Law_Miss_RepC_8d | ecosystem: Environmental > Aquatic > Freshwater > River | place: USA: New York... | reverse complement strand
AACCCTGCGCCGCCGCCTGCAGCGCGAAGGCCAGGGCTACCAAATGATCAAAGACGCCCTGCGCCGCGACGTGGCCGTCGAGTATCTCACCCAGTCCGATTTGCCCCTGCTCGAGGTGGCGGCCCGCGTAGGGTTTTCAGAAGCCAGCACCTTCCACCGTGCTTTCAAAGGCTGGACGGGGCTGACGCCGGGCGCTTACCGCCAGGCGCACAACGAACCGTCTGAGGTCGAAGCGCTGACAGGTTGACGGCCCGCAAATGTCATTTCCTGCCAATCATCTTGACCTGATTGGCGATTGGTGAAGCCTTGCTCCCGTTCGATACTTTGTCCGTATCGAACCCTCAAGGAGCAAGCATGGCTGTCAGCAAGCGCGCTGTTCACGTCGTTGGCGTGGGCATGATCCCCTTCACCAAACCCGGGGCCAGCGAGTCCTACAACCTCATGGGTGCGCGGGCGGCCAAGCTCGCGCTCGACGATGCGGGCGTGCCCTACGACGCCGTGCAGCAAGCCTATGTGGGCTACGTTTACGGCGACTCCACCGCCGGACAAGCGGCCATCTACGGCGTGGGCCTGACCGGCATCCCGGTCTTCAACCTCAACAACAATTGCTCCACCGGCTCGAGTGCGCTGTACCTGGCACGCCAGGCGGTCGAGAGTGGCATGGTCGAATGCGCCATCGCACTGGGCTTTGAGCAGATGGTGCCCGGCCCCCTCAAAGGGGCGTACCAAGACCGCCCCGCGCCTATGGTCCGTTTTGTCGAGGCCATGACCGCGCACCAGGGCTTTGATGAATCGGCACCCCGTGCCGCGCAGTTCTTTGGCGGTGCGGGCCTGGACTACATGAAGGAATACGGCATCCGCGCCGACACCTTTGGCCGCATTTCGGTCAAGGCGCGACAGCACGCCGCCCGCAACCCGCTGGCCGTGTTCCGCCAGACGCTCACGCTCGAAGAGGTGATGGCCTCACCCACCGTGTTTGGCCCGCTCACGCGCTACCAGTGCTGCCCGCCCACCTGTGGTGCGGCAGCCGCCATCGTTTGCTCGGCCGACTTTGCCAAAAAGCACAAGCTCGACGCCAGCGTGGTGATTGCCGCGCAGGCCATGACAACCGACACCCCGAGCACCTTTGAGAGCAACGACATGCGCCGCGTGGTGGGCTACGACATGACGGCCAACGCGGCCAAACAGGTGTACGAAGCCACGGGCATTGGCCCCGAAGACCTGGACGTGGTGGAGCTGCACGACTGCTTCACCGCCAATGAACTCATTACCTACGAGGGCCTGGGCCTCACGCCCGAAGGCACCGCCGAAAAGTTCATCCTGGACGGTGACAACACCTACGGAGGTCGCATCGTCACCAACCCCTCGGGCGGTCTGCTGTCCAAGGGGCATCCGCTGGGGGCCACCGGGCTGGCGCAGTGCTACGAGCTGGTCTCGCAATTGCGCGGCCAGGCCGAGCAGCGCCAGGTCGAAGGCGCACGGCTGGCGCTGCAGCACAACCTGGGCTTGGGTGGCGCTTGTGTGGTCACGCTGTACCAAAAAGTCTGAAGGAGGCCTGCATGATCGACCGTCAATTCATCGGCCACACCATGCCCGCCTTCGAGGTCTTGGTGGAAAAGGGCCGCTTGAAATTCTTTGCCAAGGCCACGGGCCAGACCGACCCGGTCTACACCGACGAAGCTGCCGCCCGCGCCGCCGGGCACCCGGCCTTGCCCGTGCCGCCCACGTTTTTGTTTTGCCTCGAGATGGAGTCGCCCGACCCGGCCGCGATTCGCAACCTGCTGGGCATGGACTACCGCAAGCTGCTGCATGGCGAGCAGGGCTTCACGTTTCACCGCATGGCCTATGCGGGCGATGTGCTGCGTTTTGAGCAGCGCATCGAAGACATCTACGACAAAAAAGGCGGCGCACTTGAATTCGTGCTTCGCAAAACCCGCGTGAGCAACCAGCGTGGCGAGCATGTGGCCGACCTGCGTGCGGTGACGGTTTTGCGCCACGGCCCCAGTGCATAAGGATCACCCCATGACACTCCCCTCTTTTGATGCCCTGCAAGTGGGCGACGCCATTCCTGCACTGGAGTTGCCGCCCGTCTCGCGCTTGACGCTGGCGCTGTACTGCGGCGCTTCGGGCGACCACAACCCGATCCACGTCGACACCGACTTCGCGCGCATCGCGGGCTTGCCCGACGTGATTGCGCACGGCATGTTGTCCATGGGTTGGTTGGCACGATTGCTCACCAACTGGGTGCCGCAAACCGCCATTCGCGACTACAGCGTGCGTTTTGCCGCCATGACTCAGGTGCACGAAAAGATCACCTGCACCGGCCAAGTGACCGAAAAGTTTGAAGTCGATGGCGAGCGCCGCGTGCGATTGTCGCTGACCACCACCAACGCCGAAGGCCAGGTCAAGCTGACGGGCGACGCCGTGGTGGCCCTGGCCTGAACCCATTTTTTAAAACCACATTCCAAAGGATTCCCCATGACCCGCAAACTCGAAGGCCAGGTGGCCTTGGTGTCTGGCTCCGGTCGCGGCATCGGCCGTGAAATCGCGCTCAAGCTCGCCAGCGAGGGCGCACGCCTCGTCATCAACGACCTGGACAGCGTGCCCGCGCAAAGCACGGTGGACGACATCATCGCCCGTGGCGGCCATGCGGTGGCCTGCATTGGCAGCGTGACCGACACCGACTTTGGCGACCGCTTTGTCAAGACCGCGCTCGACGCATTCGGCGGCATCGACATCATCGTCAACAACGCCGGTTACACCTGGGACAACGTGCTGCAAAAGATGAGCGACGAGCAGTGGGAAGCCATGTTGGCCGTGCACATGACCGCGCCCTTTCGCATCTTGCGTGCGGCTTCGGGCTTCATTCGCGACGCGGCCAAAAAAGAGGCCGAGGCGGGCCTGTCCAAGCACCGCAAGGTGGTCAACATCTCGTCCACCTCGGGCGTGTACGGCAACGCAGGGCAAGCCAACTACGCGGCGGCCAAGGCGGGCATCAACGGGTTGACCAAAGCCATGGCCAAAGAGTGGGGCCGCTACAAGGTCAACGTCAACAGCGTGGCCTTTGGCCTGATCATGACGCGCCTGACGCAGCCCCTGACGGCGGGTGACGCCAGCGTGGAGATTCAGGGCCGCACCATCGCCGTTGGCGTGCAGCCCGATCGCCTCAAGGCCGCCGAATCCACCATCCCGCTGGGCCGGGGCGGCACGCCCGAAGAGGCCGCGGGCGCGGTCTACATGTTCTGCATCCCCGAGTCCAACTACGTCAGCGGCCAGGTGTTGGTTTGCGGCGGCGGCCGTCCTTAAAGAAGCGTATGGACAGCATCCTCACCTTCCCCCGCAGCGTCTTCCGTGAAGACCACGAAATGCTGCGCACCACCGTGCGTCGCTTTCTAGAGCGCGAATGCAAACCCCGCCAAGCCCAGTGGGACAAAGACGGCAAGGTCGACCGCGAAACCTGGCTCAAGGCCGGGCGCGAAGGCTTGCTCTGCGCCACCATGGACCCTGAATGGGGCGGTGGCGGCGGTGACTTTGGCCACGCGGCCGTGATCGTCGAAGAGATTGGCCGCTCGGGTGTGAGCGGCTTGGGCTTTGGTCTGCACTCGGACGTGGTGGCACCCTACATCGAGCGCCTGGGCACCCCCGTACAAAAAGCCCAGTGGCTGCCCCGATGCGCCACGGGCGAAGTCATTCTGGCCATTGCCATGAGCGAGCCCGGCGCGGGCAGCGACCTCAAAGCCATCCGCACCACGGCGCGGCGCGAGGGCGATGAGTACGTCATCAACGGCGCCAAGACCTTCATCTCGAATGGCCTGAACTGCGACCTGGTCGTGGTGGTGGCCAAGACCGATCCTGAGCTGGGCGCCAAGGGCGTGTCGTTGATTTTGGTAGAGGCCGACCGCGCCGGTTTTCGCAAAGGCCGCAAGCTCGACAAAATGGGCCAGGTAGCGGCCGACACCGCCGAGCTGTTTTTTGAAGACGTGCGCGTGCCAGTGAGCAACATCCTGGGCGAAGAGAACAAGGGCTTTGCCTACCTGATGCAGGAACTCGCACAAGAGCGTTTTGTGATCGCGCTGGGTGCCGCTGCCAAGATGGAGGCGATGTTTGACGAGACGGTGCGCTACACCAAGGAGCGCGTGGTCTTTGGCAAGCCGCTGTTTGATTTTCAGAACACCCGCTTCAAGCTGGCCGAAATCAAGGTGCGGACCACGGCTGTGCGCATGATGGTGGACCAGTATCTGGGTGAACACCTGCGCCGCAAACTCACCGTGCAAGAAGGCGCGATGGCCAAGCTGTTTGCGACCGAAGAACTGGGCAAGGCGCTCGACGAATTGCTGCAGCTGTATGGCGGCTACGGCTACATGATGGAGTACCCCATCACCCGCGCCTTTGTCGACTCGCGTGTGACCCGCATCTATGGCGGCACCAGCGAGGTCATGAAAGAGCTGATCTCCAGAAGCCTGTGATGAGCCCATCGTCCACACCCTTTTGGCCCAAAGGCGTTCCGCGAACGCTGAACCTGCCGCAGGTGCCGCTCACGCATTACGTGCAGGTCGCGGCCGAGCGCTTTCCGAACAAGCCCGCCGTGATCTTTTGCGGCAGCACGCTGACCTACGCGGCGCTGCTTGCGCGTGTTGAGGCGCTGGCCGGATATCTGACCCAGCGGCTGGGTGTGCAGCGCGGCGACCGGGTTTTGCTGATGAGCCAGAACTGCCCGCAATACGTGGCAGCCTATTACGGCATCATGCGCGCCGGGGCGGTGGTGGTGCCGGTCAACGCCATGTGCACCCAGAGTGAAATCCGCTACTACGTGCAAGACAGTGGCGCACGAGTGGCCGTGGTGGCGCAAGAGTTGTTGCCTCAGGTCATGCCCTTGCTGCAACCGGGCGATGCCAATGCCCTGCAAGCCGTGTTGGTGCATGCGTATTCAGAGGGTTTGCCTGCGCAACCCGCCAGCAACGAAGTCCCTGAAGTGGTGCTCGCCCCGCGCCAGTGGACTGAGGCCCCTGGCCTGCTCGGGCTCGAAGACGCCATTGCACAGGCTTTGCCCGCGCCCGCTCAGCACCCGGATAGTCAGGACCTGTGTGTGCTGCCCTACACCTCGGGCACCACCGGTCACCCCAAGGGCTGCATGCACACGCACGCCACGGTGCTGGCGTCCAACATGGCTGCGCAGGTTTGGCGCAGCATGCACATGGACTCGGTGTTTTTGGCTGTCGCGCCTTTGTTCCACATGCTGGGCATGCAGGGCGGCTTGAACGTGCCGATCACGCTGGGCGCCACCGTGGTCATGCTGCCGCGCTGGCATGCGGCGTCAGCGGCGCGCTTGATCGAGCAGCACCGCGTCACGACTTGGTCTGCCCCCCCCGCCATGCTGATCGATTTTTTTGCCAACCCAGCTGCCGCGCAGCGCGACCTGAGCAGCTTGTCCACCCTGGCGGGTGGTGGTGCGGCCATGCCCGAGACGGTGGCGAACTTGCTGCAAACGCGTTTTGGCATCGCCTACAACGAGGCCTACGGCATGACCGAGACCGCTTCATTTTTGTTGGGAAACCCCCCTGCACGCGGCAAGCGCCAGTGCTTGGGCGTCATCACACCCGGCGTGGACGCCCGCATTGTGGACCCGGAAACCCTGCGCGAGTTGCCTGTGGGCGAGGTGGGTGAGCTGGTCACGCGCGGCCCGCAACTCATGCGCGGCTATTGGCAAAACGAGCAGGCCAACCAGAGCTCATTTTTTGAGCTCGATGGCCAAACCTTTTTCCGCACGGGCGACTTGGCCAGCGTGGACGAAGAGGGTTACTTCTTCATGCGCGACCGCCTCAAGCGCATGGTCAACGTCTCGGGCTTCAAGGTCTGGCCTGCCGAGGTGGAAAACACCCTGTACGAACACCCTGCGGTGCACGAGGCCTGCGTCATCTCTGTGCCCGACACCCAGCGCGGCGAAAACGTGATGGCGCTGTTGGTGCTCAAGCCCGACGCCAAAGGCCAAGTCAGCGAGCAGGACATCATCGATTGGAGCCGCGAGCACATGGCCGTCTACAAAACCCCGCGCATCGTGCGCTTTGTGGATGTGTTGCCAAAGTCCGGCACGGGCAAGATCTTGTGGCGGCAGCTGCAAGAACAAGAACATGCGCGCTTGAACACCACATCAGTGAAGGAGACCCCATGAGAATTCCTCTGAGTTTCAAAGGCCAGTCGGTGTTTGTGGCTGGTGGCAGCAGCGGCATCAATTTGGGCATTGCCACCGCGTTTGCGCAGGCCGGGGCCAAGGTGGCGATTGCCAGCCGCAACGCCGAGCGCGTGGCCCAAGCGGTGGATCAGTTGCGCCAACACGGCACACAGATTGAAGGCTACAGCGCCGATGTGCGCGACGCCGCAGGCATTGCCGCTGCGCTGCAGCAAGCGCGTGACGCGATAGGCCCGTTTGACGTGTTGGTGTCGGGTGCGGCGGGCAACTTTTTGGCACCCGCTTTGGGCATGTCGGCCAACGGCTTCAAGACGGTGGTGGACATTGACCTGAACGGCACCTTCCATGTGCTGCGTGCGGGCTACGAGCACCTGCGCCGCCCGGGGGCCAGCGTGATCAACATCTCGGCGCCACAGGCTTTCAACCCCACCAAGCTGCAAGCCCATGTGTGCGCCGCCAAGGCGGGGGTGGACATGCTCACCCGGGTGCTGGCCATGGAATGGGGCCCCGAAGGTGTGCGGGTGAACTCCATCGTGCCGGGCCCGATTGGCGACACCGAGGGCATTCGCCGCCTAGCGCCCACGCCCGAAGCGCTGCAGCGCATGACACAGTCCGTGCCCCTGCAGCGCATGGGGCGGGTGGAAGAGATCGCCGACATGGCGCTGTTTTTGGCGTCGCCGCACGCCGCATTTGTCACCGGCGCCATCATGGCGGTGGACGGTGGCAGTTCCCTGGCCGGTGGCCGAGACTATTCAGGAAGCCTTTCATGATCATTCCCTCCAAAAGCTCTCCCTCTTTGCTGCAATTCGATGTGACCGACCAGGTCGCCACCATCACCTTTGACAGCCCCAGCAAACGCAACGCGCTCGAGCCCGCCATGCGCGACGAGCTGGCGGTGGCTTTGCAGCACATCCAGCACGACAAGTCCATCCGAGCCGTGGTCCTGACGGGCGCAGCCGGGCATTTCTGCTCGGGTGGTGACCTGAAAAACATTGCCACCGCCAACCTCGACAACGGCGGCTGGCTCGGCCGCATGCAGACTTTGCACGATTGGGTGCAGCTGCTGCTGACCCTCGACCGCCCGGTGATCGCTGCGGTCGACGGTGCGGCCGCGGGCGCGGGTTTCAGCCTCGCCTTGTCGGCCGACTTCGTGCTGGCCACGCCGCGCGCCTGGTTCAACATGTCCTTCCTCAAGGTCGGTCTGGTGCCCGATGTGGGTGCGCTCTACACGCGACATCGACGCGCAAGAGGCCTTGCGGCTGGGGATCGTGATGGAGCTGCACGAGCCGGACCACTTGCTGCCCCGTGCGCAGGCCATGGCGCGCAGTTTTGTGGGCGCGTCACCTGCTGCCGTGGCTTTGATCAAGCGCAGCTTGAACAACGCCTTGGGTGGTGGCCTGCCAGACATGCTGAGCTCAGAAGCACAAGCCCAGTCTTTGGCCGCAGGCACCGCCGAGCACCGCGAAGCGGTCAACCGCTTTCTGACCAAGCAGCCGCCCTTGTTTGCCTGGCCAGCGCAAAACAAAAGTTGACGGGCCGTGTGTGTCTTCATTTGTCATTTCGGGCTCGTTTCCAGATGGTCACGCCGGACTTGCTCTCAGGCCGTCATTCCGGAATCGATCTCTAACTGTCATCCCGGACTTGATCCGGGATCCATGGATTGCAAGGGCCCTGGACCCCGGGTCTTCGCCCGGGGTGACAGGGTCAATGTTTGCGTCCGGGGTGACGAATCCATGGTCTTCCCCCGGGGTGACAAGTTCAAGGTCTTCGCCCGGGGTGACGAGGCCATGGTCTTCCCCCAGGGAGGCAAAGTTCAAGAGTCTGGGTTTCGTGATCCCAAACCAAGGGCAATCCCTGAGTTCGGGAATCCCAAACCCCCGCTTCAGCATTCGAAGATTGTCCAGAATCGCTGGACGCCGCAAGATACATCAACCCCCCGTGGGGTGACGCTGGCACCCCAGCGCTTCATCCCATGATTCCCTGGAGAACAACATGAGCAAAGCTCGATTGGTAGAAGGCAAAGTCGTGGTTGTCACTGGCGCTGGTGGCGGCATTGGCCGCGACATCGCGCTGGCCATGGCCCGCGAAGGCGCCAAGGTGGTGGTCAACGACATCGGTGCTTCCGTCTCAGGCGAAGGCCAAGACGCTGGCCCCGCACAAAAAGTGGTGGACGAAATCCAAGCCATGGGCGGTCAGGCCGCCGCCAACACCGACAGTGTGTCTGACGCCGCAGGCGCGGCCCGCATCATCCAGACGGCCATTGACAGCTTTGGCCGCATCGATGTGGTGGTGAACAACGCAGGCATCTTGCGCGACCGTTTCTTCCACAAGATGAGCATGGACGAGTGGGACGCCGTGCTCAAGGTGCATTTGTATGGCGCTTTCTACGTCAGCCGCGCAGCAGCGCCGCACTTCAAGGAACAAGAAAGCGGCAACTACATCCACATGACCTCGACCTCGGGGCTGGTGGGCAACTTTGGCCAGGCCAACTACTCGGCAGCCAAGCTGGGCGTGACCGCGTTGTCCAAGTCGATTGCGCTCGACATGCAAAAGTTCAACGTGCGCTCCAACTGCATCTCGCCCTTCGCCTGGAGCCGCATGATCGGCTCGATCCCAACCGAGACGCCCGAAGAGCAAGCCCGCGTGGAGCGCATCAAGCAGATGACGCCCGCCAAGATCGCGCCCATGGCCGTGGCCCTGGCCAGCGACGACTCGGCCCATGTGAACGGCCAGGTCTTTGCCGTGCGCAACAACGAAATCTTTTTGATGAGCCAGCCGCGTCCCATCCGCTCGGTGCACCGCAGCGAGGGCTGGACGCCGCAGTCGGTGCTCGACCAGGCCATGCCCGCGCTCAAGTCCAGCTTCTTCGATTTGGACCGCTCGGGCGATGTGTTCAGCTGGGACCCGATCTGAGGCGATGCGCATGCAAACACAGAACAAAGACTCCGGTGTGCTCGCGCAACACCAGGCCGCCTTGGCCGAAGGCCGCTTCCTGATCCAGCAATGCGGTGATTGTGGTCAGCACATTTACTTTCCGCGTGAGGTCTGCCCGCACTGCGGCAGCAACCATGTGGCCCTGGTGGCCCCCACGGGCCTGGGCACGGTGTATTCGGTCACCACGGTGCGCCGCAAGCCCGATGCGGGCGGCGATTACAACGTCTGCCTGATCGACCTGGACGAAGGCGTGCGCCTGATGAGCCGGGTTGAAATGGCCCCCGTCGACGCCGTGCAGGTGGGCCAGCGTGTGCAGGCCCGTGTGGTGGTCGACAAGGGCCAAGGCATGGTGGTGTTTGACCCGGTCAGCACCGAGGCCACGTCGGCCAAACCCGTGCCTCGTGGCCCGGCCGCGTCGGCGGCGGTGCATGCGTCCTCAGCGCTCAAAGCTTTGCGCGGCAGCGCCGCCATCGCGGGTGTGGCCACTTTTGGCTGTGGCGAAGCCACGGGCTTCACCGAGATGGAAGTGCTGGCCCGCGCCGCGCACGCCGCTGTGGCCGATGCTGGCTTGAAGATGAGCGACATCGACGGCCTGTGTACCGCCAGTGTGCTGTCCACCATGTGGCCCATGCCGGTGACCGAATATTTGGGCATCAACCCGCGCTACATCAACGGCACCATGCTCGGTGGCTCCAGTTTTGTGGCGCACCTCTTGCCCGCCATGATGGCTTTGCAGTCAGGTCAATGCAACGCGGTGCTGGTGTGCTACGGCAGCACGCAGCGCACGTCCACCTTTGGCCGCGCCGAGATCGCCCAGGCGCGTCGCGTGATGGACCCGCAGCCCTACGAAACCCCCTACGCCCCGATGCAGCCGCTCAGCGCCTACGCGCTGGCCACGCGGCGGCACATGCACCAATACGGCACCACCCGCCGCCAGTTGGCCGAAGTGGCGGTGGCCGCACGCGCGTGGGCGCAGCGCAACCCCGAAGCCTTCATGCGTGATCCGCTGTCGATCGACGAGGTGCTCAAGGCCCGCATGGTGTCCGACCCCTTGTCGGTGCGTGACTGCTGCCTGGTCACCGACGGTGGCGGCGCGTTTGTGCTGGTGCGTGCCGACCGTGCGCGCGATTTACCGAAGAAACCTGTGTACGTGTTGGGCAATGCCACCGCCAACTGGAACCGCCAGGTCTCGTCCATGCACGACCTGACCGTCACATCGGCCAGCCAGTCGGGGCGTGAAGCCTTTGCCATGGCCGGCCTCACGCCCGCCGACATGAACGTGGTGCAGCTGTACGACGCCTTCACCATCAACACCTTGCTGTTTCTGGAAGACCTGGGCTTTTGCAAAAAAGGCGAAGGCGGCGCATTTGTCGAAGGCGGAGCGATCGCGCCCGGTGGCCGCCTGGCGGTCAACACCAACGGCGGCGGTCTGTCGTGCACGCACCCGGGCATGTACGGCATCTTCACTGTCATCGAAGCCGTGCGCCAGTTGCGCGGTGAAGGCGGCGAGCGCCAGGTGCAGGGCGCCCAGACCGCGCTGGCCCACGGCAACGGCGGCACGTTGTCGAGCCAGTCCACAGCCATCCTCGGCACCTTTGAAACCTTGTGAGCAAGTCATGATCCGAGACCCCGAAACCTTTGAAGCCCTGCTCGACTCCGTGCGCCGTTTTGTGCGCGAGCGTTTGGTGCCTGCCGAGAACGAAGTGGCTGAGACCGACAAAATCCCCGAAGCCATCGTGCAAGAGATGCGCGAGATGGGCTTGTTTGGTCTGACCATCCCCGAGTCCTATGGCGGCCTGGAGCTGACCATGGAAGAAGAGGCGCGTCTGCTGTTTGAGCTGTGCAAGACCTCGCCCGCTTTCCGCTCGGTGATCGGCACCACGGTGGGCATCGGCTCGCAGGGCATCTTGATGGACGGCACCGAAGAACAAAAAGCCTATTACCTGCCCAAGCTGGCCACGGGCGAGTTGTCGTCTTCGTTTGCACTGACCGAACCCGATGCAGGCTCGGACGCGGCATCGCTGCGCACCACGGCCATCAAGGACGGCGACCATTACGTGGTCAACGGCACCAAGCGCTACATCACCAACGCGCCGCATTCCAAAATCTTCACGCTCATGGCCCGCACCAACCCGGCCGACAAGGGCGCGGGCGGCGTGTCGGCCTTCATCGTCGACGCCCAGTCGCCCGGCATCAGCCTGGGCAAGAACGACAAAAAGATGGGCCAAAAAGGCGCACACACCTGCGACGTGATGTTTGACAACGTGCGTGTGCCCGCCGCCAACCTGATTGGTGGCCAAGAAGGCCAAGGCTTCAAGACCGCGATGAAGGTGCTCGAAAAAGGCCGCATCCACCTGGCCGCCGTGTGTGTGGGCGTGGCCCAGCGCATCCTGGACGACGCGCTGCGCTACGCCATCGACCGCAAGCAATTCGGCCAGTCCATTGCCGAGTTCCAGCTGGTGCAGGCCATGCTGGCCGACAGCAAGGCCGAGCTGTATGCCGCCGAATGTATGGTGATCGACGCCGCCCGCAAGCGTGACGAAGGCCGCAGCGTGTCCACCGAAGCCTCGTGCTGCAAGATGTTCGCGTCCGAGATGTGTGGCCGCGTGGCCGACCGTGCGGTGCAGATTTTGGGGGGCGCGGGCTACCTGGCCGAATACGGCATCGAGCGCTTTTACCGCGATGTGCGACTTTTTCGCCTGTATGAGGGTACGACCCAGATACAACAAATCATCATTGGCCGCAACATGGTGCGCGAGGCCCGGGCTTGAGATTTTTCAGCGTCATTTCACGACAAAACCCCCAAGGAGACAAGGCATGACAAAGACTTTCACCCGCCGCATGGCCCTGGCCACGCTCAGCAGCTTGGCGCTGATGGGCACGGCCCAAGCGCAGACCGCTTACCCCAGCCAGCCCATCAAGTTCATCGTGCCTTATCCCGCAGGCGGCGCCACGGATGTGCTGGCCCGCATGGTGGCGCAAAAAATGCAAGACAACTGGCAGCAAAACGTGTTGGTCGAGAACAAGCCCGGCGCGGGCGGCACCATCGGGGCCAACCTGGTGGCCAAAGGGCCTGCCGATGGGCACACCGTGCTGTTCAGCATCGTGGCTTTGCTCCAGCAAATTTCGCTGATGAAATTGCCCTACGACCCGATCAAAGACTTCGCGCCCATCAGCCGCGTCGCGATCAGCCCCAGCGTGTTCGCGGCCAGCACCAGTTTGCCGGTCAACAACCTGGCTGAGCTGGTCAAGCTGGTCAAGGCCAGTCCTGGCAAGTACAGCTTTGGCACCTATGGCCCCGGCACCTCGGCCCACCTGCAAGGTGAGCTGCTCAACATGCAGACCGGCATGGACCTGCTGCACATCCCTTACCAAGGCGCAGCGCCTTTGGTCACGGCCATGCTGGGCGGGCAGTTGTCCACCGCCTTCATGGATGCGGGTTCTTCGCGCCAGCATTTCCCCAAGTTCAAGCTGCTGGGTGTAACGGGCAGCGAGCGCCTGTCGTGGTTGCCCAATGTGCCCACGCTCAAGGAGCAAGGCCTCAACTCCTTCGAGCCGCTGGGCTGGTTTGGTTTGTTTTTGCCAGCGGCCACGCCCAAGCCGGTGGTGGACAAATTTTCGGTCGAAATCCAGCGCATCCTCAAGTTGCCCGATGTGCGCGAAAAAATCGAATCCATGGGATTGATTCCAGGCGGCGAGACGCAAGAGAACTTTGCCAAGGTGATCAAGTCCGATGCCGAAATTTACGCCCGCATCATCCGCGACGCCAAGATCACCCTGAACTGATCGCAGCATGAAAACCCGCGTCACCGAAGCCTTGGGCATCCGCTACCCGATCATTCAGGGCGGCATGCAGTGGGTGGGCAAGGCCGAGCTGGTCTCGGCCGTGTCCAACGCGGGGGGCTTGGGTGTGCTCACAGCGCTCACCCAGCCCACACCACAAGCCCTGGCGCACGAGATTGCCCGCACACGCACCCTGACCGATCGGCCCTTTGGTGTGAACCTCACCATCTTGCCCTCGATCAACCCGCCGCCCTATGCCGAGTACCTGCAGGTCATCATCGACAGCGGCGTGAAGATTGTGGAGACCGCAGGCAACAGCCCCAAGGAATTTATCGGCCGCATGAAGGACGCGGGCATCACCATCGTGCACAAATGCACCTCGGTGCGCCACGCCCTGAGCGCCGAGCGCAATGGGGTGGACATGATCAGCATCGACGGCTTTGAATGCGCGGGCCACCCCGGCGAAGACGATGTGCCCGGCCTGGTGCTGATCCCCTTGGCGTGCCAGGCCCTGCGCGTGCCGGTCATTGCCTCGGGCGGCATTGCCGACGGGCGCGGCATGGCCGCGGCCATGGCACTGGGTGCCGAGGGCGTGAACATGGGCACGCGCTTTTTGGTCACGCAAGAAGCGCCGGTGCACGACAACATCAAACAAGCCCTGGTGGGCGCCACCGAGCGCGACACGAAGTTGATGTTCCGCACCCTGCGCAACACCACCCGCGCCTGGAGCAACGCGGTCTCGCAAGAGGTGGTCGCCACCGAAAACCGCGAGGGCGGTTGCAGCTTTGAAGACATCCGCCACCTGGTCGCAGGCCAGCGCGGCAACCAGGCCCTGCAGTCGGGCGATGTCGATGGCGGCGTGGTCGCGGCCGGTCAGGTGATTGGCCTGATCGACGACATCCCCTGTTGTGCTGACCTGATCGAGCGCATGGTGGCCGACTGCCGCGCCGCCTTGGCGCGTGCGCAGACCTGGGCCCTTCCCCCTTGAGCGGCGGCCCCACCGATTCCCCGAAGTAAAAACCGATGACAACCCTAGGAGACAAACCATGACCCAAACCCCATCCACCCAGCGCCGTTTACTGATGGCCCTTTTGGGGGCGGTGTGCACCACATCCGCCCTGCCCCTGTGGGCCCAGTCCACAGGCAGCAACACCGTCAAACTCATCGTGGGTTATGCCCCAGGCGGACCCGTGGACGCATCGGCGCGTGTGTTTGCGCCCGTGCTCAGCCGCGAGCTGGGCCAGCCCGTGATCGTGGAAAACCGTCCTGGCGCAGGCGGTGCGGTGGCAGGCAACACCGTGGTCAAGTCGGCACCCAACAGTCTGGAAATTTTCTATGCCGCCAGCCCCACCATGACCATCAGCCCCCATGTGCTCAAGGCCATGGCTTTTGATCCACTCAAGGACATGACCCCGCTGGCCACCATCCTGAGCTACGCCAACGTGCTGGTCATCAACCAGAACCAGCCCTTCAAAACCCTGCCCGAGTTGGTCGCCTTTGGCAAAGCCAATCCGGGCAAACTGGCCTACGGCTCGGCTGGCATGGGCGCATCGAACCACCTGAGCGGCGAGCTGTTTGCGCGCCGTGCGGGCATCACCATGACCCATGTGCCCTACAAGGGCAATGCCCCGGCCATGACCGACGTGATGGGCGGTCAGATCCAGATGATGTTTGACATCGTGGGTGGGGCCAAGGCCCACATCGACGGTGGCAAGGTGCGGCCTTTGGCGGTGACGTCCAAAGAGCGCAACCCGGCCCTGCCGCAGCTGCCCAGCATGACCGAGCTGGGTGTGCGTGATTACGACGTGGGCGGTTGGTACGGCCTGTATGGACCGCTGGGCATGAGCGCCGAACTCAGCCAGAAGATCACCGCCGCCACGGCCCGCGCCCTGCAAGACCCCGAGCTGAACAAGCGCTGGGTGGACCAAGGCTACGTGATCTGGAACGCCAAACCCGCCGACCTGGCCGACCGCATGCGCCGCGAACACGCGCTGTGGGCCGAAGTCACCAAGGGCATGACGTTTGAATAAAACATGGCTTTGCAATTGAACCCACCGCACACGCGCATTCACCACCTGTTTGATGAACGCGCCGCTCAGGCACCCGCACACCCCTTTTTGTATTTGAAGCAGGGGGTGATGACGCTGGGTGAGTTGGCCCAGCAGGTGGACCTGCTCGAAGCCGAGCTGCGCCAAGCGGGTGTGCGTGTGGGCGACCGTGTGCTGGTGGCCGCCGAAAACTGCCCCGAGCATGTGGCGCTGGTGCTCGCTTGCAGCCGTGTGGGGGCCTGGGCCTGCGGCGTCAATGCACGCATGACCGCGTCCGAAGTGTCGGCCTTTGCCGACAAGGCCGATGCCCGTGTGTTGTATTTCACGGTGGGCGTGTCCGATGCGGCCCGCCAACACGCGGTGCAGCACGGCACGCAGGCGAGCGTGCTGCCCGGTTTGAAGCGCACACCCATCAGGCCACAGGCCGCCGCACAAACGGGTGAACTGGCCGAGCAGGTGGCCGCGATCATCTTCACCTCGGGCACCACGGGCCAGCCCAAGGGTGTGATGCTCACACACGCCGGGCTGTTGCAGTTTGCCCGGGTGTCGGCGCAGTCGCGCCAGCTGGGGCCTTCGGACCGCTCGTATGCCTACCTGCCCATGACACACATCTTTGGTCTGGGCACGGTGCTCATGGCCTCCTTGCACGCGGGCTCGGGGCTGCTCATGCGCAGCCAGTTCGATCCGGCCGATGTGTTTGATGCCTTGGCCCACCATGGCCTCACGCAGCTGCAAGGCCCGCCCGCCATGTTCACCCGGCTGCTGGGTTGGCTGGATGGCCAAGGCATAGCGCAGCCGGTTGCGCCGGATTTGCGCTACGTTTACACAGGCGCCGCGCCGCTGGACCTGAGTGTCAAGCAGGCCATCGAAGCGCGTTTTGGCAAACCCCTGCACCACGGTTATGGCCTGTCGGAATACGCAGGTGCTTTGACAC
>Ga0255128_1000658_pt1 | contig 15890 bp, 1 predicted proteins | sample Law_Miss_RepC_8d_FD_188562 | JGI IMG/M metagenome (GOLD analysis project Ga0255128, IMG submission 188562) | Freshwater microbial communities from St. Lawrence River, New York, United States - Law_Miss_RepC_8d | ecosystem: Environmental > Aquatic > Freshwater > River | place: USA: New York... | reverse complement strand
CGCGATGACCGCAAGTTTGGTGTCGCTGCCATCCCGAGGTTCGGTAACGCTCAATCCTAACGGAACGTTTACCTACATCCCAGGTCCAACCGCTTTGTTTGGTACTACGGACACGTTCACCTATCGTGCAACGGACGCTCTGGGTGCATCAAGCCCACAGACGACGGTCACGATTACCATTGGCCGACCACCACAGCCTAAGTATCAGAACCCAAGCCAAAAATGGGACGTCAATGCTGACGGATTCATTTCGCCGATCGACGTGTTGATTTTGGTCAACTTGCTCAATTCGCGAGGTCCTTCGGTTCCTGTCGCTGGTCTTCCTGGCCCTCCAGACTATGTGGACGTCAACGGCGATAACGTCGTGACGCCTCTCGATGTGCTTGCGGTGATCGACAAGATCAATGCAGCGAGCGGGTCAGGGGAAGGCGAGGGATCGGATGCAGATGGATTCGTCCAGTTTGCAGTAGGTCCTGGTCTGGTCAATTCTTCACCGAAGGGACAAGGGGCGCCGATTGATTTCGGGGTTTCATCAGTGCAAGTCGGTCGAGAGTTGCCTACCTCGTCCACGAGCGTTGGCTCGACTGCTATGATGAAGACCTTCATCGGTCCGACCTCTGGTTCTGTAAACAGTTTCCCAGTTCAAGGCCTCTTCGAAGGGGACTTGTGGGATTCAGAGTTGGATGAAATCGCTGGAATACTCTCGCAAGAGAGTGGTACAGCAACGGACGATTCCGATGGGAATGATTCACTTGATCATGCCCTGATGGATTTGTTCGGCAACTGATCGAACAATAAACGCGTAAGTGAAGGAGTCGATAACGGCTCCTTCGCTGAACATAATTTCTCGTCATTCATTTTTTAGTACCGCACGGTTCCAAGGTTCGTTCAACATGGGAATTGACGCTTCGAGATCAGCAAATAAACGTTCCAAGCAGCAAGAACGACGCAACGGGTTTCGCAACATACTTTGCGAGAATCTGGAGCGACGCGAGGTCATGGCGGGGGATATCCTCGACCTCGATTTCCGTCTCCTGTCGGTCGCTCCGAATACCGGCGAGACTTTCTCGACGACTCGGTCCAACACCCTCAGTGAGTCGCCAAGGGAGTTGATTTTCCGATTCGCCGGTGGGGATGATGTTCGCCAATCGACCCTTCGAAGCGGGATCCGTATCTCCCGTTCCGGAGGTGATGGTGTCTTCGGTGCCGGAGGAGTCTCAACCGATATCATCGTGACGCCTGAGTATCTGGACTTTGCGGATTCATCGAATCGACGCGTTGTCGTCGCGCGATTTTCGCAACCCCTGACAGACGACCTCTACAATGTCGAAGTCTTTGGGACCGGCAGCAGCACTCCCGTTCGTTCGGAAGCGAATGAAACGCTTAAACCGACCCGCACCGGAACCGATCGCGACACTTACATCTTCAATTTGGAACTCGGCACCAAGATTGTTGCAGTAGTTCCACAGCCGATTGTTCGGCAAACGGACGGCTCGCTCACACAACAGCGCGAACGCATTGAAATCTATTTCAATGATTCGGAGTTGTACGATCGCAGCGTTAACACCGGCGACGTCAATCCGAATCCGTCGGTCGTCGATTTGCAATACTACAAACTGATGCTGACTCAGGATTCGGTCAGCCCTAATGACGATTTGGTCTTCAGCCCTGTTTCTGTCAGCTACGACCCGGCAGTTCGCCGCGCTACGTTGACATTCTCCGGTCCCATTGACCAATTGCCCGGCGTTGGAAACTCAGGCACCTTCCGCTTGCGAGTCGGCTCCAACGAAGCTGTTGCTTCGCTGGCCACTCCCATCGTTCCGACTCGTCCAGCCGTCAACGCCGACCCTTCGGGATTCTTGAGTGGCGCATTCCAACTCAACAACGGAAATCCGCTGAGCGGCTCCTTCTCGACCATCCTTTCGGAAGAGGTCCGCAATGCCACTACGATCTTGCCGAATGATTTTCCCGGGTCAATTTTTGAGCCTGGGCATCGTGACATTCAAGATGAAGTTCATGTTGGCGGCCCGGATGCAGATCCTGAAACGGCCCAGCTTCGATACTCGTTCATGGAAGGTGTACCTTATGGTACGGACGCTGCCGGGCGGCCTGTTTTCACGTCCATTACGCCGGACCAAAAGCAGCGAGTCCGCGAGGTGTTTGAGTTTTTCTCGAGAAAGCTTGGCCTCGACGCCGTGGAATTTGCCGGGACCTCGGTTGATGGCGATGGCGTTTTGAAGGTTGTCGTCGGGGACATGGCACCCAACGGCGGCATTAGCGGGCCGGGAGATGTAATCGGGATTGCGGGTGGCGAACTGGCCATCATGGACGGTGCCGAAGCGTGGGACAACACCTTCGGATTAGGTTCCAACCTGCGGGGAACGCAGAGTTTCTTCATCACCGCCATGCACGAGATAGGCCACTTGCTGGGATATTCTCACACCTACGATTTGCCCGACGGCACGATCATGGGGTCGGATGGACGCCTGAGCATTGGTGCTCCACCAGCGGAACAAGTCTTCCCCGGCGACGCTGACGTCATACACGGGCAGCATATGTATCGCCCCGATAATCGCGACGTGGATCTATACCGTTTCGTCGTTTCCCCCGGTACCACTGGCCGGCTCCGCGCTGAGACCATCGCGGAACGACTTAATGACTCGAGCAATGCCGACACCAACTTGAGCCTGTTGCGTCGCGAAGATGACGGAACGTTGACGACAGTCGCTGCGAATGACAACTACTTCAGCCAAGATTCGTTACTCGATGTCACTTTGACCCCAGGCGAGTACTTCATCTCGGTAACCGGATCTGGGAACCAAGACAACAATCCGCTGACCGCCGACACTGGCAGCGGTGCGACCAGTCAAGGCCGCTATGAACTACGCGTGGACTTCAAGACCACAACTGCCAGCAGCATTGCCGAAGAGAAGAGCGGATCGACCGTCAAGGGTAGCGCTCTAGACGGTGATGGCGATGGTATCGCAGGTGGAAATTTTGACTTTTGGTTCCGTGCCGCATCGCCTGTAGGAACCCCAGGGCTTCCGCTAGGCAGCCCTCGTACGATTGTCGTTGACAAGGCATTCCGAGGTGTGAGCCGAGACGGTTCTCTTGCAACTCCCTTCAATCGAATCACTGATGCTACCGCCATCGCTGCGCCCGGCGACATCATCCGCGTTGTTGGGGATACCCGCACTGTGTCGTTAACCGACGATGCCGCGTACGAAATCGGTTTCGGTGGAGTATCGGTAGGAACGCTTGGCGACGGTCCTTCTCTAGATGTGCCTCGCGGAGTCACCTTGATGATCGATGCAGGTGCGATCCTCAAGTTTGGCGGCAGCAGGATCTTGGTCGGCAGCATCGATAGCACGACCAACCGTAGCGGTGCTGGAATCCAAGTCCTTGGTACACCCGTAACGCCCGTTTACTTCACGAGCTATTTCGATGAGTCGCTCGGCGTCGATACCAATCCGCTGGTGACCACAGCCCGAAAGGGAGACTGGGGCGGTATCGAAATCCGCAACGATGTCGACCGTGCCCAAGGCCGTTCCAACATCCTCGTAGCGGGTGGCAAGATGCTCTCCGCGGATCGTGAGCGGGAAGGCATTTTCCTCAATACGATTTCCAATACCGATATGCGATGGGGAGGGGGTACCGTGGGTGCCGGCGCACAAGCCAAAGTTGTGAGCCCGATCGAGTTGGCAGAGGCGCGACCACTGATCATCGGCAACCGAATTCAGAACAGTTCGGATTCTGCAATGAGCTTGGATCCCAACTCGTTTGAACAAACACTGTTCACCGAACCCCGCTACCAAAGCGGAGGTGATTTTGTTCCCGATTACGATCGCATCGGTCCCAAAATCTATTCCAATGTGGTATCCGGAAACTCGATCAACGGTTTGTTCGTTCGGGCTGAAACATTACCCGGACAACCGCTCAAGGAATTGACCGTCCCTGGCCGCATCGATGAATCCGAAATCACCATCGTTTTTGGTGAAAACGTAATCGTTCAAGGGACGCCTGGCGGCGCCCTCGAAGAAGATTCCTCACCAAATAGCTCGTTGATCACCTTGAACAACGTCGCTCCAACCTCGGGTACCGGTTTCGGGACGACCGTGGCCGTCAGCTACGTCGTAACCTTTGTCGATCGTTTTGGCCAAGAAAGCCTTCCGAGCGCGGCCCAAACCACCTTGGTGAACGCGGGTTCTGCCCTTCTGTTGGGGAATATCCCAGCCGCCACCGGGGATTATGTTTCGCGACGCGTCTGGAGACAGATCAACAGAGCCGGCGCATTCCAATTGGCAGGCGTGCTCAATCGCGATGACGCAACATATGTCGACAACAACATCACCCTCAATGGGACGATGCAAACCGCGATCGGCCAAGGCCTCGTGCATCGCGCCCGACGCGATGCCAGCTTGGTAGTCGATCCGGGAATCGTTGCCAAGATGCTCGGTGGTCGGATCGAAGTCGGCTTCGGTGCCACCCTGCTGGCCGAAGGTTCCAAGACCAAACCGATCGTATTCACTTCGCGACGCGATGATCGATACGGTGCAGGCGGAACGTTTGACACCAACAACGATGGAGATGCGACGCTACCTGGACGAGGAGATTGGTCGGGTATTGTCAGCCGCCACTTGGGAACTTTGAGCATCGACGCGGCACTGGTCAACTTTGGTGGTGGTGAATCTCGAATCCCTGGGGGATTCGCATCGTTCAACGCGATTGAAGTCCATCAATCCACCGCCCGAATCGCGAACTCGGTCCTGGATTCGAACGCATCGGGAGCCACCAATCTCGGATCGACCAACCGCGACACGCGCGGGGTCAATGAGGGGGCCGTCATTTTCTCCGTCGGCAGCCAGCCGATCATCATCAACAATATTTTCAAGAACAACCAATCCAGCGACACAGCGGCTATCAGCGTCGATGCAAATTCGCTCAACTCCGTTCACGTACGGGATACGGGACGGTCGACAGGCGAGAATCAACGCGAAGAAATCGGCATCGGAAACTTTGGTCCTCTGGTCAAGAACAATCAACTCGGGGGCAACGCCCTGAACGGGCTCCGCGTTCGGGGTGCTACGTTGACCACCGAATCGGTTTGGGACGATACGGACATCGTCCACTTGCTGCGAAGCGCTATCATCATTCCCGATTACCACACTTACGGTGGTTTGAGATTGACGAGCAAGGCTGACGAAAGCCTCGTCGTCAAGGCGAGCAACGGAGCTTCGATTACCGCCGAAGGCCGTCCTTTGGATATCAAGGATCGCATCGGTGGTACGCTCCAAGTGATCGGGCAACCTGGCTTCCCCGTCGTGATCACGAGCTTGTCCGATGACTCGATCGGTGCTGGATTCGATTTCTCTGGAAATTCTCTACTGGACACCAATAACAACGGCGCCTCGGTGGGATCTGCAGGCGATTGGAGAGGCATCACGTTTGCCCCTTTTGCTAATGATCGCAACGTCGATTTCCGCTACGAACGCGAGTCGGATGAAATCAGCGAAGGGACCAATGACTTCCCAACTGAAGCCGAGGACTTGGGCTCTCTCGCAAGCAACCTGAACGCGGGCGACGAAAATTTGCGGCTGGGTGTGACGCTTACTGGTTCGATCGCCTCATCGCGGGACCTTGACGTCTACCGTTTCGGAGCGACCGCAGGAACGATGCTATGGATCGATGTCGACCAAACATCGGGTTCGCTCGATTCGGTGATCGAATTGATCGATGCCGAAGGCAAAATCATCGCTCAAAGCGACAACTCGATCTCCGAATCGGTTTCCAAGAGGGTCTTTTCAGACAGTGCTTCGATCCCTGCTGGACGAGCCTTGCCGATGGATCAATCGGCTTGGTCCAAGACCAACGCGAACGAACCCAATGCGCAAGTTGACTTCCTCGGAGTGAACCCCCTCGATGCAGGGTTGCGGGTCGTCTTGCCCGGTGTCGCGGGCAGCTTCAATAGCTACTTCATACGCGTTCGCAGTAGCAACGTATCACGCGAGCCTGGCAAGACTGATCCAGCTCGACTGACCGATCCGGCTTTGGTCCGCGAAGGCCTAAGTATCGGTGGCTACAAAGTCCAACTCCGATTGCAACAGCAGCAAGAAGTGGCCGGATCGGCAGTCCGCTATGCAGACATTCGATTTCCACAAGTCGGTATCGATGTACAGGGCGGACCAATGCATTCGCCGCTGGTGGGTGAAGTTGGTGAAGCCGATCCCAACGAATCGAATGCGTCTGATCAAAGCGCAATCAATCTTGGAAACATAGTTACGAATGATCGTGGAGGCGTATCGATCGCCGCCAACTTGGCCACGCGAGGTGACATCGATTGGTACAACTTCTCCGTTGCACGAGAAGCCATTCAGCAAGTTAGCTCGACGCCAACCAACCACATCGCGTTGACGTTTGACATCGATTACGCAGACGGTCAAGGTCGCGCCAACACGCAGCTTTGGATTTTCCGTCGCGACGCGACGAGCGGTCAGTTGACGTTGGTTGCCACTGCCAACGACTCCAACATCCAGGACGACCAACCTAGAATTGGCCTAGGGTCAGATGTAACCGACTTGACGCGAGGATCGCAAGGGAAGCGGGATGCATACCTCGGTCCCATCGAGTTGCCCCAAGGTGATTACACAGTCGCGGTAACGAACGCCTCGTTGAAGAACGTGAACATGGATCAGTTCACCGACCTCAATGGAACTCCAGGTTCCAACCTCGTGCGTGTCGAACCGCTGGACTCGGTCCAAGTCATTTCCGAAGACCGTTTCGATCCGGACACTCGTCCGTCGCGAAATCTGGCCCCTGTACAGGATTCGTTTGCCCTCGCATCGGCTTCTCCATCGATGCCCAATACCGATGGCGTGGGACTGCCCAATTCGGTTCCATTCAATCTTTCTGATGTAACCCTCTTCTCCGGCTTTTCCGATCAATTGCTATATGGAAATGCCTTGACGGGAGCCAGAGAAGGGACCGGGGCAAACTTCAGTCGAAATGCGGTCGACATTGCTGTTTCTCCGGCAGGACGAGCCTTTGGAGCTGGAATTCCAACAGGCGGTCAAGACAGCGACGGTAGCGTGATCTTCGGCATCGACATCGGCGATGCTGGCGTGGGCGTTTCTGGTGGATCGGCGGCTAGCGCCGGATTGATTACCTTTAGAGGCCGCCTTGATAATGCGGACCCCCCAAATCTTATCATCGAGCCCCGCGGAAACGTGGGGGACGGGATGCGTTTCCACGCACTATCATTCTCGGACGTATTGTCCGTCAATAATGCGATAACCTTCTGGGGTGTGGGAAGTCGAACGTCTCAGATCAACGGTCCAATCGAAGCACCATGGAAGCAAAACATCCTCTACCGGTTGGATCCGAATACAGGCAACGCGATCAATCCGGACGGTTCAACGACGGCTCTCGATCCGAACATCAATAACGCCGGTACTCAGATCGCGGCAGCAGGTATCTTCGCAACCGCAACGGGTGAAGTTACCGGCCTTGCAACTGTCGGCGGCAACTTTTTCGGTCTATCCGATCGAGGTGAACTTGTAACCCTCAATTCGACCATTGCCATCCTCCGCGATCCCGATACAAACCAAATCATCCCCTTTACCGGAATGACGGCGGGCCCGAGAAATGTAGAAGGCGGACGGTTCGCTGATTTGCTGTTTGGCATTACGGCTGCTGGAAGAATCTATGCTTTCGATACGCTCGGCCAATTGCAACCGATTTTCCCACGCGGCCGCTCGTTCGCTCAAACGCCCGGCGCAAACGGATTGGCGGGCGCGATCGGAATCGATTTCTCTTCGCTTGACGTAAACATGTGGCACGCTTCGCAAGATCAAGCGGGTCAAGCCGGGGTCGGACGATTGACGAATTTCAACAATTCTCGCGACACTTCGAACAACCGAAACTCACTACGCTTTGCATTCGATAGCGATGCGAACGACGGTGACGCAATGCCGGGCAACTGGACCGGCATATACTCGGGCCTGGGTATGGAGAATTCCTATGCTGCACCCGGTGGCGCCATGGGTGCCCTTGAAAGCGATTTGATCGATCTGCGTAACTACTCTGCCGACGATGAACCGACTCTCTACTTCAACTATCTAGCGAATACGCAAGACAATAACGCCCGAAGTGAACTGGGCGATAACGTCACTTCCCTGGACTCGTTGCGGGTCTATGGTACGAGCGCAGACGGCATCTGGGTTCTTTTGGCGACGTCCAACAGCAACACGAATACCGCCTTTGACGACAGCGGACCCGGTTCCGATGAAATGGACTTGGCCAACAGTCGTTACACGGATTCTTACGGCCGTACACGCGTTGCAGAAGAATTGTTCGACAACGGACAATGGCGTCAAGCCCGCGTCAACCTCGGACCTTTGGCAGGAAAACGCGATGTCAAGCTACGCTTCGAGTTCAGTACAGTCGGGGATTTCCGATCGGCGGATCCGCTGCGCGGCGGTATTGAGTTGGGTGCTGTTCCGGGCGAGCGGATCGCGGACGGCAACACCATGACTTTGGCCGGAACTACCTTTGAGTTCGACCTAGGTTTGGTGCTCAATTTGCCGAGTGGACGCAGTATCGTTGCTGGCAATCAGCTCAAGATCAACAGCGATCTGTTCACATTCGGCACCGACATCCCGTTCAATCTTAACGATACTCCCGCGACCATTGCGGCTTCCGTTCAAAACGTCCTCGTTGCTAATGGCTACACCGTAGCAACCAGCACCTCGACGCCAAATGTTCTCAACGTCACTCATTTCAATAGTGTTCGATTGACGGCGCCGACACTTGCGTTCCAGTACGACATTTTTGGGGCCGACAAAGCGATCATCATCGGATTGCCGGGCGTCCAAGGAACCAACACGCCGATTTTCGTAACCAACGAAATGACGGCGACCGAAGTTCGGGACTCGGTACGTGAGGGCTTAGCGCTCGCCTGGAATATTCCAACCGAGTCCACCAATATCGACGTCTACAAAGTGCGCGGTAACGTCATCGTCATCCACAGCACCGATCAAAACTTCGCAGGCTCAAATGCAGGGCCATTGACACTCTTCGGGCGTCGCCGAGGAGACAATTTTGGTCCAATCGACGGTGGCGATCGCTGGGCGGAGAATGGCAAGCGAACCAGTGGGAACCGGCCTGCCACTGGCCAAGTACCTGCTGGAATCTTTTTGGATGATTTCATCGTTGGCTTTGCCGAACGAGGCGAAGTCGTCTTCTCAGCCTCGAACGTTCCAGGCTCACAAACCTTCAACGCTTCTCGCTTCTACGAACGCGCCGGTGGCCCCAACGGCATACCAGCTCGGGAAGTGAATACCGGTACTTACCAATTGGAAATCCGTGTCGCTGCGGATTACGGTACCACCAATCGTCAAGGCGAGTTGAGGCTCGAAAACACGCTGCTCGGACCTCTCGGGCGCACCTACGACACCAACGAACGTCTGTCAAAATCGGCGGCATTGATCTTTGATTCCGCGAGCGAAATCCAGGACGGCGGATCCTTTACGTTGAGCGATGGCGTCCGAACGGTACTGTTCGAGTTCGATGTCGTCACCTCCGCAAACGACCGCAGTATTGGAGTTACTCCAGGGGCTGTTGCCATCCCGATCAGCCCCAACAGTACCTCTGTAGTCATCGCAGCGGCGATTCGAAATGCGATCAACGGCGCATATACGAGCGGTTTGATCGGACTGACAGCGGAAACCGGTGGGGACATGCCGGGCTCGGCGATGACGGCTCCAAGGTCGATCATCATTCAGCTCAATGGTCCAGCGGCTGCCGATGTCTTTGGTGGAACGGCTTTCACACCGAACGTTCCGCTGCAACTCATACAGTTTGGGTTGGACACCCAGTGGGGTGAAGATCTCGGCGACTCGAACATACTTCGAGATCAGGGTCAGTTGATCATCAACTCCGCAGTGATCTCTAGCTCCTTGACCTACGGGATTCGAGTGGATGCAGCGGCTCGCGATTACGCGGACACCCGATTTGGTGGTGCCAATGCCACCGTTCGCCCGGGATCGCGGCCATATCCAGGTGCAGTGCGTAACCTGGTAACGTTGAATACATCCAATGTCGCGCCAGGTGTAGTGCTGATGAACAATGTTCTCGCCTTCAATGGCCTCGGAGGCAGTCCGACAGGCGCTGGCGGAATCTTGATCAGCGGAGATGTGCAGTCCCCTGTTGGTCAGCCCACGTCCACCGTCGCCCGCATCGTCAACAACACCATCCATGGAGTCCAAGGCAACAGCATTGGTCTGACCATAAATGACGGTGCTGCTCCGACGGTGATAAACAACATCTTCTCGAATTCGAACTTCGGGGTTTCGATCGCTGGCCCAAGCCTTGGAAACGTCGTACTCGGTGGCAATCTGTACAAACAGAACAATGTGCCCGTCACGCCCCCCGGCACTCCCGAGTCGTTCCCCGAAAACTTGGATATCTTACCTGCCCCTCAGCCATTGTTCTTGAATCCGAGCTTGGGACGGTTCTACCTCGCAGCCTTCTCGCGAGCGATCGATTCGTCTTTGTCGTCGTTAGAAAATCGTTCGTCGATCGAGACCGTCAAGGCGGCTCTGGGATTGGCGACAAGCCCGATCCTGGCACCCGAATTCGATGCCAATGGACTACGCCGCAGCGATGACCCAGCTGTCAATTCTCCTCCCGGATTGGGATCGAACGTCTTTATCGATCGTGGCGCTCTGGACCGCGTCGACCAAATCGGTCCGGCTGCATTCCTGCAACGACCGCTCGATAACGATGCGAATGGTATCGATCTGGATGGCTCCAGCACCTACGTTCAAGTTCGCACCGGCAACTTCGACTACTTCGAGGTTCTGCTCGATGAACGCCAAGGAACCGGTCCAGATCCTTTGACAATCTCCCAGAACAACGTCGTTTTGACCGAGAATGGTCGAATGCTTAGCCCTGGTATCGACTATGTGTTTGGCTATAGCTTCAACAGCCGCACGATTCGATTGACTCCGCTGGCTGGTTTCTGGCGGCAAGACAGCGTTTATGAGTTAACGCTCATCAACAAGCCAACGTTGCGAGTGATCGCACCGGATGATGCGGCAACGCGAATCGACGGTGATCGATTCACCGTGGCACTTGCCGGTGGCGGAACGCGGTCGTTAGAACTCGACAGCGGGTTTATGTTGACTGTTCCCGCTGGTGGTGTTTCGGATGGACAGAAGTTCAGCTACACCCCAAATGGTGGTGAAAAAGTCACCTTTGAATTCAATCTCGCTGGGAACACATCGACCACTTTTGGTACGAAGATCATCAGCTACTTGGCGAGCGATACCCCTGATCAATTGGCGGCAAAGATCGCTGCGGTAGTCAACCCAGTGATCCGTCAAAACGGATGGCCAGTACAAGCAATTTCTGGTGGTAGGGTCGCCGTCGGTGGAAATGTCGGCGACGCCTTGGATGTCGCCGGTTCCTCCTTGATCCTTTCAGGTAGCCCCGGAGTACAAGCTGGTGCGATTCCTGTGAAGTTCTTGCCAGTACCTGGTTTTGATGCGATTGCAATGTCTACGGCAATCACCAAAGCCTTGAACCAAGTTGGTTCAGGTGTGAGTGCCTACTCCTTGGCGAACGGATTAGTGTTTGTTGAGGGCGTAACCAGCATCACGGGCATGACCGCTAGCCTTTCGATTCCTGCGATTCAGGACTTGGCAGGGAATAACCTCCAAGCGAACCGCGCGAATTCGCTGACTCAATTCACCATTTTGATGCCAGAGGTCGCCGTCGATTATGGGGATGCGATCGAACGTACTGGAACTGGTTCAAACAGTTCGACGACGCTTGCTAACAACGGTGTGCGTCACGGACTGTACCCTGATGATGCTCAATCGCTTGTACTAGGCGTCTACGCCGATGGTGATGTCGATGGTGTTCCATCGGCCGCAGCCGATGCGGATGATTTCGATGGTGCGGTTGCGTTTGGCTCACTGAGCAACTTCTTGGTAGTCTCCCCCAAGGGACCAGCAAGGTTGATCGCAAGCTCCTTCGATGCGTCGATGATCGGCAAGTCGCTGACGATTTCCGATACAGTCGCCAAGTCCGTCACCTACGAATTTACCTTGGGTGGTCCAGTTACGATTCCAGGAGCCCGTTCGGTAGATCTGACTGGGACTGTCACTGGTTCGGATGTAGCTAGTCGCCTTCAAGCAGTCGTCTTGGCTTCGATTCTCGATGGAAGTATCACAGGTATCCACTCTTCCGCGACCGGTTCGACTTTGTCGCTCGGTGGTACCAGTGGTCACTTGTTCGATTTGAGCAACGCTGGAACATCATTGACTCGCTCCCTCTCGGGCTCGACGGAATTCACCGTTGCATCGGTGCTGACGGGGTTGGCTGCGGGCAACACCATGAGCATCACCGACGGATTTGGTAATGCGGTTGGGTTGCAAGTCATCGACACGAATCCTGCCGCAACGCCAACCGCGTTGCTGGTTGGCAACGTTGCGGTATTGGTCAACTTGACCACTGTGACTCCATCCACCTTTGCAAATGCATTAGCTAGTGCGATCAACACAGCGATTGCAGACTCGAAGCTCAAGTTGCCAACAGTGAGCGTTGTGAACAATTCGATTCGCATCTCTGGCGATGACGAAGACGGTGTATCGTTCAACAGTTGGTTTAACGCCAACGCGTTGGCTACTCCGGTAGTCATCACGGCTTCGACGAGCGGATTTGTCGATTCATGGATCGATTGGAATCAAGACAATGATTTCGAAGATGCTGGCGAGCGAATCCTAACTTCGCAGCCTGTGATTGCAGGAGCGAACACGTTCTACGTAACCACCCCTGCGAGCGCGAAGATCGGCGATACCACAGCACGATTCCGACTCAGCAGCACTGGCGGGTTATTCACTTACGGTTTAGGAATCGGCGGCGAAGTAGAAGATCATATGATCGAAGTCTTGGCTGGTTCCCCACCACAAGCAGCCGACGACAACTTCGTTGTTGCCGAAGATAATATTTTGATCATTCCTGCACCTGGTGTTCTCTCGAACGATTCAGATGCCGATGGACAGACGATTCGAGTCTTCGATTCGGATTTGAGCCAACCTGGCATTCAACCGGTTCGTGGTCCTGAGCATGGCTATCTGATCATCGAAAGCGATGGATCATTTGCTTATGTGCCAAAACAAGACTTCTTCGGAACCGATACGTTCATTTACATGGCCACCGATCCACGGATGACCAGTAACGTAGCAGCCACCGTAACTATTACGGTCACACCGGTCAACGATGCTCCAGTAGCCGTAGACGATGAAGAAACGATCAACGAAGACCAGACCATCACTTGGAATGGATCTTTGTTCACGGCTAACGATCGCACCCAACCAGATCGTCCCGCCGGGACAGACGGTGATCTGTATGACAACAACGAAGCGGGCCAAATCCTCACGATTGTCGAAGCCGAATTGGTAACGGATCGCGGATTGGGCGAAACGCTAACACTGGTAAACAATCAGATCACGTACACGCCACCGACCGACTACAACAGTTTGATCGGCGGGCCAGTCTTGGTTCGAATTCTGATTGAAGACTCTGGGGTAGCCGGTGGAGATGATTTACCGAAGCGACCTGGACAAGACGACACGCCTCCGACCTTGATCTACAGCACGCTGACGATCACGATTCGCGATGTAAACGATCCGCCATTGTTCAACATTCCGCGTCCTTCTCAAACTCCACTTGAGGATGCAACGGTTTCGACCCCTGGGTTCTTGAATCTCATTTTCCCAGGCAAGAGCACCACGGATGATGAGTTAGGCAACGTAGCAGGAATCCCTGCCCAGACGGTTTCCTTCCAAGTTACCGCTTTGGACGAAACTCGATTTACATCCACAGGCCAACCTGCCATCGATGCAAATGGAACGTTGACATATACGCTCAACACCGATGTCAATGCATTGAATTCCGCACCAATCTTGGTGGAAGTCATTGCGATCGATAGTGGAAACGAAGCGGGCTCGAGACCAGATCGACCAGATATCAACCGATCGATTCCTCAGACTTTCACGATCCTACCGATCGAAGTTAATGATGCACCGCTCTTTACGATCCCTAACAATGTGATCAACATTCTAGAGGATTTAGAAGTAACTCCAGTCAATGGATTCGTAACCAACATCGTCGCCGGCCCACCAACGGCGACCGACGAGTTGGGGCTCAATCCTCCAACCTTGGGACAAACTGTATCCTTCGAAGTAGTTGCGTTGGACCGCAACCGATTCAATGGCGATGCGGGCCAGCCAAAGATCAGTCCGAATGGACAATTGACCTACGATTTGGCTCCAGACGTCAATTCATTGAACTCCGGGCCGATCGTCGTACGAGTTACTGCGGTCGATAGTGGACCAGCATCTGGTAGCCGACCAGGTATTCCGGACGTAAATCGCTCGACCGATCAGTTCTTTACGATTGTCGTACAAGACGTCAATGATGCTCCTGGATTTACCATACCGAACCCATTGATCTCGGTATTGGAAGACATCGGTAATTCCCCGATTCCAGGGTTTGTCACCGACATTGTTGCAGGACCTGCGACTGCGGTTGACGAAGTTGGCCCCGGCGGCCAGAGCGTTAGCTTTAACGTGCGGGCATTGGATCTTTCTCGATTCAGCACACAACCTCAAATCGCTGCTGATGGCACGCTAACCTATGTGTTGGCTCCAAACGTCAATGCTTTGAACTCCGGTCCGATTTTGGTAGAAGTCATCGCCGTGGATAACGGACCTGCAACCAATAGCCGGCCAGGGATCCCCGATGTTCACACATCGGCACCGCAAACATTCACGCTGAGTGTTCAGGACGTCAACGATGCCCCTGAGTTCACCGTTCCAAACAATACGATTACGATCAACGAAGACCTGGAAGTTTCTCCTTTGGCGAACTTCTTAACCGGAATTCGTCCTGGACCATTGAGTGCCGTAGATGAGTTGGTAAGTCAATCCGTTACCTTTACGGTCAAAGCGGTTGATATCACGCGGTTCAACGGACCAGCTGGATTACCACAGATCAGCAGCACCGGAGTGCTGACCTACGATTTAGCTCCAGATGTCAACATCGTAAACTCAGGTCCGATTTTGATTTTGGTCAAGGCCGTCGATAACGGACCGACACCCGGATCTCGTCCGGGAATTCCAGACGTGAACGAATCAGGCGTGATCACGGTGACGCTATCGGTAAACCCGATCAACGATGCACCATTGTTCACAATTCCAAATCCGATCATCAGCATTGACGAAGACTTGGAAAATTCACCGATAGTGAATTTCGTTACGAATATCGCCGCTGGTCCTTCGACCGCGATTGATGAATTAGGATCGGTTCCAGGCGTTCCAGCACAGAGCCTAACCTTTGATGTACGAGCGATTGACCCGAGCAAGTTCACCGTTCTCGGCCAACCAAAAATCTCCCCAACGGGCGTGCTGACTTACGACCTCGCTCCGGATGTGAACATTCTCAACTCCGGCCCAATCTTGGTCCAAGTTAGCCTTGTTGACAACGGTTCGAACGTATCGCCAAACGTGAATCGTTCGACCACCCAGACATTCACGTTCAATGTTCGCGAGATCAATGATCCACCGATCTTCGACATGAGCTTCACGTCGTTCAACATGCGTGAAGATGACGGATTCTTGACGTTGCCAGCGTTCATCACGAACTTGGGACCTGGTCCTTTGACGGCAACCGATGAATCGAATCAGTCGACAACGATTATCGCAGTGGCGGTTGATCCGAGTGCATTCTCGGTGCAACCACTCGTGACGGGAACCGGGGATTTGACATTCCAGTTGGCTCCAGATGTCAACAGTCTGTTCAAAGACACTCGAATCCGATTGATCGCT
>Ga0255128_1000657_pt1 | contig 15893 bp, 16 predicted proteins | sample Law_Miss_RepC_8d_FD_188562 | JGI IMG/M metagenome (GOLD analysis project Ga0255128, IMG submission 188562) | Freshwater microbial communities from St. Lawrence River, New York, United States - Law_Miss_RepC_8d | ecosystem: Environmental > Aquatic > Freshwater > River | place: USA: New York... | reverse complement strand
CCCCACCTTGGCTTTGAACTCCGGTGGATGAACTCTGCGTTTTTTTGATTCACTCATTGGTAACCCATTTCTTTAGACAGTGTCCCACTTAAATACCTGTCCCAAATTCGGGGTCCACTTCAGTCAATGGGCTTTTCGCCTTGGCGGTACAGCAGCCAGCCTTCGTCACGCATCACCCGGTAAACCCGCTTGTGGTTGATTCGCTCGTACCCCTCCAGTTTCAAGCGTGCCCAGACACGGCGGTAGCCGTAGGTGGCACGGTCCTTGACTACGTTGGCAATGGCTTGCTTGACTGCGGTGTCATCAGTTCTTGGGGGTGACTTTCTGAAGTCTGTCCACTCGGATGGGCGATCTCTCTTGGTCAACACATGGCTGCGCGACACGCTAAGAGCATGGCAGACGGCCCTCACTGCTCGCCCCCGGGCAATACAGGCGAGCGCGCAATCCACTTTTTTGCTTTGGCAAAGTCCACTGCCTCCTTGAGAATCTCGTTCTCCAAAGTCTTGCGGCCAAGTGCGCCTTCCAGTTGTTTGATGCGGCGCATGGCCTCTTGCAGTTCAGACGCTGGCACCACGGCTTCGTTAGCGCCAACCGCCATCAGTGCGCCTTGCAGGTAGGCCTTTCGCCATTGAAAGAGTTGCGCTGCTGTGATGCCAAATTGCCTGGCAACCATCGAGACCGAACTACCCGGTTCGTTGGTCTGTTTGACGATTTCAAGCTTTTGCTCGGGGGTCCAGCGCCTGCGGCGCTGAACGCTGGTCACTACTTCTACCCGGGAGGGCGTTGCTGAAGACATAGTCATATCCATGGTCGTATTCCTGTTTCTTAGTTTAAGGAATACCGACGGGACTGTGTTTCAGGGGGCTAACTCACTGCCCTTATGACCACATCATATTCCGACTCTAATTAAGACCGGGCCAAGATGGCGCAGGCCCATCATCAACCAGTGCACAACTTCTATCGGCCGCATAAACGCCTTGTTTGTATGTCAATTACTGCCGTCTTTGCGGCAATGAGGCCAAATATTGCCGCATAGATGCGGCAATTCACCGACATAGTAAAAAAGTAATTATTTTGAAATTATATTAATCTTAATAAATATTTTAGTAATCATAAAAAGCACTTCTGAGCTGTACTGTGTGCCACTTGGCAATCAAATAACGGTAAAGATAAAAGAGTAATCTTGCTGGCACACGACTTGCTTGAAAAAGATTGAACTGACCAACCACACCGTGAATGGTCAAAACTTCAACGCCGTGATTTAGGAAAAGTGCATGTCCAATCCCGCTCAAGAGTTGCAAGGCAATGCAAATTTTAGTCACCACTTTATTGTGGATGGTGATTCTTGTTTCAGTCAGGAAGAAATCCGTCAAGCTATCGCTGAATCAACTGTTTGGCACCACCTGATAAAGCAACACACTTCAAACTCTAGCCCCATAAATCGTTGGCGCTGGTCAATCAAGCCATCGAACTTCACCCCTCAGAAGCTAACTTAAAACCCGAATTTATTGCCTTTCGCAAATAAATTACTGAACGCATGCTCATCCCATTAACTTTACTGGCGCACTGAAAAGCCTTAAAAGGAATTATCGAAATGTCCATCATCAACACCAACATCAAATCTCTCGTTTCCCAAAACGCGATCGCAAGGAATAACCGCGATCTGACCAACGCGATGCAGCAATTGTCCACTGGTAAACGCATTAACAGTGCTAGCGACGATGCAGCGGGACTGGCGATTTCGTCACGTATGACATCACAAATCAAAGGACTCGATCAGGCCATACGTAATGGAAACGACGCCGTCTCCATGATGCAAACAACAGAAGGTGCCATGATCGAAATGACAAATATGCTTCAACGCATGCGGGAATTGGCCATTCAGTCATCGAACGATACTTACTCTGAGGCAGATCGCAAATTTCTGGACATTGAGTATCAGCAACTCACATCAGAGATTAACCGAGTGACTACCGACACACAGTGGAACGGCATGAATGTCTTGGACGGCACCGGTGGAACTGCTGAGGATGGTAAGTTGGAGTTTCAAGTGGGAGCAAACGAGGGACAGACCATCACTCACACAATTCTCGATATGGGTACTGACGGCGAATTGGACATGATTTTTGGCACCGACATCCTAGATCGCGATAACGCCTCCGAAGCTATTACAGAGGTTGATAAAGCCTTGACCGTGATCAATACTGAGCGCGCAGGCATCGGTGCCATCATCAACCGTATCACCTACGCTGTTGCAAATCTCTCAAACGTGTCTATGAACACCAGCGCATCACGCAGCCGCATAATGGACGCTGACTACGCTAAAGCCAGCAGCGAATTGGCTCGTTCACAAATTATTGAACAGGCAGCAACAGCCATGCTGGCGCAAGCCAACCAGCAACCACAGACCGTTTTGCAGTTGCTTAAAGGTTAATCCCAAGAACTGAAATTGGATAAGTCATTCCCAAACTGCTTTAGTTAGTCAAGAGCGCGGCTACAAGCTAGCATCCAAGAAAAGCGTTACTTAATTAAATCAAACCATTTTCCAAACTGAATGAAAACCGACTGTCGGACACAACCATGATCCCTCGGGATAAATCATCAGTTCCATCCAATAACAAGCCCAATTGCTGGCAATGTCGGCATTTTGCGGTCAGTCATTTACCGTCTGCACCTTACGCATGTCGACTCATGGGTTTTCAATCGCGAATGCTGCCCTGCATTGAAGTGCTGCGAATTGATGGTCGGTTTTGCCAGGGGTTTTTTCCAAAGATCCAATTGCAGCATTCGATATGAATTACTTCTGGCGGGTCCTGGGTCTTACGCAACCCAAAGCCCTGAATAAAAAGATGAGCGCAGCTCTTTCTGCAGATCCTGATACGGTTACTAATATAAATTTTGTGGTTTAGCATGTCAATCTTCCGTCAAGAAGATGTCAATTTTCCCGGCACTAGAAAAAATTAAAAAGTATTCAATTTAACTTTTTTATATCATTTAAAAATACTTTAAATATCTGGCACAAGGGTTGCTTATCAGGTCTCAACTGAACAAGAGGCCCTTCCGTGAAGTCACTACAAGCGACCACCCCTCTGGCCCTATGGCTGGACCCCGAAAACGCACTGAGCCCCGAGCACAGCCAAGCCCTGCAATTGGCGGGTTGGGCCGTGATGCCCGTGACCACCCTGAACAACTTGGCTGCTCATGCTGCCGATGCGGCACTGGTGGTGTTGCACCTAGGACTGGATACGACGCGCCTCAAGGCGGTTCAACAGTTGCTGCAAGAGGCCGGCCTGAGTACCCCCATCGTTTGTCGCGTCGACCGGCAGGATATAGATCTGGCGGTCGAGGCCATGCAAGCTGGTGCCTTGACCGTGTTGGGCACACAAGATACACGCCCGGCCACTTGGTCACGTTTGCAAAACCAACTCAACCCCACAGCCCCCCGCACTGCACCCCAGCCCGTGCGCCATGTCGTGTTTGTCGACCCTGCCAGCCAACACCTGTTGGCACTGGCCCGAAAAGTGGCCCATGCCGATGTCACAGCTTTGTTGGTCGGGCCAACTGGCTCGGGTAAAGAAGTGCTGGCACGGGTGCTGCACGAAGCATCTGGTCGCGCCCATGGTCCGTTTGTCGCGCTCAATTGCGCGGCCATGCCCGAAAACCTGATCGAAGACATGTTGTTTGGTCACGAAAAAGGCGCTTTTACTGGCGCACACCGTGAGCAAAAAGGTTTGTTTGAACAAGCCCAAGGCGGCACCTTGTTTTTGGATGAAATTGGTGAGATGCCCATGCACCTGCAAAGCAAGTTGCTGCGGGTATTGCAAGAACGTCAACTGACACGCCTGGGTGGACAAAGCACCATCCATCTGAACGTGCGCATCGTGGCAGCCACCAACAAAGATTTGAAAAAAGCCATCGCCGAGCGCGAGTTCCGCGAAGACCTTTACTACCGCATTGCCACTTTCCGCATGCGCCTGCTGCCCCTGAACGAACGCCCCGGCGACATCATTCCACTGGCTATGCAGAGCCTGTTACAACACGACAAAAAACCCTGGCAATTGCACCCGCAAGCCCAGGCCATGTTGCTGCAATATCCCTGGCCCGGCAATGTGCGCGAACTGGAAAACGTGATGCGCCGGGCTATGGTCTTGTGCCCCGACCATGTGGTCACCCCCGCACATTTGATGTTTGACGATTGGTTGACTGCAGCCAGCTTGGCGCAAACCCCTGAAATGACTCAAGAACAAGCGCCAACATCCTTAGTGCAACCGGTGATGGTCGAGTCAACATACGCCATGGTTCCGACCGAAAGTTTCACTACCAGCACCGGTATTTTGGCCACGCCTGATGAGCCCAGCCCAGCTGTGACCGATCTGAACAGTGCTGCCCGCATGAACGAGCATCAGGTGATCATGGCCACATTGGCCAACACCCCCAGCAAAACCGAAGCGGCCAAACGTCTGGGCATCAGCCCCCGCACGCTTCGCTACAAATTGGCCCAATTGCGTGAGCATGGCTTAGGCATGGCCAGCGCTTACTGATGGAGTTGAACATGATTGACAAAGCCATTTCACCCGCCAGCATCCAGTCGATGTTACAAACCTTGCGCAGTCACCAAGCCGAGGCTTCCGGCAAGGCCCAGGGCTTAACCGGTGGCATCAACCCTACCGAGGGCAGCGGTGGAACTCAGAAAACCGGATTTTCCGACTTGGTCTCGGGTGCGCTCGGACAAGTCAACCAACTTCAAGTTCAGTCATCGGAGATGCGCGACGCATTTGACCGAGGTGAAAACATGGCACTGACCGATGTGGTGCTGGGCATGCAAAAGTCTTCACTGGCCTTTGAAGCCACCTTGCAAGTACGCAACAAGGTGCTCAAGGCTTACGAAGAAATTTTGAACATGCCGGTCTGACCTTCCTTATTGAAAAAGAAACCCCATGGCCACAGCAACCGCATCAATGAACACGGGCATGATGACCGCGCCCCAAGGCTCCGGCGCAGGGTCCGGCAATGCCTCGGGCACTGCACCTGCCACGATCAACAACAACATGGCTCTGGCCAATACCCCGGGTGCCAATGGCACGGCCAACCCGGGCATTGAAGGCGGTGCTCTCAGCGCTTGGCGCACCCAGGGCTTTTCTGACACCTTCAAGACCGTCATCAATCAACCCTCTGTGCGCAAGGTGCTACCGCTCATCATCATGCTGTCAGTGCTGGTGGTCTTTGGGTTGACCTATGCCTGGATGCAGACCACGCCCTACCGCCCGGTGATGCCTGGACTGCAAGAAGCCGATCAGCAAAAAGCATTTGAATCACTCAAAACCGCCGACTTCAACCCAAAAATTGACCCTGCCACCGGCCAACTCACGGTGCCCAGCCAACGTTTTCATGAGGCCCGCATTTTCTTGGCTTCGCAAGGTCTGCCCAAAGCGGGGGCTACAGGTCTGGACGGCTTAAAGGAACAGTCATCCATGACCACCAGCCAATTCATGGAGCAGGTCAAGGTCAATGCCGCCATGGAGCAAGAGTTGGCACGCAGCATCATGCAAATTGGCAGCGTGCAAAGTGCCCGCGTGCACTTGGCCACCCCCAAGCAAAGCGTTTTTGTACGCGACCGCACCCCCCCAAAGGCTTCGGTTGTGTTGGCGCCCTACCCTGGCCGTGCAGTGTCGGCATCGCAAGTTCAGGCGATTGTCCATTTGGTGTCATCCAGCGTGCCCTACTTGGCACCGGACCATGTCACTGTGGTGGACAACGTGGGCAAGCTCATGACCGAATCGGCAACCGAACAAAAGTTGGGCCTGACCTCGGCACAAGAGCAGCACAAGCAGCAATTGGAGGAGGTTTACCGTAACCGAATCATGCAGATTTTGTCGCCCATGGTGGGCGAGGCCAATGTGCGTTCGCAGGTCAACCTGACCTTGGACTTCACCCAGATGGAGAGCACCACAGAAGATTTTGACAACCGCGACAAAGGCCCCCGCACACGCTCCGAAGTGCTGGCCGAGGACCGCGCCGCCAGCCGATCCGCCGAAGGGGTTCCAGGGTCTCTGTCGAACACAGCTCCGGTCGACCCGACCACCACGAACAACACCCAGGTGGATGCAGCCAAGGGGCAAACCGAATCAGGCAACAAACTGAGCAGCCGTTCGACCCGCAATTTTGAGCTCGACCGCACCGTTCGCCATGTGCGCAATGCCACGGGTGGCATCATGAAAGTCAGCGTGGCCGTGGTGGTGAACGAGCGCCCGGTTCCGCCCCCCGCCAAAGATGCCCCTGTGGTGCCCAATGCCCCGACCACGCAGGCCTATACACCCCAAGAACTGGAGCAAATGCTGCAAGTGGTGCGTGGGGTTGTGGGTTTTGACCAGCAACGTGGGGACAATGTGTCGGTGGTACCGGCCAAATTCGAACCCGTATCGGCCATGGAAACCATTCCTTGGTACCTGGAAGACGCCGTACAAACAGGCATCAAGAGTGGCTTGATCGCTATCAGCTTCATCGTTTTCCTGTTGATCGTGATTCGCCCTATCATGCGCAACATGTATGCAATCAACGCTGCAGCCGAAGAGGCAGAGGCCAAGGCCGCACTCAGCGATGGCGAGTTGAGCGAAGACGATATGCGCATGATCCAGATTGGCGAAGGCGAGAGCCTGGAAGAAATCAAGGCCAAGCTCAAGCCCAAGAAGTCCAGCATCTCCATGGACATGCTCGACACAGCCAATACTTACGACGACAAAGTGGCCCTCATCCGCATGTTGGTGGCAGAAGACTCTGCCCGTGTGGCCAATGTCCTCAAGGGCATGATCAAGACTGCCTGAAGCAATACAAGGAACAAAGACCATGGCCACCAAAAAACCCGATGACAAAGACGCCAAGAACGACAAGGCGAAAGATGCCAAAGGCAAGGATGCCAAGGATGGCAAAGAAGGCAAGGAAGCGGCAGCACCCAGCGTGGCCGACCCTGCCATTGTCATGACAGAAGAATTGGCCAAAGAATTGGCCGAGTTGACCAACACCCAGCGTGCCGCTGTGTTAATGCTGCTGCTAGGAGAGCAACAGGCCTCCGAAATCATTCGCTATTTGAACCCCAAAGAGGTGCAGTCTTTGGGCGCGGCCATGGTGTCCGTATCCGATTTATCGCAAGAAGCGGTGAACATTGTTTTGGACGAATTTGTCACCATGCTGAAAAAGCAAACCAGTCTGGGTCTGGGTACAGGGGACTACGTCGAAAAAGTCCTGAAGCGCGCTTTGGGCGAGGACAAAGCCGCCTCGGTGCTGAGCCGCATCATGCCGGGCCAGGGCAGCAAAGGGCTGGAAATCCTGAAATGGATGGATGCACGCTCGATTGCAGAAATGATTCGTGGCGAACACCCTCAGGTAGTGGCCATCATTTTGTCGGTGCTTGAATACACCGTGGCCGCAGACGTGTTGAACTTTTTACCTACCGAGGCGCGGCCTGAAATCATGCAGCGCATTGCCAGCCTGGAAACAGTCCAGCCGTCGGCCATGGAAGAGCTGGAGCAGATCATGATGAAACAGTTCGCCAGCAACTCGTCGTCCAAGTCGTCCAGCTTCGGCGGTATCAAGGCTGCAGCCCAGATCATGAACTCGGTGAAGGTCGACCTGGAGTCGGCCATCATGGCGGGCTTGAACAAACTTGATCCTGATTTGATGCAAAAGATTCAGGACAACATGTTCACTTTCGAGAATTTGGTGAGCGTGGACAACCGAGGTATCCAAGCCATCATGCGCACCGTCGAACCCGATTTGCTGATGGTGGCCTTGAAAGGCGCACCCGACTATGTCAAGGACAAGTTCCTCGACAACATGTCGGCGCGTGCCCGGGTTATGTTCGTCGACGAAATGGAGGGCAAAGGCCCACTGCGCATCACCGAAGTCGAAGAGGCTCAAAAGAACGTGATGCGTCAGGCCCGCAAGCTGTCCGATGCTGGCGAGTTGGTGCTGGCGGGTGGAGGCGATGGTTTTGTCTAATCAACCCACCCTGCCCGAAACCTGGAGCGCGAATGCCTTGCTGAACAGCAAGGTGCAGGCCCCGCGATTTTTGCGAACCCAGTGGGATGAAGCCTCTGCCCGTTCCTTTGGTCCTTGGCGTGTGGCCGAAAAAACCGACCCTATCGATGCACTGATGACCGAAACGCTGCCCCTTTTATCTGAGCAGGAAGATGCTGAAACCGATGCAGCCCCCCTTGAATTAGAGGCTGTGGCTACCGTACAAGAATCTCAGTGGACCGAGGCCGCATTGCAACAGTTGCGCGATGAAGCCTATCAACGTGGCTTGCTGGAAGGGCAAGAGCGAATTCGGGCCGATTTTGAAAACGAACGCAGCAAAGAACGGGAATTGATCCGTCATTTGGGGATTGAGTTGCGCAGCATCAGCCAAGACCCACAACGGTTTTTTGAACCTCTGAAACGTTTGTCTTTGCACCTGGCCGAACAACTGGTGCGGGCAGAACTGCAACTGTCAGGGCAGGCCATTCACAACCTGATTCAGCAATGTATTTTGCAACTGGACCACGCGGTCGAACCTGTCAGTGTGAGTGTGAACCCGGAAGATTTGCAACGCCTAAAAACCTTGGGCGAGTCTGCCACCCAACACCTGCAACTGGAACCCGATGCCCAACTCAGGCCGGGCAGCGTGCGTGTGCGTGTGCAAGACACCGTGGTGCAAGACTTGATAGAAAACCGTTTGGAGCCTTTGGCCCGTCGCTTGCTGGCTCAGCCAGAAGCCTGGATGCAACAGTCCACATTGGTCAAAGACAAAGCCGAAGCCTTGCCCGCAGACACCCCAAGCCGCGAGTGGAATCGGCCGGTGATCGATGTGGAAGACACCGAGTTGAAACCTGCATCGCCCAGCGATGAAGAAACCCCATGATGGACTTTGACGCCGAAGTTAGCCAGCTGATTGGGGATCTACATGCCCCTGAGCAGCAACGCAATGGCACCCTGGTCAGGTTGGTTGGTATGCGGCTTGAAACCCGAGGCCTCATGGCGCCGCTGGGGGCTTGCTGCGAAGTGGTGGGGCAGTTTGGCCACCGTGTCGAGGCCGAAGTGGTGGGCTTTAACGACGAAACACTTTATCTGCTGCCCTTCACCGAGCCCAATGGCATTGGGCCCGGGGCCAAGGTGTCGGTGATCAGTCACACCTCGCAAGTCTGCCTGGGTCCGGATCTATTGGGCCGGATCATCGATGGCCGGGGACAACCGCTGGACGGTAAACCCGCCCCGAAGTGCCAGGACGTACTGAGTTTGCAAGGCCGCCCTATCAACCCGATGGAACGCGGGCCGATTAACCAAGTGCTCGATGTGGGGGTCAAGGCCATCAACGGCATGCTGACCATTGGCCGTGGCCAGCGCCTGGGTTTGGTGGCAGGTTCGGGCGTGGGCAAGAGCGTGTTGCTGGGCATGATGACCCGATTCACCGAAGCCGATGTGGTGGTGATTGGCCTCATTGGTGAACGGGGCCGGGAAGTTCAGGCCTTTATTGAAGAATCACTGGGACCTGAAGGACTGGCCAAATCGGTGTTAGTGGCTGCACCTGCCAATGTGTCACCCGTGCTGCGCCTGAAAGCCACGCACATGACGCATGTGATTGCCGAATATTTCAGGGACCAAGGTAAAAACGTGTTGATGTTGGTGGACAGCCTGACACGGGTGGCCCATGCCCAACGTGAAATTGGGCTGGCTGTGGGTGAGCCGCCCACCGCCAAAGGGTATCCGCCATCTGTCTTTGCTTTGCTGCCCAACCTGATTGAACGTGCGGGCGTTGGCCGCCACGGTGTGGGCTCGATCACCGCCATTTACACGGTGCTGGCCGAGGGCGACGATGCGAACGACCCGATTGTGGACATCGCCCGGGCCTCTCTGGACGGCCAAGTCATGCTCTCGCGCAAACTGGCCGATGCGGCGCACTACCCGGCGATTGATTTGAATGGCTCCATCTCACGGGTGATGCAAAACCTGCTCAGCCCGCAAGACATGAAGCTGGCCAACCGCTTTCGTCGTTTGTGGTCTTTGTACCAACAAAACCAAGATTTGATCCAGGTCGGCGCCTATGAAGCGGGGAGTAATGCGGAGCTCGACCAAGCCATCAAACTGCGCACCACGATGGAAAACTTCTTGCGGCAAGACATGCACATCAGCCAAAACGCTGAAACCACGCGCCTTGAAATTCAGGCCTTGATGGCGGCATAAAGAAAGGATCACTGCATGCGACAAGCTCGAAACTGCTGGCCCGCACTGGTCAAAAAAGCCCAGGACGAAGTCACTCACCTTCAAACCGAACTGGCCGCCGCCCTGGCCCGGGTGGATCAACTGAACGCCAGCCACCAAAGGCTTTGCCGCCTGTACGACGAATACCGCCTGAAAGAGCAACAGCCGCAAATACAGTTCATGGGCATGCAAGCCAGCATGAACCAACGGCAGTTCATGGCGCAATTGCTTAATTTGCAGCAACGTGTGGTGCTCGACATCAGCCGAGCCAACACTTTGGTGGCCCAGCTGCGCAAAAGACGCGTCTTGGCAGAGGTGGAATTGCAAAAAATGCGCGCACTGGAAGAACAAGACCTGCTGGCCGTCCGCCAAGATCTGCAAAAGCGCGAACAACGCCAGATGGACGAACTGGGCGTCAGGCAATTTAACTTGCGCCTGCAAAGCTGATGACGCACTTTAAAGGGTGAAACTTCCCAAGTGGGAGGCCTTTGACTTACCTGTGGTGGGCTTGAATTTTCCCCGTGGGAGGCTTGAATTGTCCCCGTGGGAGGCTGCCCCTGCGGCCGAATTTATGCAGTGGCACAGGCTAACATTCGCGAGCAGGGGCTCGATCACACAAAAAATGGTGACCAATTACGCCGCCCAAGGCATCACAACAATGGGCGCAACTCTCGCGCCGACTCCAACAACAGCGGCAACCACTTGCGTTCTACGGCCGAATCAGACAACTGCTCTGCTGTGCCCACCACGTTGAGTGCTGCCAATGTTCGGCCCTGCATGTTACGCAGAGGCACGGCCAAGGCGTGGATTCCGATTTCGTGCGCATCGCGGGCCAGACAAAAATCGAGCACCCGGACTTGATCAATCAAAGCTTTGAATTTGACCTTGCCCACCTCGGTTTGCGGCGTGATGCGAGCCAGCTCCCGACCGCTGAGCCAAGCGCTGAAATCAGTCTTGGGCAAATTGGCCAGCAGCACACGCCCGGTTGATGTGGCATGTGCAGGCAAGCGTGCGCCCAAATGCAGGCCATAGGCCAGATGGCGCACGGGCTCGGCCACACCCGCACTGCGGGCCACGATCACGCCCTCCCCGCCGTCCAGCACCACGGCCGAAAATGCGGCCTGCGTCTGCAGCGCCAACCGATTCAATGTGGGCTGCAGGGTGCGCGGCAATCGTGAGCTGGCCATATAACTGCCCGCAAAACGCAGCACGCGGGCCGACAACCAGTAATAACTGCCATCGGACTCCAAATAGCCCAACTCGGCCAATGTCAACAAATGCCGCCTTGCCGCAGCACGGGTCATGCCCGTGCGCTGGGCTGTCAGGGTGGCGTTCAGGCGTTGGCGTTCGGTGTCAAAAGCCTCCAACACACCGAGGCCTTTGGCTAAGCCTTCAATGAAATCTGCTTTGGCAATGGCCATGGTGAATTGCCCTCTGAGGCTGTAGTTGAAGAAAATTGCCCTGTATCAATTTGCGCGATTATCGTGCATAACCATTGATCAGCGCACAAACTCTGCTTCACGCCTGCCTCAAATCTATGCACCGCACCTATGCTTGAAACCTTGAATTTTCTGCCGAACGGAAACACCGCATGACCACTACCCGCACCCAGGTTGCCATTGTTGGCGCTGGCCCCTCCGGCCTGTTGCTTGGACAATTGCTTTACAAAGCAGGCGTTGACGCCATCATCATCGAGCGTCAAAGCGGAAATTACGTGCTCTCACGGATCCGTGCCGGGGTGCTCGAACAAGTGACCATGGACTTGCTGGACGAAGCCGGCGTGGGAACGCGCATGCACAAGGAAGGCTTGGTCCATGGCGGCTTTGACTTGTTGTTCAAAGGTGCACGGCACCGCATCAACATGAACCAACTCACCGGCGGCAAAAATGTGATTGTTTACGGCCAGACCGAAGTCACGCGTGACCTGATGGACGCACGTCAAGCGGCAGGTTTGCCCACGGTGTATGAGGCGCAAAACGTGCAAGTGCATTCTTTTGACACCCACAAACCCACCGTCACGTATGAAAAAAATGGCCAGCAACACACCATTGAATGCGACTTTATTGCCGGCTGTGACGGTTTTCATGGCGTCTGCCGAGCCAGTGCGCCCAAAGGGGCGATCAAAGAATTCGAAAAGGTTTATCCGTTTGGCTGGCTGGGCGTTTTGTCAGACACACCGCCCGTGCACCACGAACTGATTTATGCCAACAGCACAAGGGGTTTCGCCCTTTGCTCGCAGCGCAGTGCTACGCGCAGCCGTTATTACCTGCAAGTGCCCCTGACCGACAAAGTTGAACAATGGTCTGACGAAGCCTTTTGGGCCGAGCTGCGCAACCGCTTAGACCCCGAGGCACGCGATCACTTGATCACCGGCCCCAGCATCGAAAAAAGCATTGCCCCCCTGCGCAGTTTTGTGACCGAACCCATGCGCTTTGGCCGCATGTTTTTGGCAGGTGACGCCGCCCACATCGTGCCGCCCACAGGGGCCAAAGGCCTGAACTTGGCAGCCACCGACGTGAAATACCTGTCCACCGCCTTGGTGGCGTATTACCAAGACAAAACCGAATCGGGTATCGACACTTACTCAGAGCGCTGCCTGCGCCGCATCTGGCGTGCCGAACGCTTCAGTTGGTGGTTCACCAGCCTGATGCACCACTTTCCAGAGAACGGCGACATTGGGCAAAAGTTCCAGGACGCTGAACTCGACTACCTGATTCACAGTGAATCCGGCTCCAAAACGATCGCCGAAAACTACGTCGGCCTGCCACTGGATTTCGGCACCTGAGCGGTTCAAGTGTCATGGATACCCGGTCGGGCCGGGTATGACATAAAAAAGCCGGGTATGACCAATTGATTCGGGCGCGACCTAGCTATATGGAAGCGAGCCCCTGCTCGCGAATGTCTGATTGAGCCACTGCACGCATTCGGCCGCAGGGGCAGCCTTCCACGGGGAAGAGTGAATTTCGGCCAAGGACCCTGCCATCTGCCCCAGTGAAATTTACGAAAACTACGGGCTCACGGCTGCTGCGGGTGGGCAAATACGATTGACAATACGATTGACAACACTATTTACAATACTTAAAATAACACTTTTAAATCAACTAAGCAAAGTCCGCCATGCCCCCACTGACAGCCAACGATCTCAAAGTGCGCGGGATTGCTGCAATCGAAACGGCCCTTGCCGAGCAAACCGAAGCAACTATCTCAGTACGAGGCAAAGAACGCTATGTCGTGATGGACATGGCGCAATACCACTACTTTAGAGAATGCGAACTTGAAGCGGCACTGATTCAAAGTCGCGCCGACCTAGCCGCTGGCCATGCCGTCCAAGAAACTGCCGAAGCCCACATGGCCCGGCTGGATGCAATGTTGCGCAACGTTGACCACTGATCACCACGGCAAAGCTGGATGCCCTTCTCACTGCTCTTTACCGACGCTTATATGCGTCGTGCACTGCGCTTCATCAAACGTCACCCCGAACTGCGCAACCAGTACGCCAAAACGCTGGCTTTGCTTGAACTTAACCCACACCACACTTCCCTGCGCCTTCACGCCTTGTCCGGCAAACTGGCAGGTATACATTCGGTATCCATCAATTTGTCATACCGCATCACTTTGGAACTGATGATTGAGGACAACAAAATCATTCCACTCAACGTGGGTGATCACGACGCGGTGTATTGAGCGAGCAAAAGCAGCAAAACTGTCCCCAACCACCGTGCCAAAACTTGTGGATAACCACAGGGATAAGCCACAAAACCCACGCCCTTTGTAGGTTTCCGGGGGGTGCTTAAAAAGCAGGCACCCCCTTACTCCCCCCGCACCACCCGATTCGGCTTGAAGCCCAGATCCGCTACGCGGCCTTTTTTGGCGCGTGCGGCTTTGGCGTTGTTCAGGCTGCGAATTTCTAGGGTTTCTTCGCGATCTTTGCCGCCCCGGCCTATGCCCTCTATTTTCACGCTGCGGGTGTAGGCGGCGGCACCCGCTAGGGTGTCTTTGGCCTCCAGGTCGATGAGCATCAGGCCCTTGCCCCCTTTTTCCATGGTTTTGAGTTCACTGATTTCAAAGGTCAATACGCGACCGCCCGTGCTGGCGCAGCACACGCTGGTGGCAGCTGGCATGGGCTGTTTGTCGGCAGGCACGGTGGCGCTGGAGCCGCTCACATGGCTGGGGGCGCACACAGTTTCGCCTTCGCCCAAGCTGATGAAGGCTTTGCCTGCTTTGTTGCGCGAGACCATGTTTTCGACCGAGGCTATGAAGCCGTAGCCGCCCGAACTGCTCAGCAGCAGTGTGGCATTGGCCGGGCCCGCAAAGTAGTGAGCGATCTGGCTGCCGGATTCGAGTTCGATGAGGGTGGTCACGGGCTGGCCGTCGCCACGCGCACCGGGCAGTGTGGCCACTGGCACGCTGTAGACCCGGCCGTTGCTGCCCATGATGATGAGGGTGTCCACCGTGCGGCATTCAAAGGTGCCATACAGGCCGTCGCCCGCCTTGAAGGCGAAGCTGCTGGCGTCGTGGCCGTGGCCCGTGCGCGCACGCACCCAGCCTTTTTCCGACACGACCACGGTCACGGGTTCGTCCACCACCTTGACTTCGGCCACCGCTTTTTTCTCTTCCTGAATCAGCGTGCGACGGGGGTCAGCAAAGGTTTTGGCATCGGCCTCAATCTCTTTGACCATCAGGCGGCGCAAAGCAGCGGGGCTGCCCAAAATTTCTTCCAGTTTGCCTTGTTCTGTGCGCAGTTCGGTCAGTTCTTGCTCGATCTTGATGGCCTCAAGGCGGGCCAGTTGGCGCAGGCGAATTTCAAGGATGTCTTCGGCCTGGCGGTCGCTCAGTTTGAAGGCCTCGATCAGCGCGGGTTTGGGTTCGTCGCTGTGACGAATGATGCGAATCACTTCATCGATGTTGAGTAACACCAACTGCCGACCTTCCAAAATATGGATGCGGTCGAGCACTTTGTTTAGCCTGTGCTGGCTGCGACGGGTGATGGTGATTTGGCGGAAGCTCACCCACTCCACGATCATCTGGCGCAGCGATTTTTGGATGGGCTTGCCATCAATGCCGACCGAGGTCATGTTGATGGGGGCCGAAGTCTCGAGGCTGGTATGAGCCAGCAAGGCGGTAATCAGTTCTTGTTGCTCGATGCGGCTGGTTTTGGGCTCGAACACCAGACGCACAGCAGCGTCTTTGCTGGATTCGTCGCGCACCACATCGAGCACATTCAGGATGCTGGCCTTGAGCTGCAGTTGGTCGGTGCTGAGGGCTTTTTTACCGGCTTTGACTTTGGGGTTGGTCAGTTCCTCGATTTCTTCGAGCACGCGTTGCGAGCTGACACCTTGCGGTAATTCGTTGACCACCAGTTGCCATTGGCCACGGGCAAGTTCTTCGATTTTCCAGCGGGCGCGCACTTTCAGGCTGCCACGGCCCGTGCGGTAGGCGTCGGCAATGTCGTTGGCCGGACTGATGATTTGGCCGCCGCCGGGGTAGTCGGGGCCAGGAATGATGGCCAGCAACTCGGCATCGCTGAGTTTTTCGTTCTTGATCAGGGCGATGCAAGCGTCGGCCACTTCGCGCAGGTTATGGCTGGGGATTTCGGTGGCCAGGCCCACGGCAATGCCGCTGGCACCGTTCAGCAAGGTGAAGGGCAAGCGGGCGGGCAA
>Ga0255128_1000650_pt1 | contig 16009 bp, 17 predicted proteins | sample Law_Miss_RepC_8d_FD_188562 | JGI IMG/M metagenome (GOLD analysis project Ga0255128, IMG submission 188562) | Freshwater microbial communities from St. Lawrence River, New York, United States - Law_Miss_RepC_8d | ecosystem: Environmental > Aquatic > Freshwater > River | place: USA: New York... | reverse complement strand
GTGGACAGCCCCTTGTACGGCTTGTTCAAGATGCGCGGCGATGTGGCTCAGATCAAAGGCCCGGACGGTGAGCGGATTGAAGAGTTCTTCATCAGCCAGCCCGACGACGCATGGCGCGGCTACAGCATCAAGTGGGATGGCGAGTCGCAAATCACGTATGAGACCTTCCGTGACATGGGCGCGGCCTATGGGGTGGGCCTGATCCTGATCTATTTGCTGGTGGTGGCGCAGTTTGGCTCGTACCTCACGCCGCTGATCATCATGGCGCCGATTCCGCTGACCATCATTGGGGTGATGCCAGGTCACGCCTTGCTGAATGCCCAGTACACCGCCACCAGCATGATCGGCATGATCGCGTTGGCCGGCATCATCGTGCGCAACTCGATCTTGTTGGTGGACTTCATCAACCTGCAGGTGAACAGCGGCATGGACTTCAAGCGGGCGATTGTGCAGTCGGCCATCACCCGTGCCCAGCCCATCATGCTCACGGGCCTGGCGGCCATGATCGGAGCCTTCTTCATTGTGGATGACCCGATCTTCAACGGCTTGGCCATCTCGTTGATCTTTGGCATCTTTGTGTCCACCGTGCTGACGCTGGTCGTCATTCCAACTTTGTATTACGTGGCGTACCGCAAAAAGTACGGCGCTTGAGTTTTTTTCTTTAACCCCTAGGAGTTTGAATCATGAAATCTTGGCAAATCGTTCGTTTGGTCGCTGGTACCTTTGTGTTGTTGTCTTTGGCTTTGGGCATTCAGGGTAGCCCCATTTTTGTGAGCCAGTGGTGGCTGGCTTTCACGGCTTTTGTGGGCGCCAACCTGCTGCAAAGTGCTTTGACCCAGTGGTGCCTGATGGAGTCCATCTTGCGCAAATTCGGCGTCGAGTGCGGCTGCTGATCTGACCGTCATGCTGGCCATGCGTTCGCCCTTGTTCAAACCCCGGCCCCTGAGCGGCTGGGTGCTGGCGGCCCTGCTGGCCAGCCCTTCTGTGCAGGCTCTGGATTTGTTGAAAACCTGGGAGCTGGCGCGTGCGCACGACCCACAAATGCAGGTGGTCGCCGCCACGCGCTCATCGGTGCAGGCCTATGAAGCGCAAGCCCAAGCTTTGTGGCGTCCGGTGTTGATGGGCAGTGCCACGGTGGGGGCCATGTCGGCCGACACCCGGACGACCGGAGCCCAGTTCGCGGTGGGTGGTCAGCCTCCGATGCCAGGCAGTTTCGCCACCTCGGCCAGTGCAGCCACTTCTACGCGTTGGTCGCTGCAGGCCAAACAGCCGCTGTACAGCCCTGAGCGTCAAGTCCAGCAAGCCCAGCTGCACACCGCAGCGGGCGTGGCCGAGTTGCGTGCCGACCTGGCCCAACAACAGTTCATGCTGCTCACGGCGCAAAGGTATTTCAATCTGCTGTTGGCCGAGCGCCAGGAGCAGGTACTGAAAAACCAGTACGCCGCCGTGAGCCGTTCCCTCATCGAAGTCAAAGACCGCTTTGCCCTGGGCGATTTACCGGTCACCGACACACACGAGGCCGCTGCCCGTGCCGAAGGCCTGAAGGCACAGTTACTGGCCGCTGGCAGCGAAGTGCAAATGGCCCGCAGTGTGTTGACCGACTCCACCCGGCTGCTTGCAGATGCCTTGAAACCACTAGCGCCCAAGGCCGATGCAGCGGTCACTGCCGTGCCCGCTTTGGCGCAAGTGCTGGAACAGGTGCGCGAGGCCAATACGGGTGTGCGCTTGCAAAAAGCCCAGCAAGACGTGACCCGTCAGGAGCTCAAAAAGCACCACCGCAGTGGCGGTGTCACTTTGGATTTGGTGGCTTCGGCCGGACGTGACCGCTTGAGTGGTGACGGTGACTTTGGTACTTCGGCCAACAGCCAAAGCCAGCAGATGGTGGGCTTGAGTTTGAATGTGCCTTTGTACAAAGGCGGCTGGCGCAGCGCCAAACTGCAAGAGGCCGTGGATGTCCAAGCGCGGGCTGAGGCCGAAGTGGACTTGGCTGTGCAACAAGCGCAGCAACAAGCCCGCTCGGTTTGGCTGGCGCTGGAGACCGGTCCCGCCCGTTTGGCAGCCCTCAAAGCCGCTTGGCAAGCCAGCACAGCCCGGCTGGACGCCACCCGTTTGGGCCGTCAAGTGGGCGACCGCACTACGCTGGCGCTGCTGCAAGCCGAAAACGATGCCGCTCAAGCCGAGCTGGCTTGGCTGCGTGCACAGACCGAGTTGCTGCTCACCCGCTTGCAACTCGACGCCTTGACAGGCAGCATATCGGTGCAAAGCCTGCAAGCCCTGAACGCCCAATTGACCCCCTGAAAACCATTGTTTGAACCCCAAGGAGACACCATGAAAACAGCCCACGACCTGGTCCTGCAAGCGAAGGCCAACGTCCGCGAGATTGCCTTGCAAGACGCGGAAGAAGCCATTCGCCAAGCCGACGTCTTGATGGATGTCCGCGAGGCCGATGAGTTTGCCGCAGGTCACCTGCCGGGCGCCGTGTTGGTGCCCCGAGGTTTGCTGGAGTTCAAGCTCAGCGGCACGCCCGCCTTGTCGGGTCGCGACCTGAAGGTGGTGCTGTACTGCAAGACCAGCGGCCGTGCCGCCCTGGCCGCGCAAACCATGCAGAGCATGGGCTATCTGAACGTTTCATCGATTGCGGGTGGTTTTGATGCTTGGGCCGCTGCAGGCAAAACGGTGGTCAAACCCGAGCAGCCTGCGTTTGAGTGAGTCCGATGGCCGCGTTTTGGGGATGGCTTTGGGTCTTTGTAGGACTTGCACTCAGTAAAATCCCTGAGCCAAACTGGAGCGGTTTTTCACAAAGCCATCTTGATTTCGGTTAAATTAGCGACTGGTTATATTTAAACCCCCTCACATGGAGCTCTCATGAAACTGATTTTTGCTGCTGCTGCCGTCTCCGCCCTGATGTCAGCCCCTGCCTTTGCCAACATGGACATGGCCAAGAAGAACGCTTGTATGGCCTGCCACGCCGTGGACAAAAAGCTGGTGGGTCCTTCCTACCAAGACGTCGCCAAGAAATACGGCAGCCAAAAAGACGCAGCAGCCACTTTGGCCAAGAGCATCAAAGCTGGTGGTTCTGGAAAGTGGGGCCCTGTGCCCATGCCCGCCCAAGCCGCTTTGAGCGACGCCGATGCTTTGACTTTGGCCACCTGGATTCTGGCTGGTGCCAAGTGAATTTAAGCCTTGTCAGGCTTGATGGCTATGGCATGATTTAGAAAGCTCGATTGGTACTCGTGGCTTTTTTTGCCGCTCAAGGGTCTGCCCTTGAGCGGCTTTTTTGATGGGAGACTTGAATGAACACCCGTAACAAGACCACGATGGTCTGGATCAGTTTCTTTTTTGCAACAGTTGGTCACGCGCAACCGGCCATTTACAAAGACGCCGACTACAAGCTGGGTGAAAAACTGATCGCTGAAAGCAAGTGCGTGGCTTGCCATGTTTCCAAGGTCGGTGGCAACGGCAGTGCCATTTACAAACCACAGGGCAGGATCAACAACGCTTCCTTGTTGCGCGGCATGGTGGAGCAATGCAACACCGAACTCAACTTGGGCATGTTTCCAGAGGACGTTACTTCGGTGGCTGCGGTGCTCAACCGCGACCATTACAAGTTCAAATGAGGCCTTAAAACCGCATTGTTACGGTCCTGACAGATACCTTACCCCATAGGGTATAGGGTATCTGCCAATACCTTATTTTTTTCGGGTCATGGATGATGACTGTCAACCCAGCGAGACACATGGTGTGTCTCGCTGGGTTCTATCAATGCATGACCTCTGGAGAAAAAACAATGCGCAAATCTTTCACTTGGATGAAATGGGCCGTGCTGGCCAGCTCGATCTGGCTCACCGGCTGCGGCACCATCAGCACCCTCGGCAAACTCGAGTCGGGTGCAGGCGCAGAAGCCAGCCGCATGTGGGACCGCTGGGTGGAAGGTGAAGGTGACATTGCCGTGGCCACCACCTGGGAGCGCAAAGTCAAGAAGGGTGTGACCGCTCAAGAGGTTGAGCAAGTCCTCAAGCAGGTGGCCACCGAGCGCAACATGCGCGATGTCGGCACGCTGCCCCTGTCCAAAGAACTCGAAGCCCGCTCCGGCAAAAAAGAAAAACTGCTGACTGTTTACTCGTTCTGCTCACCCACCACGGCCCGCAAGATGGTGGACTTCAGTCCTCACATGGCCGCCTATCTGCCATGCCGCATTTCCATGGTGGAAAAAGAGGACGGACTGTGGCTCTACACCCTCAACATGGACATGATGGTGAAGATGGGCCGCAAGCTGCCCTCACCCTTGAAAGAAGAAGCCAAAGCTGTGCGCGACACCATCTGGGAAATGATGGAACGTGGTCACAAGGGTGAGTTCTGATCGGTCATCAACAGGAGATATCTATGAAAAAAATCAACACTTTGCGTGCCACCGTGATGGCGGCTGTTTTGGCTACAGGTTCAACTGCTTGGGCGACCGACGGTTACTTTCCGCACGGCTTTGGCATGAAGTCCAAGGGCATGGGCGGCGCTTCAGTGGCCGTCATCGACAACGCTTTTGCGGGCATCAACAATCCTGCCGCTTCCGTGTGGGCGGGTAACCGCGCTGATTTGGGTGTGGACATTTTCATGCCCAAGCGCAGCGCTGCCCGCTCGGCCCCCGGCTTTGGCGGCATGCTTGAAGGTGATGTGAAAAGCGATGGCAGCGCCTTCGCCATCCCAGAATTTGCCTACAACACCAAGATCGATGACCGCAGGAGCTGGGGTGTCACCGTCTATGGCAATGGCGGTATGAATACCGAATACCCCGGTGGCAATGTGACGTGTTCTGCCGACGGTGGTGTCACGACGTATCAAGGCAACCTGCTGTGCGGTCAGGGCAAGCTCGGTGTGGATTTGATGCAACTGATCATCGCGCCCACATTCGCCTACAAACTCGATGCAAAGCATTCGCTGGGCGTGTCACCGCTTTTGGTGGTACAGCAGTTCAAGGCGACGGGACTTCAAGCGTTTACATCGACTGATCCACAGTCACAAATGTCGGCCAATCCAGCGAAAGTCACCAACACAGGCACTGACCGCAGCACGGGTGCGGGGGTCCGTTTGGGATACTTGGGACAGTTGAGTGACACCTTGAAGTTTGGTGCGACCTATTCGCCCAAAATCAAGATGAGCAAATTCGACGAGTACGCGGGTTTGTTTGCGGGTGCAGGATCCTTTGATATTCCAGAGAACTATGCCTTGGGCGTCAATGTCCAGGTCACACCCGCTGTGTCGGTGGCGGCTGATTACTCACGCATCAATTACAGCGGAGTGACTTCCATCGGCAACCCGATGAGCAATCTGATGGCTGGCAACCCCATGGGTTCACCCAATGGCCCCGGTTTTGGCTGGTCTGATGTCAGCGTGATCAAGCTGGGTGTGCAGTGGCAAGCTACGCCGAGCATGGTGTTGCGTGCGGGCTATAACCAGAGCACCAACCCGGTCAAGCCTGAAAACGTGACTTTCAACATTCTGGCACCGGGTGTGATCAAGCAGCATTACACCGTAGGCGGTACCTACGCTTTGAGCAAAGATGCCGAGTTCACCTGGGCCTACATGTACGCGCCCAAGAACACGGTCACGGGTCCTTCGATGTACAACGGCATGATGCCGGGTGCTTCGGGCATCACCGAAACCGTACGCATGTCCCAGCAATCGTTGGGTGTTCAGTACAGCTGGAAATTCTGAAAGTAAAGCCAGTGTGTTCCTGATCAGGGTTTGTCCTGATCGGGAAACGTGCCCCGTGTAATCCCTGATTCAGATTCATTGTTTATCGTATATATTCGCACATCCGAATATACGAACCTAACAGCAAAACCCGCATGAGCGAAGAAACCGATGAGGTGTTTGAGAAGGCAGCAGAAATGTTTGCAGTTCTTTCTACGCCTATTCGATTGCGAATCATCAGCGAGTTGTGCCAAGGGGAAAAAAATGTAGGGCAATTGTTGGACCAAATTGACGTAGCGCAACCGAATATGTCGCAGCACCTGAACATCATGTACAGGTCGGGCATTTTGGGTAAGCGTCGCCAAGGGGCCCAAATGTTCTACCGGATTGCAGACGAAACCGCCGTGGTGGTGTGCCGTGCCGTGTGTACGCAGGTCGCCATAGACATGCCGTGAATTGACAACTCAAAACGAGGAGTTTGTGTGAAAGAAGACAGCATCAACTCAGGAAGGGTGCAAAAAGCACCTGAAAACTTCCTGACCCAAAGTGGCATCAAGGAGGTCTTTGCCGAAGGCAAAAAAGGTCGCCGTGATTTCATTCGCAATGCCTTTGCAGCCGCTGCTGCAGGCGCCGCAGCCCCCATGGCCATGGCCCAGGGCAACCCGGTGCCCGTTGAGGGCGGCGACCCCAACATCTTGAACTTGCCTGAGCATGCTGTGGGTCTGGGTCAGGGTGTGGCCGTTGAAGGTTATGGCAAGCCCTCCAAGTTCGAAGCGAACTTGCAGCGCCGCCAAAGCCCTGGCCTGACACAAACCACACAAGCTTCGGTGTCGTTCGCGCCCCTGCAGTCCTTGTTTGGCATCGTCACACCGAGCGGTTTGCACTTCGAGCGTCACCACCAAGGCTGGTGGGACATCGACCCGTCCAAGCACCGTTTCATGATCAACGGCATGGTCAAAAAGAACATGGTGTTCACCATGGACGAGATCATGCGTTTGCCTTCGGTCTCGCGTTTCCACTTCATTGAGTGCGGCGCCAACAGCGCTACCGAGTGGGGCAACGTGGCTGTGCCTACAGTCCAATACACCCACGGCATGTTGTCGTGCAGCGAATTCACGGGCGTGCCCTTGATCACCTTGCTCGAGTTGGCTGGTGCTGACCTGAAAAACGGCAAGTTTGTATTGGCCGAGGGTGGTGACGGTTCGTCCATGACACGTACCATCCCCATGAGCCTGATCACATCGGGTGAAGTCATCGTGGCCTATGGTCAAAACGGTGAAATGTTGCGTCCTGAAAACGGCTACCCCCTGCGTTTGGTGGTGCCTGGCGTGCAAGGCGTGAGCTGGGTCAAGTACCTGCGCCGTGTCGAAGTGGGTGACAAGCCCTATGCCGCCAAAGACGAAGCAATTCACTACATCGATTTGCAACCAGGTGGTCTGCACCGTCAGTATTCCAACTTGCAAGAAGTCAAGAGCGTGGTGACTACGCCCTCCGGCGGTCAAGTTTTGCTCGACAAAGGCTTCTACAACATCACCGGTCTGGCTTGGTCGGGCAAAGGCAAGATCAAGCGCGTGGATGTGTCCACTGACGGTGGTCGCAACTGGCGTCAAGCGCGTCTGGAAACCCCTGTGTTGTCCAAAGCATTGTCGCGCTTCAACCTCGATTGGGTGTGGGACGGCAAGCCCGCCATCATTCAAAGCCGTGCGCAAGACGACACGGGCCATGTGCAACCCACTTACCAGCAACTGCGTGGTGTTCGTGGCACACGATCGATTTATCACAACAACGCCATCCAGTCGTGGTTGGTGCAGGAAAACGGTGAGGTGAAAAATGTCCAGGTTTCGTAATGCCGTTTTGACGGTTGCACTCTTGGCGGTGGCTGGTGTGGCCGCCGCACAAAGCGCCAAGTACCCCGGTGTGGGTCGTGATGCCACGCCCAAAGAAGTTGCCAAGTGGGACATCGATGTGCGCCCTGACTTCAAGGGTTTGCCTGCAGGTTCTGGTTCGGTTGCCAAAGGCCAAGACGTGTGGGAGGGCAAATGTGCTCATTGCCACGGTGTGTTTGGTGAGTCTGGCGAAGTTTTCAGCCCCTTGATTGGTGGCGTCACTGCCGAAGACATCAAAACGGGTCGTGTGGCCAATTTGAACCGTGCAGACTATCCAGGTCGCACCACCATCATGAAGGTGGCCACAGTCTCAACTTTGTGGGACTACATCAACCGCGCCATGCCTTGGACCAACCCGAAGACATTGACCACGGAAGAGGTGTATGCCGTTACGGCGTTCTTGTTGAACTTGGCGAATATCGTTCCTGAGAACTATGTGTTGTCAGACAAAAATATCGCCGAGGTGCAGGCACGCATGCCCAACCGCAATGGCATGACCACAGCACATGCGATGTGGCCAGGCAATGAATTTGCTGGTGTCAAAAAGATTGACACTAACAACAAGATTTGCATGAAGGACTGCACGCCAGAGCCGAAAGTGGCCTCGTTCTTGCCTGACTTTGCTCGTAATGCCCACGGTAACTTGCAAGAGCAAAACCGCATCGTGGGTCCACAGCGCGGTGCTGACACGACGCGTCCTGAGCCGAAAGCCGGAATGCCCGTGGCCGCTGCGGCTCCTGTAGCCGCCGCAAAGCCAGAAAACAACGAAGCCAAAGCAGCGATTGCGCTTTTGAATAAGCACAGTTGCACCGCTTGCCACGGTGTGGACAAGAAAATTGTAGGCCCTGGCTTCAATGAAATTGCCAAAAAACAAGCCGGTAAAGCCGACTACTTGGTTGGCAAAATCAAGGCCGGTGGTGTGGGTGTTTATGGTCAAATCCCCATGCCCGCGCAATCCCTGCCTGACGCCGACGCCAAGCAAATTGCCGAATGGATTTCCAAGGGGGCCAGTAAGTGATGCGGGATACACCCGTTGCACTTCTGAACCTGTTTCAATAGCATCATTCAACCATCAAGGAGATATCAGATGCAAAACCGTCGCGAGACACTCAAGCAAACAGCTGTTGTGGCTGGCCTCTTGGCCACTGCGGGTTTCCCACAGTTCGCCCACGCCGCTTTCAACAAAGCCGCATTCGACGCCAAGTCGGTGCAAGACTCCGCCAAAGCCGCTGGTGCCACCAGCATGGCCGAGAGCAAAGACGTGACCATCACCGGTCCAGACATCGCTGAAAACGGCGCTGTGGTGCCCTTGGGTGCCAGCACAGCACTGGCTGGTGTCAAGCACCTGTTGATCATGGTCGAAAAGAACCCATCCGCTCTGGTGGCCATGTTCCATGTGACCGATGCTGTCGAAGCCAACTTCTCGACACGGGCCAAGATGGGCCAGTCTTCTGATGTCTACGCTGTGGCCATCATGAACGACGGCAAAGCCTTGTGGGCCAAGAAAGAAGTCAAGGTCACTTTGGGCGGTTGCGGCGGCTAAGCCCCGAATCGCACCCTCCACACATTGATTCACTGAAAGATTTAGGAGAGAAAAATGGCAGATCCAATGCGCATCCGTGCCCAGGCCTCTGGCGACAAAGCAACCGTTCGTGTGCTCATGAGCCACGAGATGGAATCCGGCCAGCGTAAAGACGCTTCCGGCAAAACCGTGCCCGCGTGGTTCATTCAAGAAGTCACAGCCAAGCTCAACGGCAAGGACGTGTTTTCGGCAGAATGGGGCCCCGCTGTGTCGAAAAATCCCTTCCTGCAATTCAACGTCAAAGGCGCCAAAGCCGGTGACAAAATTGCAGTGACTTGGAAAGACAACAAGGGCGATACGCGCACCGACGAAGCCACCGTTTCGTGATCGTGTCATGACAGAGCAAAGGGTGAAGTCACAACTTCACCCTTTTCGCGTTTGATAAATACCAACAGAGGTGACAATGAACAAAGCATCAAGTTTGGCCATAGCCGTAGCGCTGGCCCTGGGCACCATGCCCGCTCTGGCCCAAAAAACCGCCAGCCAAGGCATTGACGAATACCGCGCCATGCTGCAAGACGGCAACCCCGCTGAACTTTTTGAAGCCAAAGGCGAAGACCTCTGGAAAAAAGCACGCGGACCCAAAAACGTCAGTCTCGAAAAATGCGATCTGGGCAAAGGTCCAGGCGTGGTCAAAGGTGCTTTTGTGGCGTTGCCCAAATACTTTGCTGACACCCAGCGCATGCAGGACTTGGAGTCTCGTTTGGTCACCTGCATGGAAACCCTGCAAGGCTTTAATGCCGCTGAAATTTCCAAGACCGCATTTGGTCGCGGCGAGATGGCCAATGTGACGGCCTTGGCCACTTGGATCGCTGCCGAATCCAAAGGCCAGAGGTTCAACCTGTCTCAAGAACACGCCCAAGAAAAAACCTTTTATGAAGTGGGCAAGCGCCTCTTCTTCCAACGTGGTGGACCGCACGACTTTTCTTGCGCTTCTTGCCACGGTGAAGAAGGCAAGCGCATCCGCTTGCAAGACTTGCCCATCCTGACCAAGAACCCGGGCGATGGCATCGGCTTTGCCGCTTGGCCCGCCTACCGCGTCTCGAACGGCCAAATGTGGAGCATGCAACTGCGCTTGAACGACTGCTACCGTCAGCAGCGGTTCCCTTACCCTGGTTTTGGCAGCGACGCGACCATCGCCCTGTCCACCTACCTGGGTGTGAATGCCAAGGGTGCTGCTTCGATTGCCCCGGCCATCAAGCGCTGATCTGAACAGGAGACCTTCATGAACAAAAAGACCCAACTCGTTTTGGCCACCTTGGCGGCCGCTTTGGTGGCGGCAGGCTGTGCATCTGGCCCCTCTGTGGCCGAGCTCAACGCTTTGACCGACAAAATTGTTAAAGCATCTTTCCGTGATGAAAGCCATGTAAAAGTGGAGCGCATCACCGCCACCGACGAAACCAACCGCGTTTGCAGTGAAGCCGATGTGGCAGGCAAACCCTTGGACGAAAAAACCGCCAAGCGCATCGAAGAAGCCAACCTCAAAGCCATCAAATGGCCATCGGACGGCAAGTTCATCGGTGACTGGAAGCAGGGCGAGGCCATCGCGCAAAGCGGTCGTGGTCTGACTTGGACCGATTCGGCCACGGGCGTGAACGGTGGCAACTGCTACAACTGCCACCAGATGGACAAGAAGGAAATTTCTTACGGCACCATTGGACCGAGCTTGTACAACTACGGAAAAATCCGTGGCGTGTCCAACCCCAACGATCCGGCCAGCAAGGCCATCGTGGAGTACACCTGGGGCAAGATCTGGAACGCCAAGGCCTACAACGCTTGTTCCAACATGCCTCGCGCAGGCCACATGGGCATCTTGAACGAAACCCAGGTCCGCCACATTGTTGGCCTGTTGCTCGACCCCAAGTCGCCTGTTAACCAGTAAGCCTCTGAAAACCCGGCTGGTCCGGGTTTTTTAGCCCCCTATATATCAGTGATTGCAAATATGAATCTCTCCAAACGCGAATTTATCCAGGTCATGGGTGCTGGCACGATGGCTGGCTTGAGCATGGGCACGTTTGCCGAAGCCAGTGCCGCGACAGCTGCCAATGGCTTGTATGACATCCCCAAGTTCGGCAATGTGTCTTTTTTGCACATGACCGATTGCCATGCGCAGCTCAAGCCGATTTATTTCCGAGAGCCCAGCATCAACTTGGGCATCGGTTCGATGCAAAACAACTTGCCTCACCTCGTTGGAGAGCATTTGTTGCAAGTGGCCAAGATCCGTCCGGGCACGGCAGAGGCCCATGCGCTGACGTTTCTGGATTTCGAAAAAGCTGCCAAACGCTATGGCAAGGTGGGTGGTTTTGCGCATTTGGCCACACTGGTCAAACGCATGAAGGCCAGCCGCCCCGGTGCTTTGCTGCTGGACGGTGGTGACACCTGGCAAGGCTCGGGCACCAGCTTGTGGACCAACGGTCAGGACATGGTGGACGCCTGCAAACTGCTGGGCGTGGACGTGATGACCGGCCACTGGGAATTCACCTTGGGCATGGAGCGCGTCAAAGAAATCGTCGAAAAAGACTTTGCAGGCAAGGTCGATTTTGTAGCGCAAAACATCAAGACCAGCGACTTTGGCGACCCGGTGTTCAAGCCCTATGTGATCCGCGAGATCAATGGCGTGCCTTGCGCCATCATCGGCCAGGCATTTCCCTACACCCCGATTGCCAACCCGCGTTACATGGTGGCCGACTGGGAGTTCGGTATCCAAGACGAAAACATGCAAAAGATGGTGGACGAAGCCCGTGGCAAAGGCGCCCAGGTGGTGGTCGTGATCAGCCACAACGGCATGGACGTGGACTTGAAGATGGCCAGCCGCGTGAGTGGCATCGACGCCATCATGGGTGGCCACACCCACGACGGTATGCCCGTGGCCTCCATCGTGTCCAACAAGGGCGGCAAAACCTTGGTGACCAATGCGGGCTCGAACGGCAAGTTTTTGGGCGTGCTGGACTTCGAGGTCAAAGACAAAAAAGTCAGCGACTTCCGCTACAAATTGCTGCCCGTTTTTTCCAACATGTTGCCCGCCGACAAGGAAATGGACGCGCTCATCACCAAGATCCGTGCCCCCTACGAAAGCAAGCTGGCCGAAAAACTGGCCGTGACCGATGGTCTGCTCTACCGCCGTGGTAACTTCAACGGCACGGGCGACCAGTTGCTGGTCGATGCCTTGCTGGACGTGCAAGGTGCTGACATCGCGTTCTCGCCCGGCTTCCGTTGGGGCACCACACTCTTGCCAGGCCAAGCCATCACACGCGAGTGGTTGCTCGACATGACTGCCACCACTTACTCGTACGCCACTGTGACCGAGATGACGGGCGAGACCATCAAGACCGTGCTCGAAGACGTGGCCGACAACCTGTTCAACCCGGACCCCTATTACCAGCAAGGCGGCGACATGGTGCGTGTGGGCGGCTTGACTTACAGCTGCAACCCTGTATCCAAGGCGGGTCAACGCATTGGCGATATGCGCCTCAAAGGCCAGCTCATCGAGGCGGGTAAAAAATACAAGGTGGCGGGCTGGGCCCCTGTGGCAGAAGAAGCCCGCAACCAAGGCAACAAACAGGTCTGGGAAGTGGTCGAGACTTGGCTCAAGGCGCAAGGCGGCCGCATCAAGCCACGCCAGCTCAACGCACCCAAAATCATGGGCGCATTGCCCAACAAGGGCTACGTCGTTTGATGAGCGTGTGCAGCGCCACATAAAACTGTCCAGCGCTGCACCGTTAGAGGAGGGATCACCATGAAAAGAAGACAACTGTTGTGGGCCAGTGCAGCCATCGGTGGCGTGGCCATGTGGCCAGAGGCGCGATTGTTGGCGCAGCAAGCGCAGGAGTTCATCGAAGGCCCGCCGGTCACCGACATTCCGGCGCAACAGCTGTCTCCCCATGTGTGGATGATCTACTCTCCCGACGGATTTCCCACCCCTGAAAACCGGGGCATGATGGCCAACGTGATTTTTGTGGTGACCTCGGCGGGTGTGGTGGTGATCGATTCGGGGGCCTCGCTCCAAATCGGTCAGATGGCCATCCGCATGATCCGCAAGGTGACCGACAAACCCGTGGTGGCGGTTTTTAACAGCCATTACCACGGTGACCATTGGCTGGGCAACCACGCTTTCGTCAAAACCTATGGCGACAAGCTGCCCATTTACTCCCTGCCCAGCACCATTGAAAAACTCAAAGGCGCAGAAGGCAATTTGTGGCGCAGCCTGATGGAGCGCTGGACCAACCAGTCCACTATGGGTACACAGGTGGTCTTGCCCAACACGCCTGTGCAGCATGGCCAAGTCATTCAAATTGGTGATGTGAGTTTTCGCATGCACCACTACGGAACGGCCCATACGCCCTCGGATTTGTGTGTGGAGGTGGTGCAAGACAAGGTGACGGCATTGGGCGACATCGCCATGACCAACCGCATTGCCAACATGGACGAAGGCTCATACCCCGGCACCTTCAAATATTACAAGGCCCTGCAAGCAGCCACGGGCGATCAGCTGTGGGTGCCCGGTCATGGCCAGGCTCGCAAAGACCTGCTCAAGACCTATGGCGAGTTCATGGCGGGTATCTGGGAGCCTTGCCTCAAAGCGGTGGAAGACAGTCAGTCCGAGGCCGAGGCCAAGGCTGCAGTTCTCAAAGATCCTCGTGTGGTCGCCCGTGCCAAGACCATGCAGGGCTTTGAGGGCAACATTGGCAAATACATCAGCTTGGCCTACCTGGAGGCTGAGAAGGTCGCGTTTTAAAAGCAAAAATCCGCAACGTTTTGAACGTATGCGGATTCAGGTTTGGTGCCCCCGACAGGAATCGAACCTGTATCACTCCCTTAGGAGGGGAGAGTTCTATCCATTGAACTACGGTGGCTAAGCTGCGCATTGTAATGGTCCTCACCACATCAGGATGGGCAGAGTGACCTGGGGTGCGCGAGCTGCCAGCGGCTGCAAATGATCAGCGGCCTTAGAGGGGTTGGCTGTTCAAGAGCAGGTACTGCATGTCATCCAGGGCTTCGAGCACACGGCGACCCTGGAAAAACAATTTCAGGGTGTGTAAATCTTGGCTGTGAACCAGAAAAGGTGCTGCACCATAAACACTTTTGGCCATCCCCGCTTTGAGATGCAGCAGTGTTTTCTGGTTATGACTGTCGAGTACACACAACTCCGTGTCCGCTTGGGCCTCTAGATGAACGTAATTGCCTGGTTTGAGGGGTTGACTTGGTGTGTGTGTTTTGATGTGGTCACGGTGCTGCCAATCGCATGCCGTGTTGACAGATGGGGCAGAAACTTTGACTGCAACCATGGGCGGTTCGCCTGTTGCGGGGGCCAAGGAGATTTCATGGGCTGGCGGCGCAGATGGGGAAAGGGTCTGCTTCACATGGGCAGGTGGCATGGTTTCTGATTGGGACAGTGGCAGAGTCGAGGGCTCCTGCGTGAACGGAATGGCAGCGTGTAGGTGGTTTGCGGATGCATCCCCCAAGTCCCAGGGCTTCATGGCGGTCAGTGCCACCAAACCCAGCAAACCCAAAGTCCCCAAAAATGTTTGTTGAATCAGCCTGCGTCGCCGGGAATCGGAAGGCGCCTTGGGATGACTCACGAGCGCTTGGGCCATGGCGTTTGCCGTGGCTGAGGGTTGTACATTCAGGTTTGGATCATCAGGTTCAAGGGTCGAGTTGACTGGCTCTGGCGTCCTGAGCTCATGCCCCAACTTCTTGAGCAGTTTGACACCCGTGCTGCGTTTGATGGCCGGGTTGTAAAAACTGTAGTTGCCACCTAGTTCCAGTTCTTTGAGTTGGGCCAGAGAGACGGTGTTGTGTCGAGCGAAAACCAGCTCATCAATACCTGCCTGTTCCCGCAAACTTCGCAAGAGCTGCCCATCTTCAGCACGCCATGAGGGATTGTTCATAAGTGAAAACTGAGATCAGTGAAACACATGCCCCAAAAAAGGGTTGATCAAAGATGATAGTACAGTTTTACTAATTATTTAGTTAATTTTGTTTACTATGTAGTTTATTTGCCATTGTTTTGATGGATGTCTGGGGTGTTGATCGGCGTCTCAATCCCGTCGCACGGTGAAAATCAGATCCAGAGCGCTTTGCTCCCCGGCTTGCGCTCGCAGGGTAAAGCGGCGCGACAGGTCGTAGAAGATATACACACTGCCAAATGCACCACTCAGGCTGGTTTCATAGGCCAGGTAAAAGTCTTTGGACAAGCGTTTGCCCAGCGTCACGGCTGCACCGGTGGCCGTGGTGTCCGAACGGCTGCCACTGGCCAGTGAAATTTCGTCCAGTCCCAAGCTGCTGGCCAATTCACCGCTGAGAATTTTGCCGTTGCCGCTGAGAAGCGCGACGGCGGCCTGTTGCAAGACGGCAGATTCGGCGCCACCACTGGCCGCAGAGCGACCGAGCACCAGCAAGGCGAGTTTGTCGGCGTCAGGCAAGTCAGGGTCTGCGTACAAACGGATGCGTGGGAGCAAAGCGGTGCCGGTGATTTGGACGCCTACTTTTTGTGGCAGGTTGGGCCGCAGTGCAATGATGTCCAGATTGGGGTTGTCGTAGGGGCCACTGAAGCGGAGGACGCCGGTGTCGATGTTCAGCTGCTGTCCGTAAGCTTTGTAGCGACCACCCTCGGTGCGCACCAGCCCGCTCAGCCGCGGCAGGCCCCGCGTGTTGGCGTTGCTGAGCAGCTCCACCTGACCTGTCAGCCGTGTGCTTAGTCCTTGGCCTTTCAGCTGAAAGTCAGAGCCCAAGTCGAGCATGACGCGCACATCGGGCACGCCCATCCAAGAGCTGGAGGGCCCGTTGGGCTCGACCGGGGCGGTGAGGGCGCTCAGGTTCAGTTCGCCCATGCCGGGGCGAAACACCACCACAT
>Ga0255128_1000647_pt1 | contig 16045 bp, 4 predicted proteins | sample Law_Miss_RepC_8d_FD_188562 | JGI IMG/M metagenome (GOLD analysis project Ga0255128, IMG submission 188562) | Freshwater microbial communities from St. Lawrence River, New York, United States - Law_Miss_RepC_8d | ecosystem: Environmental > Aquatic > Freshwater > River | place: USA: New York... | reverse complement strand
GCTTGCAGGGGGCGGGGGCCGTTTCTGCGGCTGTCACGGCCTTGCTGGCTGACTTGACCCGTGATGAAGTCCGCACCAAGGCCATGGCTATGGTGGGGGCCAGTATCGGTCTGATGTTTGCCCTGTCTTTGGTGGTCGCCCCTGTGCTGGCCGCCATGATTGGTTTGGCAGGGCTTTTCAGTTTGACCGGGTTTTTGGCCTTGCTGGGCATTGTGGTGGTGATCTGGGGGGCCCCCCCGGAACCTGCTCGCTCCCTTGGCCCGGCCCGAGGCAGTTTGCGTGATGTTTTGCGGCAAGCGGATTTGATGCGGCTGAACGTGGGTGTTTTTGTCTTGCACGCCGTTCAGCTGGCCATGTGGGTGGCCATACCGGCCTTGCTGGTTCAGTCGGGGTTGCCCAAGGCCGACCATTGGCAGGTGTACATGCCCGCTGTTTTGGGCTCCTTTGTTTTGATGGGGGGTGTTTTTGCTTTAGAGCGGCGGGGCCATCTTAAAAAGGCTTTTTTGAGCGCAATAGCCTTGATCGCTTTGGTTCAGGTGGGCTTGTTGGTGCAGTCGGTCGGGACCTCCACCGTGGGGGCTATGGCCATGCTTTTGTTTGCTTTCTTTTGCGGCTTTAATGTTTTGGAGGCCACCCAACCCAGCATGGCCTCGCGCATGGCACCCAGTCAGATTCGGGGGACAGCTTTAGGGGTGTACAACACCTTGCAATCTCTTGGTTTTTTTGTGGGGGGCTGGTTGGGCGGGTGGCTGGTTAAAAACTGGGGCAGCCCTGCTTTGTTTGCCTGTTGCGCTGTCGCTATGTTGTTTTGGTGGTTGGTGGCACTGCCCATGCAGACACCTGGTCGAACGATCGCTGTTCCATCGGCCTCATAAAAGGCCATAATTCCAGCTTCATCGAGGAGTTTCCATGGCATCAGTCAACAAAGTCATCATCGTCGGCAATTTGGGCCGCGATCCCGAAACCCGCTATCTGCCCTCTGGCGATGCTGTGAGCAACATCAATGTGGCCACCACCGACCGCTACAAAGACAAGGCAACCGGCGAAATGAAAGAGGCCACCGAGTGGCATCGCATCAGTTTTTTCGGTAAATTGGCCGAAATTGCCGGGCAATATCTCAAAAAAGGTTCACAAGTTTACGTAGAAGGCAGTTTGCGCACCCGCAAATACACCGACAAAGACGGCATAGAGAAATTTGCCACCGAAATCCGGGGCGAGACGATGCAAATGCTGGGTGGACGTCAAGGGATGGGAGGTCCTGCGGATGATGGCGGTGGCGGCGGTGGTTATGCGCCCCGTCAGGCCCCAGCTGCCCGTCCGGCAGAAGCCCCAGCACAACGCCCGGCAGCTGCGCCCAAACCAGCCGCCAGCAGTTTTGACGACATGGACGATGACATTCCGTTTTGACCGCTGTCGAGTACAAAAAAAATCCAGCCTCAGTGCTGGATTTTTTTTGGGGATTTAGAAGCGTTTGTTGACTGGAACCTTCGAACCAAGCTTAAGACTTGAAGCTGAACAGGACGGATTTGATTTAGCGTTCTGTCATGGAGGACGTAAAGGTCTTGACCAGTGGTTTGATCAGGTAATTCAACACCGTCATCTTGCCGGTCTCAATTTCCACTTGGGCGGTCATGCCCGGGGTGATCTGAATGGTTTTACCCACCTTGGTTTTGAGGTGGTTTTGCTGAATACGCACATGGACTCGGTAGTAAATATTTTCTCCAGCACGCGTGTCTTCGGTTAAGGCATCCGGGCTGACATAAATGACCTTGCCGTCCAAGATGCCGTAGATTGAATAGTCATAAGCATCCAGCTTGACCGAAACATCGTGCCCGACGCCAATGAAGGCCAGGTCCTGTGGTTTGAGCTTGGTTTCGACGATCAACTCACTGTTGGTGGGCAGCAGGTCCATCACCACATCACCCGGACGAACACGGCCACCTAATGTGGTGACGCGTACGTTGCGCACCAGACCGTCGTTGGGCGCGTACATTTGCATGCGCTCCATGTTGGTGCTGCGTTCAATGAGCATTTGCTCTTGGGTTGTGAGCTCTTCTTCGGCCTTCGTCATCTCCGCCTGGGCATCCTGAAAGAACTTGTTTCTGCGGTTGGAAATGTTGCCCTTCAATTCAGACAATGTGCGCTTGAGTCGCAGAATTTCGGTGACCGCAATATCGCCAGAGGTTAGCAGGGGTTGGCTAAAGTTCAGCTCTTGTTGAACATTGCTGACCATGCTTTCTAGCGTGTCAATTTCTTCTTTTAGGCCTTGTTTGCGTCGTTGGTATAAGTCGGTCTGGTTTTTAACAAATGACGCATAAGTCACCGTATCGAAGCCAGAAAAGACGAGTGGGCGCTGAAAAACCTCGGAGCTTAAACGGGCCAATGTGGCCCGTAAAGCAGCGACTTTTCCTTTGCTGTCCTGGGTGGCTGCATTCAGTTGAGACGCATCCAATTGCATCAGCAATTGGCCTTTTTCGACGGCATCCCCTTCACGCACCAAAATCTCTTGAATCACACCGTCATTGGCCGCTTGAATAACTTGGGTGCGTGAAAGGGCAATGACTTGCCCAGTGCCACGCGCTTTTTGCGGAATCTCGGCCCAAGACGCCCACATCACGCCCGCAACCAACATAGCGGTAAGCAACAACAGCAATCTTTGCAAACCATCTTGGGGGATAAACACTTTTAAAAATCGAATGAACATAGCTGAATCCGCCGTCAAGAAATTGAGGTGGCGGAAGACACGGCCGCCGAAGGTGTGGCTTGCGCTGGTGTGTTGGCTGCCGTTTTACTTGAGTTGCGTAAGTGCTCTAGCACTGCATCGCGCGGCCCGTCCAGAACAATGCGACCGCTCGCCATGACCACCAGTCGGCTGACGAGTGACAGCACCGAGGCCTTGTGAGTCACCAATATCATGGTTTGCGTGGGTGCAACAGAGCCCGCCAGAACATTCAAGGTTCTGCGTTCGGTTTCGTCATCCATGCTGGAGGTCGGTTCGTCTAACAGCCATACGGCTGGGCGAGTCAGCAGCAAACGGGTCAGACCAATCAATTGGCGTTGCCCCCCACTGACGCCTCCACCGCCTTCTGCAATGGGCATGTCTAGACCTTTGGGGTGGCTTGCCACAAAAGCGGCTAAGCCAGTGGCTTGGCAGGCTTCGCGCACAGACTCTTCAGTGATGCCAACCAGTCCTGCCACCAAGTTGTCTTTGAGGGTGCCTGCAAAGAGTTGCACCGCCTGGGAAATCATGCCGACGTGCTGGCTGAGGTGTGAACGTGAAATGTGTTGAATGTCGAGGCGATCAAACAGTACGCGCCCATCGTTGGGCTTGTAAAGACCTGCCAGCAATTTAAGGAAAGTACTTTTTCCACTGCCGATGCCACCGATGATGCCAATTTTTTCCCCCGGTCTGACTTCCCATTTAGGGACCTGCAAAGATTGCGTCTGGCCAGGGTAACCAAATACGACGTTCTCTAAAGAATAAGAACCTTCGGCAGCGACCAGTGGCAAAGGCGTCAATGCATCATGGTGATCCACTTGCAATTTGAATATGGCGTCAATACCCGTGAGTGCCGATTTTGAGTTGGCCCATTGCGTCAGCAAGCCGGGCAACATGGTGACAGGTTGCAAAACACGGCCGCTCAAAATAGAGCACGCGATCAAACCACCGGCAGTGAGATCATTGGTTGTAGAGGCTACATAGGCTCCCGTGGCGACCAGCAAAACATAGCTGAGTTGCTGCATGGTGGCAGCGTAATAAGTCGATGACTCATTGATGTGGCGAACCTTTCGGTCTTCCTGCACGTTTTGCTGTGTCAGTGCATTCCAGCGGTTTAAAAAGTGCCAGCGCAAACCTTGGGCTTTGATGGTTTCTGCACCATCCACTGCTTCAACCAGTAAACCTAATTTTCGGTTCGAAGAGGCTTGTGATTCGCGTGTGTGCTGCTCGGTTTTCTTTTTGAAAGTCATGCCCAGCAACAGGGCGACGATAAAAAACGTCAAAGGAACTGCCGCAACAACCGGGCCTCCAATAAGGAAAATCAGCAGCAGAAAGACCAGCGCGAATGGTGTATCAATCAGTAAATAAGTGGTGGCCGAATAGGCAAACCCACGAATTAATTCATAGCTGCGCAGTTGCGATGCCAGTGTGCCCACGCTTGCTGGGAATTGGTCCATTCGAACGCTCATCAATCGCTCAAATATTCGGTGTGAAAGTTCAACGTCGGCGCTTTGGACAACCCGATCCATCATCAATGAACGCACAAACTTGAGTACCAACTCAAAGAGGATGCTGACGGAAACGCCAATCGTCAAAACGACCAGTGTTTCAATGCCTTTAGAGGGAATGACGCGGTCATAAACCTGCATGCTGTAAAGCGAAGTGAGCAAGGCCAGCAAGTTCACCAACAAAGATGCCACCCCAAAATAAACCAGGGGTTTTTTATATTGCATCAACACCTGGACAAAGACAGCCAGTGCGCCGGTTTCAAGCTTTTCGCGCCAACCAAGTGACACCGAACAAAATACCAAGTCTGTGGGGATGGTGGCCCATTCAACACGGCCTTTTGGTGTTTCGGCAATCCAAAGGCCTCATTGCGGTGATCGTCCGTGTATCAAACACAAACCGGTGACTTTGCCGCATCCCAGCATGGGCAATAGATGGACTTTGGGTGTTTTTATCCAAGCAGCTTTAAGCAATCCGGTTTGCTTTAAAAACTGTGAGAGGGTGTCTTTTATTTTTATGACATCTTCAGAGGCTGCAGTAAGAGCTTCGCCCAATAAATGCGTTTCGGGCGGTGTCAAGGCGTGCAGTCGCCCGTCGAGCAAACTCAACCTGCGATTGACCCATTGCGCAAGCATGGTCCAGTCGGGTTTCTCTAAAGGATCGGTCATGGAATTATTTTTCCGCCAAAGCGGAGCCTTCAAATCAGTTGGAGGGGAAGCTGAACATCGGTAACGTGTTCGCTAGCAGATGAATACGCCAGTCGGCAGCGAGGTAAGCAGCTTGTGCCTCACTTTCTGTGGCCTGCAGTTGGTAAAGCTCGCGTTGCAAGCCAAGCAAGTCTTGCCAACTGCGGCGTCCAGCAGTGAATAATCGAATTCCTGCATCGGCCAATTCTTTTTGTAATTTGAGTTGGTCTCGGAGGGTGATTATTTTTTCCCAAGCCTGTGACCGGTCATGCCAAAGTTTTTGAACTTGTGTAGCCAGAGTCAAACTGCTCGAGTAGGCTTGCAGCTCGGCTGTTTTAGCGCGGGCCAAGGCTTGTTCTTGCAGGGGCAAAGCCGTCAATCCTGCGCCCATGGAGAACTGTGAGTTCAAGTAAACGCGGCTTCCTGGTGCCAAAGAACCAAGGTAAGAGCCAAATTGTTTTTCTAAGCGCAGGCTAACGGTTGGGAGCGAACTGGCACTTGATTTTTTCAGTTCAGCTTGTGCCAAATCGATTTGCCACCCCGCTAAGTTCATGCTTGGGTGGGTGTCAAGCACCCGTTCGGTTAAATCATCAATGTTGCTATAGGGTGTTTTGGGCCAATAAGTCAATGGATGAAATACAGGGTTCATCTTTTGACGTCCAAACGTCACCATGTCGGCCAATGCCTGATCACGTTGTTTGTAGGCCTGTTGATTTTCGTCTTGCATTCGCTGCCATTGCAGGTTGGCTTGAGCCAAATCCAACCGGGCTGAAACACCTGCTTCAGATCTTCGCGCCAGCATTTGACGTAGCTGATCCATCTGCTCCAAAGATTCCCGGTAACTTTCAATTCGAACTGAATGAAACCACCAGGTTCGGTACAAATCGACAAATTGCATCACCAGTTCACGACCGGTGATTTCAAGATCTGATTCTGAAATCCGATTGCGCAGTTCCGCAATTTCAAGGTCTGCCGTCAGCTGGCCTCCGGTAAATACCGGATAAGAGACGCGCGCAGTGGTCGCGTTTTTACGGCCATCCCGGTCTTCTGGTCCAACATCGTTGGTGATCGACGGGGTCGGCCAAAACTGCCGCTCAGCAACAGTGACACCTGCAAGGGCTGCATTTTTATCTGAGCGTTTGGCTTTGAGGTTGGGGTGGTTCTCCCAGACGGTCATCAACAACGCTGGTAATTCATCAATACCCTGAGCCGACAAGATAAGCGGCGCACTTAAAACAATCGGGACAAATATTTTTTTAATACGTAAATAGCACAGTTTCAGCATGTCTTCGATGCTATTCGGTGGTGTATGAATGTTGAAATAACAAGTACTAACTAGCGAACAATTTTAATAATACTGGATATATTAAAGAATTAAAATAAAAAGATATTCCTCTCTTGGCATGAAATATGAATAAGTCAAATAACGATGTTAATCCCTTGATGTCCCCTGTATCTCCAAGGCTTACCAAAAGCGAAAATCATTTCAGATCAAATCCTATAATAGACTACTTGTTAGTTAATAGCAATGCTAGTAATAATTCGATAGAGAGCTTTTCTTCAATTGTTGCTGAAAGAGGTATAAGTTATATCTTGACTGATCCCATTAGCGGCAAAATAGTTATTCCCAAAAAGATTCAACGAGTTAAATTACAATTACTAATTACTCTTAGTAATGAAAATTTAATAACTATTAATGATTTTTTTACTCTCACAACTAACTATGGAAAAGCTGCACTAAAGACAGAATCAGAGTTTGTTTTCGCTTCCGGAGACTCAAACATCCCGTTTTGGGTGCTCGATTTCGCATCGAACTTGACAGACTGGAAACACGAAGAAAGCCAGGATATCTGGTTCAAAGACGGGTCGGGTGATCTGCCTCAATGGTTCAATCCGAGTGGCCTCTACGCTTCGGCATTGGTGATTCCACTAGTGCCCTTGACCTTTATTGATGCTTTGGCCGTATCTTTAATAGGGAGTGGTGGTGCCTATGAGATGTCAAAAAGCTTCATAGATTTAGAGCCGAAACCAACAGAACCCAGCCAACCAGACCCAATCCGGACCTTGGAAGTTGGCGTTTTTGCAGGCCCGGTGCTGTCCGTCAATGGACTAAAAATCACACTTTTTGACAATTTAGGGAATGTGCTCGTTGCCGAGCAGGCATTTGTAGCTAAGGCAAACGGCAAGATGACCATTGTGCTTTCCAGCAACTACGCTGGTCTGATATTGGTGAAGATCACAGATACCAATGCGCAGACCGATTATGTAGATGAGCAATCAAAAGCACCGCTTGATTTGGCCATTGATCTCCGTGCAGCCTTTGAATTCAAGTCCACCGAAAGAACTTTGGATATAACGGTCTCTCCTCTGTCAGAAGAAGCGACCCGAAAGATCCTTAATGATCGAGGCGGAGATGCAGGCACATCGTCTTCGGTCTTGGGAAACGTTTCCAAGCAGGCGATTGTTGATATCAACATTTCGACCGCTGCTAAATATGGGTTAATAGGCTCTGCTGAAAAACAAGCCGTGGTGACCACGGTGGATACAGAGGGTAATTTGCAGGAGGCTAATGCCGCTGGCGTTGTATTGGCTGTTATTTCTGGCTTGGGTGGGCAGTCAAAAGGCGTAGATGCCGCACTGACTGAGTTAAGTAAGCCGCCTTCTTCGCCTGAAACGTTTACACAATTGCTGATTGAAGGCGCATTGGCTTCAGGAACTCACGTTTTTGAAGCGTTGAAGAAAAACAATACAAGTGTTGCAAGTTTGGTAAATCTGGATTTTGTAGCCGCACTTAACCCCAATGCCGTGAGCAATTTAAGCTCTGAAATAGTGGCAAATCTATCAAATTCACAAATTTCTAGCTTTACCCCTTCTCAGGCGGCAAAAATCACAGTTAGCCAAGTTGACGCATTGAGCGCAAGCCAAGTGGCATCTTTGTCGCCTGTTGCGGTCAGCAGCATCAATACAGTCGTTTTACAAAGTTTGAGCACAGTCCAGGTCAATGCTCTTAAACCTGAACAATCAGCGCAATTGACAACTGCACAAGTAGGTGCTTTGACGGTGGTCCAAATCGAGTCGCTAGCGCCCAACTCATTGGCTGGCTTGAGCAGTCCAGCCTTACAAAGTTTGGATGCAAGCAAATTAGTTGCCTTGACGCCTGCGCAACTGGATGCGCTGAGCCCTACGCAGTTGTCCCAATTGAGTGCGGTGGCGCTGGCGGCCTTGACGCCTGCGCAAACGGCCTCCTTGCCCGTGAGCGTGTTGGCCCAACTGAGCCCGGCCCAGGTGGCTGCCATTGCGCCCGATCTGAGTGCGGTGCAGCAACAAGCGGTGGCCGACATTGTGGCTGCTGCCAGCATCACCAGCGTTGCCGCTGCGGCCCTGACGGGCGTGCAGGTGGACGCATTGACCCCCGCCTCGATCAGCGGCCTGACCCCCGCAGCAGTCGCCAGCCTGAATGTGGCGGCGATCACCAGCTTGGACACCCCGCAAGTGGCGGCCATCACGCCTATCCAAGCGGCGCAAATCACGGCCAGCCAAGTGGACGCTCTGAGCGCAGCCCAAGTGGCGGCGCTCAGCCCCCAGGCGCTGGCCAGCCTGAGTGCGACAGCCATCACCAGTTTGGACCCCTCGCAAGTAGCCGCCATCACGCCTGTGCAAGCTGCGCAACTGACGGCCAGCCAAGTCGATGCCTTGAGCGCCGCGCAAGTGGCCGCTCTGAGCCCGCAAGCGGTGGCGGGCCTGAGCCCAGCGGCCCTGGGCAGCCTGGATGCAGGCCAAGCGGCGCAAATCACGGCCACCCAAGTGGACGGTTTGAGTGCTGCGCAGGTAGGAGCTTTGACGCCTGCCGCCATAGGTGGCCTGAGCAACACGGCCATTGCCAGCTTGGATGCGACGCAAGTGGCCGCTTTGAGCGTGGCGCAGTTAGACGCCTTAACGCCAGCGCAGGTGGCGGCATTGCCGGTGACAGCGCTGAGCTCTTTGAGTCCGGCCCAGCTCAGCGCCATCAGTGCAGACTTGAGCGTGGCGCAGCAAACGGCCTTGGCCGACATTCAAACAGCGGCGGCGATCACGCCCGCAGTGGCGGGGTCCTTGACGGGCGCTGCGGTGGACACATTGACACCTGCCGCAATCAGCGGTCTGAGCCCGGCAGCACTGGCCAGCCTGAGTGCGGCCGCTGTTGCCAGCCTGGACGCAGTGCAAGTGGCGGCGCTCACGCCAGTGCAGGTGGCGCAAATTACGCCAGTCCAAGTCGACAGCCTGAGCGCAAGCCAAGTGGCAGCCTTGACGCCCGATGCGGTAGGCCGCCTTAGTGCAGCGGCTGTGACCAGCCTGGACACCACGCAAGTGGCAGCGATCACGCCAAGCCAAGCAGAACAAATCACGTCGGCGCAAGTGGATGCCTTAAGCAGCGCCCAAGTGGCCGCTTTGGATCCGGCAGCGGTAGGCAGCCTGAGTGCGCCTGCGCTTATCAGCCTGAGTACAGCGCAGGTGGCCGCGATCACGCCAAGCCAAGCGCAACAAATCACGCCAGCGCAAGTGGACGCTTTGAGCGTGAGCCAAGTGGGCAGCCTCACGCCTGCAGCGGTGGGCAGTCTCAGCGCTGAGGCGGTGGCCAGCCTGAGCGTGGCCCAAGTGGGCTCGATCACGGCCGTGCAAAGCGCACAGATCACGCCAGCGCAAGTGGGCCAGTTGGATGCTGCGCAAGTGGCCGCCTTGAGCCCCAGTGCGGTAGCCAGCCTGAGTGCGGCCGCTGTTGCCAGCCTAGATGCGGTGCAAGTGGCAGCCATCACGCCAGTGCAGGCGGCGCAAATTACGCCAGTCCAAGTCGACAGCCTGAGCGCAAGCCAAGTGTCGGCGTTAACGTCCGATGCGGTAGGCAGCCTCAGTGCTGCAGCCATCACCAGCTTGGACACAGCCCAAGTGGCGGCGATCACGCCAAGCCAGGCACAACAAATCACAGCCAGCCAAGTGGACGCTTTGAGCGCTGCACAAGTATCAGCGCTGGATCCTGCAGCAGTCGCCAGCCTGAGTGCAGCGGCGATCTCCAGTTTGGACACCACGCAAGCGGCAGCGATCACGCCAAGCCAGGCAGCGCAAATTACGGCCAGCCAAGTAGACGCTTTGAGCGCCGCACAAGTGGCTGTACTTGATCCGGCAGCGGTAGCCAGCTTGAGTGCAGCGGCGATCACCAGTTTGGACACCACGCAAGTGGCGGCCATCACGCCAAGCCAGGCACAACAAATCACGACAGCGCAAGTGGACGCTTTGAGCGCAGCCCAAGTGGCGGCGCTCAGTCCCCAGGCGCTAGCGGGCCTGAGTGCGGCAGCCATCACCAGTCTGGACACCACGCAAGTGGCGGCGATCACGCCAAGCCAGGCGGCGCAAATTACAGCAACGCAAGTCGATGCCCTGAGCGACGCGCAAGTGGCCGCTCTGGATCCGGCAGCAGTCGCCAGCCTGAGTACAGCGGCCATCACCAGCTTGGACACATCGCAAGTGGCAGCGATCACGCCAAGCCAGGCACAACAAATCACGGCCAGCCAAGTAGATGCTTTGAGCGCCGCACAAGTGGCTGTACTTGATCCGGCGGCGGTTGCCAGCCTGAGTGCAGCGGCGATCACCAGTTTGGACACCACGCAAGTGGCGGCGATTACGCCAAGCCAGGCAGCGCAAATCACGACGGCGCAAGTGGACGCTTTGAGCGCAAGCCAAGTGGCTGCGCTGACCCCTGATGCGGTAGCCAGCCTAAGTGCGGCTGCGATCTCCAGTTTGGACACCCCGCAAGTGGCTGCTATCACGCCAAGCCAGGCAGCGCAAATCACGGCAAACCAAGTGGACGCTTTGAGCGCAGCGCAAGTGGCGGTTCTGGACCCGGCAGCGGTCGGCAGCCTGAGTGCAGCGGCCATTACCAGCTTAGACACAGCCCAAGTGGCGGCCATCACGCCAAGCCAGGCACAACAAATCACGACAGCGCAAGTGGACGCTTTGAGCGCAGCCCAAGTGGCGGCGCTCAGTCCCCAGGCGCTAGCGGGCCTGAGTGCGACAGCCATCACCAGTCTGGACACCACGCAAGTGGCGGCGATCACGTCAAGCCAGGCAGCGCAAATCACGGCCAGCCAAGTGGACGCTTTGAGCGCCGCGCAAGTATCAGCGCTGGATCCGGCAGCGGTCGCCAGCCTCAGTACAGCGGCGATCACCAGCTTAGACAGCACGCAAGTGGCGGCGATCACGCCAAGCCAAGCAGCACAGATTACAGCAGCACAAGCATCGGTTCTAGATGCAAGTCAAGTGGCTGCGATCACACCATCGGCATTTGCCAATCTGGCCCAGAACGTGAGATCGATCTTGATCAACGATGCGCCGCAAACTGTGGATGCGCTCATCACGGCTAGAGAGGATGGAATCAAGGTGTTGAGAACCTCTGATTTTGGGTTTTCAGACACATTGGACAGTCCAGCCCATATGCTGAGTGCGGTGATCATCAGCACCTTGCCAAATGCCGGTACGCTGCGACTGAGTGGTGTGATTGTGACCTTGAACCAAAGCATCATGGTTGCCGATATTGCCTCGGGATTGCTGGTTTTTTCACCGACTGTCAGCGGCAACGGTGCGGGCTACGCCCGTATTGGATTCAAGGTTCAAGACGACGGCGGCGTGCTCTACGGGGGTGTTGACACCAGTACGGAAAAGACCTTGACAGTCAATGTGACAGCCACTCCAAGTGGCACACACAGTGTGACTGTCACGGATGACACAGGCACAGCAGGTGATCGGATTACAAGCGACAGTTTGGTTAAGCTGAGTTTGACCTTAGGAAGTGGCTTGGTGTTGTCACCAAACGAGACCCTCCAAGTAAGTGCCGATGGCGGGATCACTTGGGTGGCCACTACAGGTTCGGGTACGACTTGGGAAACAGCCAACAACGGGGTGACTTTGTTGGCAGGCTCCAGTAATGCTGTTACCGCAAGGATAGTGGATACCGATGGAAATACAGGTGGAATCACGCTGACCAACAACAACTATTTGTTGGATTCTTTGGCACCTGATGCGCCAGCGATCCATGTCGTTGCAACTGACGACATCGTCAATTCAGCTGAAGCAGGCTTCACCATCACCGGTAACAATGAGGTGGGTGCTGCGGTGACGCTTGTTTTTGCAGGCAGAAACCATGCGACTACCGTCAGCGGTAACACTTGGAGCTACACCCTAACTGCGGCGGACATCTCTGCCATGGGCGAGGGTGTAGAGACCCTCAGCGCTACGCAGATCGATGCGGCGGGTAATTTCAGCCCAGCGGGTACACGCACCATCACTGTAGACACTCTGGGTCCCACAGTGACCAACGTAGGCATCAGCAGCGCCACGGGTGTGCTCAACAACACACTCAATGGGGGCGATGTTGCACACATATCGGTCAATTTGACAGAGGCGGTGATTGTTTCAGGGTTGCCACAAATCACCCTGATCATCGGCAGCACCGAAGTGCAGGCCCAATACAACGCCAGTTTGAGCACATCCACCAGCATGGTGTTCGATTACACCGTGGTGACTGCCGACAATGACAGCAACGGCATCGCGATCAAAGCCAACAGCCTGGTGCTCAATACGGGCAGCATCACCGACTTGGCAAACAACCCGGCCGCACTGGCGCATGTGGGTGTGCCTGGCAACGCCAACTACCTAGTCAACAGCAACGGCCCCACGCTCACTCTGAATACGGTGGCTGCAGACGACCAAATCAACGCTTTAGAAAAAGCCGCATCGGTCTCGCTCAGTGGGCTAACCAGTGCCGAAGAGGGGCAGACCGTGACGGTGGTGTGGGGCGCTGTGAACGGTGTGGGCGGTGTGAGTAAAACGGCGCTGGTGGTCTCGGGCGCTTGGCAGGTCAACTTTGCCACGGCAGAGGTGCCGGTTGACGCACTGGTCAGCAGCATTTCGGTCAGCGTGAGTGATGCGGCGGGCAACCCCACCCAAATCAGTCGCAACGTGGTGATCGACACAGCACCGCCAACATTGGCGTTCAATGCCAATTTGACCCAGGGTGCTGGTATCTCTGGTGATGCAGACAACATACTCAACGCGGCAGAGTTGCAGCTGATTCAAACCGCAGGAACCTGGACGATTGAGGGCACCAGCAGCGGGGCGCAAGATGGTCAATCCGTGTCCATCACGCTCAATGGCCAAAGTTTCAGTGCCAACGTGAGTGGAAATACCTGGCAGGTTCAGGTCAGCAGCGCGGATGTTCAAGCGCTGGTGCATGGCAACGATTACAGCTTGAGTGCTGTTGTCAGCGACGCCGCAGGCAATGCGGCCACACCTGTCAGTGCCACTTTGCAAGTGCGTCTGGCGCCACCCGACATCCCGACCATCAATTCGGTCAACACCAATAGTTTGATACCCACCTTGGGGGGGGGCATTCAGAAAGAAACCTCGCCAAGTTCGTTGACCTACATCACACTGGACACCAACGACGCCTTTACGGTGACGGTGAACAATCAGAGTTACAGCCTAACGATAGGTGCAGGGCCCGTCAGCACCAGTGGACCTTTGTCATATGACAAAACCAGTAAAACCTGGAGCCTGATTCTGCCCGGTGGGGTCATCAGTACAGAGGGCTTGTACGACGTGGCCGTCAGCGTGAGCGCTGTGGGGTACACCACGCCCAAAGTGGACATCAGCAGCAACGAGCTGGTCATCAAAACCACAGCACCTGTCTTGACCGTTGATACCGTGGCGCTGGATGACCGCCTGAACGCGCTGGAGCACAACGCCAGCGTCACGCTTTCGGGCACGGCCCAAGACTTGGTACCCGGCAGCAATGCAAGCAACACCGCCGTTGGTCGCAACCTGAGCGTCAGCCTGAACGGACAAACTTACACGGCCACCGTGCAGTCCGACGGCAGTTGGCGCACGCAGGTGTCTGCAACCGACATCACAGCGCTGGCTGAAGGCAGTGCGCAGGTCAATGTCAGCTTTGCAGGGTTTTACGGCAACACCGGCACCGCGAGCCGGGCCTTTGCGGTGGACACCCAAGCGCCCGCCCTGAGCTTGACCACGCCTGCCGACATTTTGCTCAGCGCGTCTGAATTGGCCAACTTCAGCATGGCCTACAGCAGCACGGACTCTGCCAGCACGCCCGTGGTGAGTGTGCAAATCGTGAACGCTTTGAACCTTGTGCAAACAGGCCTGAGCCTGAGCACCGCTAACAACGCCGTCACCGGAGATCTCTCGAGTTTGAGCGACGGGGTGTACACCTTAGAGGTCAGCAGCACCGATGCCGCCGGTAACGTCAGCTTGCGCAGCCAAGTGGTGACCATCGATAAAATCGCGCCCACGGCCACCATTGTGCTGGCCGACAGCGCGCTCAAAGTGGGAGACACATCGCTGGTGACCATCCGCTTCAGTGAGGCAGTCACCGGCTTTGGCAACGCTGACCTGACGGTGCCCAACGGCACACTGAGCCCTGTGGCCAGCACAGACGGCGGTGTAACCTGGACGGCCACCTTCACGCCCACGGCCAATGTGGAAGCTGCCAGCAACGCCATCACCTTGGCCACCAGCTACACCGACGTGGCGGGCAATGCAGGCACAGCCGCCAGCAGCGGCAACTTCAGCATCGACACCAGCGCCCCTGCTGCTCCTGTGATCAACGTGGTCGCCACGGACGACACCCTCAACGGGTCAGAGCAAACCACGACCCTGACCGGCACCAACGAGGCTGGAGCCACAGTGGCTTTGAGCATCGGCGGCAACACGCGTGTTGCCACAGTCAACGGATCAAGCTGGCGCTATACGCTGATCTCAGCAGATGTGACTGCTATGGGTCAAGGTCTTGAAGTGATTAGCGTGACCCAAACCGATGCTGATGGCAACGTCAGTGCAAACGGTGCGCGAACCATCACCGTGGACACCATTGATCCGTTGGCTCCCATTGTTAATTCTGTCGCTACGGACAATGTCATCAACGCGTTGGAGCAAGGCACGACCCTGACCGGAACGAACGAGGCCGGAGCCACTGTGGCCCTGACGATCGGAGGCACTACCCGAGCGGCAGTAGTGACAGGAAACACCTGGAGCTACACCTTGGTTTCAGGCGACATCAGTGCGATGGGGGAAGGCCCAGAGACGTTGAGCGTGACGCAGACCGATGCGGCGGGTAACTTGAGTGCAGTTGGCACCCAAGCGATTACGGTGGATACAGCAGCGCCGGGCACAACGGCGGCGGTGACGGCGATCACGGACGACGTTGGTATCGTCACTGGCACAGTGGCTTCGGGCAACACCACAGACGACACGGCGCTGACACTCAGCGGCACCTTGAGTGCGGCACTGGCCAGCGGCGAGACAGTGCGTATCTATGATGGCAGCACCTTCTTGGGCACAGCCACCGTGGTCTCGGGGGCAACGACCTGGACTTACACGGACAGCCGAACCCTGACGAACACACAAGTGGTGAGCTATACCGCCCAAGTCTCAGACGCTGCGGGCAACCAAAGCGCAGCGGGCACGGCCTACACGGCGACGGTGGACACGACGGCGCCTGGCACAACGGCGGCGGTGACGGCGATCACGGACGACGTTGGTATCGTCACCGGCACAGTGGCTTCGGGCAACACCACAGACGACACGGCGCTGACACTCAGCGGCACCTTGAGCGCGGCACTGGCCAGCGGCGAGACAGTACGTATCTATGATGGCAGCACCTTCTTGGGCACAGCCACCGTGGTCTCGGGGGCAACGACCTGGACGTATACGGACAGCAGAACCCTGATGAACACACAAGCGGTGAGCTACACGGCGCGTGTCTCTGATGCTGCGGGCAACCAAAGCGCAGCGGGCACGGGCTACACGGCGACGGTGGATACGACGGCGCCGGGCACGACAGCTGCGGTGACGGCGATCACGGACGACATTGGTATCGTCACCGGCACAGTGGCTTCGGGCAACACCACAGACGACACGGCGTTGACACTCAGCGGCACCTTGAGCGCGGCACTGGTCAGCGGCGAGACAGTGCGTATCTATGATGGCAGCACCTTCTTGGGCACAGCCACCGTGGTCTCGGGGGCAACGACCTGGACGTATACGGACAGCAGAACCCTGATGAACACACAAGCGGTGAGCTACACGG
>Ga0255128_1000640_pt1 | contig 16191 bp, 17 predicted proteins | sample Law_Miss_RepC_8d_FD_188562 | JGI IMG/M metagenome (GOLD analysis project Ga0255128, IMG submission 188562) | Freshwater microbial communities from St. Lawrence River, New York, United States - Law_Miss_RepC_8d | ecosystem: Environmental > Aquatic > Freshwater > River | place: USA: New York... | reverse complement strand
GGCCCAATTGAGGGGCAAAGGCGACAGGCCCGAAAACACCCGGAACTGCTCAGGCGCCAAATCGCACAACATGACAGCCATGGCGGGCTCGTCAAAATACTCGGCGTTATTGACCGCCACGCCCAAACCCACGGTCCCCACCCAATCGGTCACGGTGGGCATTTCTTGCCGCAAATGGTCAAGAATGGCCTGCATTTGCTCGGCGTAATGGTCGGTCACATAGAGCAAAGCCAGGCGCGGCGCACTGGCGTGGTCAGGCAGACTCATCTGGGCACGCAACTGGGCCAGCACCAAACCAGCAGCCATGGGCCACTGTGGATGGGTGGCATGACCATAGGGAAACAGCTTCATAGTGCTCAGCGCTTTTTAGGGCTGGCGGTTTTGGAAGAAGCGCCCGCAGATTTGGCCACCGACTTGCTGGCCGCCTTCAAGGCCGCGCCGCTTTTGGGCTGGGTCTTGCTTTTGGATGGAGCCTTGACTGCGGGTTTTACAGCTGTTTTTGCAGCTGTTTTTGCAGCGGACTTTCCGGCAGGCTTGGCTGGCGCTTTGGCCCCTTTTTGTGCGCTTGTTTGGGCTGCAGCCGTGGCCGCAGCCTTCATGGCCTCGCCCGCCACATCCTTCATGGCCGCAGCGGCAATGCCCTGAAATTGTTGCGTCAACGCGCCCCACCACTGCATCGGGTCCACCGCTGGCTTGTCACTGGCGGCCTTGGCATCTTGTCCTGCCCCGGCCTGAGTGGATGATTTTGTCCCAGCTTCGGCTGATGCCGCCTCGTCGTCCTCTGGCACCTCATCGGATTCAATTTCAGGCTCCGGGGCAGGTTTGGGCGAAAAGATAGACGTTTTGGGCTTTGCAGGCTCTTCAGCCGCCGTCGCTGTTGCTGAGGTTGGCGCGGCAGTTGGCGAAGCAGTTGGCGCGGGGGTTGGTGGTTTGGCGGTGAACGCCTTGGCCAAATCGGCCATGTTCACGTTCATGCTTTGCAAAGTAGACAAAGTCATCTTTTGCACCTCCATGGCCTGGATCGTCGCCTTGAGGGCGGTGGCATTTTGGTCCAACCAGAACTGCACCGCCTTGAGCTCTTGAATCCGCTTGTCAATTTCTTCGATGCTCAAGGTCGGAGCCACCCAACTGGCCATGCCCGGCACAGCGCCCGCAGCAGGAGCAGCCTGCGCCGCCGTTTTGGACAGGTTTTGCAAAAAGTCAAAACCGGGCACAAATTGGCCAAAACCGAAGGCGGATGTATCGCTCATGAGTGTCTCCTGAAGAAGTGCAAAGCTTACTCCAACAGGCTTTCAAGCTTTGCTTACAAAATCAGGACAGCGTTGGGTTAAATCAATGCGTCTTTGCGGTCGGGGCTTAACAGGGCCGGACACGGGCCCGAAGGCCATCGTTCAATGTTTATGCGCCGAGTGGTCGCTGCCAGCGTTCATGGCGGGCATGCTCTTGCGGGCAGATGCCTTGATCTCGATGTTCTGGCGCTTGCCGTCTTTGCCTTCCACCACCAAGGTCACGGGCACGGTGTCACCGTCTTTGACTTGACCTTTCAGGTCCATCAACATGACGTGGTAGCCACCGGGCTTGAGGTCGACCGCTTTGCCTGCAGGCAGGGCCAAGCTGGGCACCGCACGCATTTTCATGACGCCGCCGTCCATGGACATTTCGTGCACCTCGACCAAGCCCGCCACTGGGGATTGGGCCGAAATCAGTTTGGCGTCTTGTGCCGATTGCAGTTGCATGAAAGCCCCCGTGGCTTTTTGTTGCGCCACGGTGGCGCGCACCCAAGCGTCTTTGACGGTGACTTGGGCTTGAGCGGCAACAGCCAAAAACATCAAAACACCAGAAATAACAATTCGCTTCATTTAAAACTCCAAAAATAAAAATGCGGGGATTGCGGGATAGGGCAAATCGGTGTGTGATTAACCCGTCCGCTATGGGCGTGCCAAGAATTGAATGGGCTTGGGCGAATTTGTCGCGTCAAACCATCAAAATCGGCAGCAATGATCAGGAAAAAGTGGGGGGTGCGCGGGCCTGCCAGGGCTGCCAAGTTAATCCAGCTGGGCGGGCTTGCTGCAAGGGGTGCAGTGCAAACAACAAACCCACATGAACCCCAGCCTCTGCAGACGCCACAGGCGGTGCAGCCACAGGCAAACACAGGGGGCATTGCATGCCCGATAGGCGGCTTGAAGCGTCGTCGCCGTCGCCGTCGCCTTCGGTATTGGTCTGGACCAACTTGACACTGCCCGTGGCAGAGCAGACCAATTGCACGCCCTCGGGGTTGACCAGCGGCGAAGCCACGGCCACCCCAATGAACAACGCAAACCACACCAGCACGAAGCGGGCTAAGAGGGGAGCGTTGCGCAGGTTTTGCATGGCCGGGATTATGGCCCAAGCCAAAACCACAGGAAACCACGGGAAACCACGTCCATGCAAGTTACCGCACACACCAAGGTCAACTAGGTGACGCGAAAGCAATTGGGAATATATTAATCTGGCATTTTTAAACCAAACCGGTTTTTGGAGACACCCCATGCTCACACTCTGCGGCTTTTCTGCCAGTAACTACTACAACAAAGTGAAATTCGCCTTGCTCGAAAAAGGCGTGCCCTTTCAAGAAGAGCAGGCTTGGGTCGGCGAAACCGATGCCGCCGCCACCCCTTTGGGCAAGGTGCCTTACATCAAGACCGACAAGGGATCCTTGTGCGAGTCGGGCGTGATCATGGAGTACATAGAGCAACAGTACCCCCAAAACCCGCTGCTGCCTGCCGACCCGTTTGCCGCCGCCAAAGTGCGGGAATTGGTGACATTTTTGGAGTTGCACCTCGAGTTGGTGGCCCGTAACCTGTATGCCGAGGCCTTCTTTGGCGGCAAAGTCAGTGACAGCACCAAAGAAAAAATCGGTGAGCAGTTACAAAAAAACGTGGCCGCATTTGCCCAATTTGCCCAATTCAAGCCTTTTATTGCCGGTGATCAACTGACACTGGCCGACTGCGCCGCAGTGGTGCATTTGCCCTTGGTGGCTGCAGCCACCAAGATCATTTACGGGCGCGACTTTATGGCCGACATGCCGGTGCGCGACTACCTCAAGCGCATGAACGAGCGCCCGACCTTGCAACAAGTCAACGCCGACCGCAAGACCAACACCGAGTTGATGATGGCGCGCAACAGGGCCAAAAGCCAAGCCTGATTCGTCCGCGGGTACCAAACTTTGGCGGAACAGCGCCACTGAAGTGCTTTATGGCTGATATGCTTTCGGGCATGCACAGCCTTTTTCATTTTGCTTTTCACGTCACCAATCTGGACGAAGCGCGCCGCTTTTATGGCGGCGTACTGGGTTGCCAAGAGGGCCGATCCACCGACACCTGGGTGGACTTCGACTTTTTCTCGCACCAGATTTCCCTGCATTTAGGTGAACCGTTTAAAACCAGCCTGACCGGCCATGTGGGCGATCACTTGGTGCCCATGCCGCACTTTGGCTTGGTTTTGCAGCGTGCCGATTGGCAAGCTTTGGCGGACAGACTGCAAGCAGCTCAAATGGCATTTGTGGTGCCGCCCCATCTGCGCTTTGCGGGCCAACCGGGTGAGCAATGGACCATGTTTTTTGTAGACCCCTTTGGCAACCCCATTGAAGTCAAAGGCTTTACCAGCCTGGATACGGTCTACACGAGCTGAGCCGGATGGAACACACTTTTGCTTCGGCCACCATCCTGCTTTTACTGATCACCGACCCTCTAGGCAACATCCCGATTTTTGTCAACAGCTTGCGGGCCGTGCCCGCCGAGCGGCGTGCGCGGGTGATCTTGCGCGAAGTGCTGATCGCGTTTGGCCTGCTGCTGTCCTTCATGTTTGTGGGGCAGAGTTTTCTGAAAGCCATGAGCTTGTCCGATGTGTCTTTGCAAATTGGCGGGGCCGTGGTGCTGTTCCTGATTGCCTTGCGCATGGTCTTTCCACCCCCGGCCCAAGACACGCCCATCCCAGAAGTAGAGCCATTAATTGTGCCGCTGGCCATTCCCGCCCTGGCCGGCCCCTCTGCCATGGCAACTGTGTTGTTGTTGGTCAGCCAGGCACCCGAGCGTCGGCTGGAGTGGGTGGCCGCCCTGACGGTGACCATGGCCGTTTGCGCCGTGGTGCTTTTGCTGGCCGAGCGTTTGCAACGGGTGGTGGGCTTGCGCGTGGTCAGCGCCTTCGAGCGCTTGATGGGCCTGATTCTGGTGTCTATTTCGGTCGAAATGCTGATCCGGGGCCTGAAGTCTTTGGCCCAAAGCTGGCCCCACTAAAGCGCCACCAAGCCTTCATTTATCGCGAAGACTTTCCAGCACCACATCGGCCTTGGGTCTGGGTTTGCCAATGGGTCGGCCTGACTGTCCTTTTTGGGTCGCGGCAATGTCTTCTTCGCTGGGGTATTGGCCGAGCAACCAATAGTCAAACACACGACGGGCGATGGGGGCGGCGGCGGCGGCTCCAAAACCGGCGTTTTCAACCACCACCGCTAAAGCAATTTTGGGCGCATCGGCGGGTGCATAGGCCATATAAAGGGAATGGTCCCGCTGGTATTCGGCCAGTCTGGCGGCGTTGTATTTTTCTTTTTGGCCAATCGAGACCGCTTGCGCCGTGCCGGTTTTGCCCGCGCTTTGGTAGCCTGCCCCGGCAAACACCTGCGCCGATGTGCCCGAAGTCACCACGCCCACCAAGCCGTTGCGCACCACGGCAATGTGATCGGGTGAATAACCCAAATCCACCGGATCGGTGCTCAGGGTGGCCTCTTGTGCGTGGGTCAGGGCATCTTGGGTGGCGCGCACCACACGCGGTGTAAATTTGCGCCCGCCACTGGCAATGGTGGCGGTGGCCGAGGCCAGTTGCACCATGGTGAAAGCGTTGTAGCCCTGACCAATGCCCAGTGAGATGGTCTCTCCGCCGTACCATTTTTTGTGTTCGGGTTTTTTGTAATAGTTGCGCTTCCAGTCGGTGCTGGGCAACACGCCGCGCACCTCGCCCGGCAAATCAACGCCCGTGATCTGGCCAAAACCCAAGGGTTTCATAAAGTCATGAATGGTGTCGACCCCCATTTCGTTGGCCAACGAGTAGTAGTAGACATTGCTCGACAGAGAAATCGACCGCACCATGTCCACCGGGCCCAAGCCCGCGTCGCCGTGGCTTCTGAAGTTATGCCCACCATACGACCAAGAACCCGCATCGTTGATGATGGTGCTGGCACTGCGTTTGCCAGTGGTCAGTGCCCCCAAAGCCATGAAGGGTTTGTAGGTTGAGCCTGGCGGGTAGGTGCCGCGCAGGGCACGGTTCAGCAGGGGCTTGTCGGGCGACTCGTTCAGGGCCTGCCAGCTTTCAACGTCAATGCCCTCTACAAACAAATTGGGGTCAAACGTGGGCTTGCTGACAAAGGCCAAGACTTCCCCGGTCTCGGGGTCCAGCGCGACCAGTGCGCCGCGTCGGGTGCCAAACAATTCCTCCACCATTTTTTGCAACTGGATGTCGATGGACAACACCACGTTTTGCCCCGGGGTGGCCAGGCGACTGGACAAACTGCGGGTGGCCCGCCCCCCGGCGGAAGTTTCGACCCGGTTGACCCCCGTGATGCCGTGCAGTTCACGCTCGTAACGCTGCTCCACGCCGAGTTTGCCAATGTATTCGGTGCCCCGGTAGTTGCCAACGTCGTCGTCTTCTTCGATGCGCTCTTTTTCTTTGGCATTGATGCGGCCGATGTAGCCCACCACATGGCTGGCCAACTCGCCGTAAGGGTACTGCCTGAACAGTCGGGCCTTGATTTCGACCCCCGGAAAGCGATAGCGCTGTGCACTGAAACGGGCCACTTCTTCGTCGCTTAAACGGGTGCGAATGGGCAGGGAATCGAAGCTTCTGGATTCTTCGCGCAAGCGTTTGAAGCGGCGTCTGTCCTTGCCTTGGATCTCCACCAGTTCACCCAGAGCGTCGATGGTGGCCTCGAGGTCGGTGACTTTGGAAGGCGTGATTTCGAGGGTGTAGGCTGAGTAGTTGCTGGCCAGCACCACCCCGTTGCGGTCCAAAATAGTGCCCCGGGGTGGGACCGTTGGCAACACCGCCGTGCGGTTGTTTTCGGCTTGCTCAAGCAAGTCGTCATGGCGCACGATTTGCAAATAAGCCAATCGGACACCCAACAGCAAAAAACACACCAGCGCCACGATCTGCACCACCACCACCCGAGCACGAAAACGTTGCAGATCAGCTTGGCTGTCTCGCAACTCGGCAAGTGAGGGCAACTTGAGTGACATGCTCAGAGCGGCCGAATGTTGTCAGGGTCTACCGCACGCCGCTGAGGTGCGAGCAACAAGGCCCCAATCAGTGGCCACAAGGCAGCTTGCATGAACGGCGCCAGCAATTGGCTCCAGTGGGGCCAGGCGTCTTGCACAATCAAACGGGTCACCCACTCCAACAAGGAAGCCAGTACAAACAGGGGCACGATTTGCAGTGCTTGTTCGCGCAGGGGAAACCAAAGCAGGCGACGTTGAACGGCAATCGCCATGCTGCTCAGCACCACATAAGACAAGGCGTTTTGCCCCAGCAAAGCAGACTCGTGAACATCCAGGGCCAAGCCCAACACAAAGGGCAGCACCAAACCCACGCGCCGGGGTTGGTAGACGTTCCAGAACACCACCACAATGGCCAGCACATCGGGTATCCAGCGCCAGCCGGTCAGGCCCAACAACATGTTCAGCAACAATCCGACCAGCAAAGTCAAGGCAATGAAGCGTGGGTTGGCGGGCAACAAAAGCAAACGCCCTGCGGGCATGATCATGGTTTAGCTCCTGTTGATGGGGTGGCGGCCTCTTCGACTTTAGTGGCTGCCGTCGCCTTGCCTTTATTGGGGCGTTTGCTTGGCTCCGCTTCGGGCGCTGGGGCAGCAGGCCAATCCTTGACGGGCATGACCACCAGCAAATGTCTACCCCTGGGCATGGCCGAAGGTGTGGCGTACACGCGCGCAAAAGATGAATCCACCCGACGGTCGATCTGGCTCACGGTGCCCACATGCAGCCCTGCCGGGTAAACGCCATCGATGCCACTGGTGGTGAGCAAGTCACCTTGCTTGATGTCTGTCCCAGAGGGTACAAACTTCAACTCCAATGCGCCACCTTGCGTGAAAGGGGCACCCCCGGCCACATGGCGACTGCCGGTTCGGGCGTTCATGACAGGAATGCTTTGCTCACGGTCGGTGAGCAGGGTCACCTCACTGACCAAGGGGTAGACCCGCGTAATTTGCCCCACCACACCCACCGCATCGATCACGGCAGCCCCTTGCACGATGCCCGCCATGAGGCCCCGGTCCACCACCACGCGATCGGTGTACGGGTCGGCCGTGTCGTAAAGCACCTCAACAGCTTGAGAGGGGCCCATGATTTGGGCGCGCAAATCGAGCAACTGACGCAATTGGGCATTTTCTTGGGCGAGTTGCTCCACCTGTTGCAAACGCTGGGCTTGCGCGATGGATCGGGTCTGGAAACTTCGTGCGGCATCTTGCGCGGCTTCCAGGTTGCCAAAGTATTGTCCCATTGCGGTGACTGCATGACCGGGTTGCAAAGACAGCCATTGCAAGGGCGCCAGCACCACGGCGATGCCCGAGCGCAGGGGTTGAGAAATCTTGAGTCGATGGTCCGACGCCATCAGCAAAACCGATAAAAGCGACAAAAGCACCAACTTGGAGGTCGCAGACAAGCCCTGCCGAAAAATCGGTGGGGCACTGCGTTCAAAGGTATCCAGAGCCATGATGGAGTTGCACCGGATTCAGATACGTTTGTTGGAAGGCTTGAAACCTGGCCGAAAAAGCGCCAGGTGCCGGATTTATTCGCTGGTAAAAATGCTGCCCAATTGGTCCATGCGCTCAAGCGCCATGCCGCACCCACGGGCCACGCAGGTCAGGGGATCTTCGGCCACCAACACGGGCAAACCGGTTTCTTCGGACAGCAAGCGGTCCAGGTCGCGCAGCAAAGCGCCGCCGCCGGTCAGCATCATGCCGCGCTCGGCAATGTCGGCACCCAACTCGGGGGGGGTGTGCTCCAACGCGGTTTTGACAGCCGAAACAATCTGGTTGAGCGGGTCGGTCAGGGCTTCAAGAATTTCGTTGGAACTGATGGTGAAGCTGCGTGGCACGCCCTCGGACAGGTTGCGGCCCTTGACTTCCATTTCTTTGACTTCGCTGCCGGGAAAGGCAGAACCGATGTTTTTCTTGATGGATTCGGCCGTGGGCTCACCAATCAACATGCCGTAGTTGCGGCGGATGTAGCTGATGATGGCTTCGTCAAACTTGTCACCCCCCACGCGCACGCTGCCTTTGTAGACCATGCCGCCCAAAGAGATGACGCCCACTTCGGTGGTGCCGCCGCCAATGTCCACCACCATGGAGCCAGAGGCTGCCGACACCGGCAAGCCCGCGCCGATGGCTGCGGCCATGGGTTCTTCGATCAAGTAGACCTCGGAGGCCCCTGCACCCAAGGCGGATTCACGAATGGCACGGCGCTCGACCTGGGTGGAACCACAAGGCACGCAAATGATGATGCGGGGGCTGGGGCGAAACGTGCTGCGAGGGTGCACCATACGGATGAACTGCTTGAGCATTTGCTCGGTCACCGTGAAATCGGCGATCACGCCGTCTTTCATGGGACGAATCGCCTCGATGTTGCCGGGCACTTTGCCCAACATGGCTTTGGCTTCGTGGCCCACGGCTTGCAGGGTTTTTTTGCCCTGTGGGCCGCCTTCGTGGCGGATGGCCACCACGGAAGGCTCGTCCAGAACGATGCCCTTGTCGCGCACAAAAATCAGGGTGTTGGCGGTGCCCAGGTCAATGGCCAGGTCACTTGAAAAATAACGGCGGAAGGAAGAAAACATTAGGAGGTCCTTTGACGCTCAGCCTCAAGTCTGTTCAGGGGTGGCTTGCGGCGAGCGTGGATGTCAAATCTGGGGTGCCGTAAGGGCTGGCCCAGAAGCTGAGCCGAGCACGACACCAAACACGGGATAATACCCGATCCCCCGGTAAAACCCGTGCTCACAAGCCCCGTTTAAGCTGGAATAACCTGTCATTTACAACTCTTTTTAACCATGTCCCTGACCCCGCAGGATATTGCCCGGATTGCGAATCTCGCACGACTGGAACTGAAGCCCGAAGAAAGTGAGCGCATGCTCACCCAAATCAACGGTTTTTTTGGAATCGTCGCAGCCATGCAGGCCGTGGACACCTCCGGCATTGAGCCCATGGCCCACCCCGTGGCCGCCATTCAAGACATCACGCTGCGCCTGCGGCCCGATGTGGTCAGCGAGCCTAACCAGCGCGATTTGAACCAGCGCAGCGCCCCGGCCGTGGAACGCGGCTTGTTTTTGGTTCCCAAAGTCATCGAGTAAGCCATGAGTGATCTGCACCTGCTCAGCGTGAAAGCGCTGGCCACCCTTCTTAAAACCAAACAAGTCAGCGCAGTTGAGGTGGCGACCCGTTTCTTGGCCCGCACCGGCGGCAACCCGCACAACGCGTTTTTGGACATCGACAGCGAAGTCACTTTGGCCCAAGCCCGTGCCTCTGACGCCAAACTGGCCGACGGCACAGCAGGCCCCCTAGAAGGCGTGCCCGTGGCGCACAAAGACGTGTTTGTAACGCGCGACTTCGCCACCACAGCAGGTTCCAAAATCTTGAGCGGCTACCGCTCGCCGTTTGACGCCACCGTGGTGCAACGCTTGCGTACGGCCGGCATGGTGACGCTGGGCAAGCTCAATTGCGATGAATTCGCCATGGGTTCGGCCAACGAAAACTCGGCCTACGGCCCGGTGCAAAACCCCTGGGACACCTCGCGCGTGCCGGGCGGCTCTTCGGGCGGCAGCGCTGCTGCTGTGGCGGCGGGCTTGGCCCCGGCGGCCACCGGCACCGACACGGGCGGCTCGATTCGCCAGCCTGCCAGCTTTTGCGGCATCACGGGTATCAAACCCACTTATGGCCGGGCCTCGCGCTACGGCATGATCGCCTACGCCTCCAGCCTGGACCAAGCCGGCCCCATGGCCCGCAGCGCCGAAGACTGCGCCCTGCTGCTTTCGGCCCTGTGCGGTGCCGATGTGGACCGCGACGCCACCTCTTTAGACATGCCCACCGAAGACTTCAGCGCCAGCCTGAACCAAACGCTTGAGGGTCTGCGCATTGGCATCCCCAAAGAGTTCTTTGGTGAAGGCCTGCACCCCGACGTGCGCGCCGCAGTAGACGGCGCTTTGCGCGAGTATGAAAAGCTGGGTGCCCAACTGGTGCCCATCAGCCTGCCGCGCACCGAGTTGTCCATTCCCGTCTACTACATCATTGCCCCCGCAGAGGCCAGTTCCAACCTCAGCCGCTTCGATGGCGTGAAGTTCGGCCACCGCGCCAAGGACTACACCGACCTGGTGGACATGTACAAGAAAACCCGCGCCGAAGGCTTTGGCAACGAGGCAAAGCGCCGCATCATGACCGGGGCTTATGTGCTGAGCCACGGCTATTACGACGCCTATTACCTGCAGGCCCAAAAAATACGCCGCATGATCGCTGACGATTTCCAAAACGCGTTCAAGCAATGCGACGTGATCGCTGGCCCAGTGGCCCCCTCGGTGGCCTGGAAATTGGGCGAAAACGCCAACGACCCGGTGGCCGACTACCTGGCCGACATCTTCACCCTGCCCGCCTCGCTGGCGGGCTTGCCCGGCATGAGCGTGCCCGCAGGTTTTGGTGCCCACAACATGCCCGTGGGCCTGCAACTGATTGGCAACTACTTTAAAGAAGCCCAACTGCTGAATGCCGCTCACCAACTGCAGCAAGCCACTGACTTCCACCTCCGCACACCAAAGGGCCTCCAGTGAAGCCCGATCTTTGTGGGAGCGAGCTTTGTGAGTTAGGGCTTAGTGGCACTGGGCTTTGTGGGAGCGAGCCCCTGCTCGCGAATCTAAGACAGCGCCAATCCAAATATTCGGCCGCAGGGGCAGCCTCCCTTAGGTTCTGATTCAGCAAGTGAACAACATATGAGCAAACTCGTCCAAGGTTATGAAGTCGTTATTGGCTTCGAAACACACACCCAACTCTCGACCCAGAGCAAGATTTTCAGCCGCGCTTCTGTGGCTTTTGGCGCGGAACCCAACACGCAAGCCTGCGCGGTCGACATGGCCCTGCCCGGCACCTTGCCCGTGATGAACGTGGGGGCCGTGCAACGCGCCATCGAGTTCGGCTTGGCCGTCAACTCGCACATTGCCGAGCGCAGTGTTTTTGCACGCAAAAATTACTTTTATCCCGACTTGCCCAAGGGCTACCAAATCAGCCAGTTCGAGATCCCGGTGGTGCAAGGTGGCGAAGTGTCTTTCTTTTTGGAAGAAGGCAAAGAAACGGTGCGAAAAACCGTGCGACTGGTGCGCGCCCACCTGGAAGAAGATGCTGGTAAATCGCTGCACGAGGATTCAGCACTCGGAGGTGGGGGCCAATCAGGCATCGACTTGAACCGTGCGGGCACGCCGCTGCTGGAAATCGTGACCGAACCGGACATGCGCAGCAGCGCCGAGGCCGTGGCCTACGCCAAAGAGCTGCACAAGATCGTGACCTGGATCGGCATTTGCGATGGCAATATGCAAGAGGGCAGCTTCAGGTGCGACGCCAACGTGTCGGTGCGCAAACCCGGCGGCGAGCTGGGCACACGCCGTGAGATCAAAAACCTGAACAGTTTCAAGTTCATGCAGCAGGCCATCGACTACGAGGTGCGCTGGCAGATTGACCAGATTGAAGACGGCTATGCCATTCAGCAAGCCACCGTGTTGTTTGACCCCGAAACGGGCGAAACCCGTGCCATGCGCACCAAGGAAGATGCCGCCGATTACCGCTACTTCCCCGACCCAGACCAGCCGCCCCTAGTGATTGGCCGCGACTGGGTGGAGCGCGTGCGCAGCGAAATGGCCGAACTGCCGCGTGTGATGGCCGAACGTTTTGTGCGCGACTACACCCTGCCCGAATACGACGCCACGCAACTGACGCAAAGCAAAGCGGTAGCCGCGTACTTTGAAGCCACCGCCAAAGCCTGCGCTCAGCCCAAACTGGCCAGCAACTGGATCATGGGCGAAGTGTCTCGCCGCTTAAACGCCAGCGAAATGAGCATCGAACAAGCCCCGGTCAGCGCCGCCCAACTGGCGGCCCTGATTGGGCGCATCAGCGACAACACCATCAGCAACAATGCGGCGCGGCAAGTGTTTGAGGGCTTGTGGAACAAGGAAGGTGAAGTTGACGCCATCATCGAAGCCAAAGGCCTCAAGCAGATGAATGACACGGGCGAGTTGGAAAAGATCATCGACGAAGTGTTGGCCGCCAACCCCAAAAACGTCGAAGAATTCAGAGCTGGCAACGCCAAAGCCTTGAACGGCCTGGTCGGCCCCATCATGAAGGCCAGCAAAGGCAAAGCCAACCCGGGGCAGGTGAACGCGCTGCTGATGAAGAAGCTGGGCTGACCCCCACGCCACGCACTGGCCAGGACCGGTATCCCTAGCCCGCGAAGGCATGGACCCCCGATCAGGTCGGGGGTGACAAGGACTTGCGGTCGGGGGTGACAAGTCATTTGCCATACCCGGCCTGACCGGGTATCCATCCTCCCCTGTCATACCCGGCCTGACCGGGTATCCATCCTCCCCTGTCATACCCGGCCTGACCGGGTATCCATCCTCCCATGTCATGCCCGGCCTGACCGGGTATCCATCCTCCCCTGTCATGCCCGGCCTGACCGGGTATCCATGAACCCGCTTTAAAACTGCGCCAAAACCATTTAAGTCGCGAGCTTCAGCTGATAACGCGTCCCTTTCCCCTTTCCAGTTTGCACCAGCACCCCCATCTCGCACAGTGCCGTCAGCTCCCGGTACGCCGTGGCGCGTGACACGCGGCAGAGGTTGACGTATTTCTCGGTGCTGATGCCATTGGCAAACCCGTCAGGCCCAACGTCATGGACGTTTGTTGATGGCCTTGGTTTGCGTAAACGTGAGTTGCGGGTGTTGTTCCCGCAGTTCGGCTCCAAAGCGCGTTTTTGGGATTTACGCTTCAAATGTGAAGCGTAAATGGCTTTTTATGCTTCAGTCTCTATCGGTAGACTTCTCGCCGATTGCCGATACGCAACACCCGCACCAGAATTTTCTGGTCCTGGACGTCGCAGATGATGCGCCAGTCGCCGACTCGGTACTTCCAATAGCTGCCCAGGCGCTGAACCGAGAGGGCCTCACCGATGTCGCGTGGGTTGGTCAAGCTGCTGACGCGTGTGCGCAAAAAACCCACCAGCCGGATCTGGATCGGCTTGTCGAGTTTACGCAGGTCTTTGAGGGCGTCCGGGTCAAACTCAATTTGCCAGGCCAAGCTCGCGCTCCACGTCTTCCAAAGAAATGGTGTTGCGGTTCTTGCGGGCGCGGGCCTCGGCGAGGTAATAGTCTTCGAGGTCGTCGATGTGTTCGAGGATGGCTTCGCGCACCAGCGCGGTCTTGGTGAGCCCGGTCTCTTGGGCCAGTTGAGCCAAGCGGGTTTCAATGTTTTCGGGCAGGCGGATGGCAAGCATGGCTTCTTCCCTTTCAATGATTGCTATACAAGTATAGCCAGTCCATCCTCTACAGCCCAATTTGACAGAGTCTGTGGGTTGAACCCTTGGCTTATTTAGCCAAAGGCACAATTTCCTGCTCGATTTCCCCAAACAGGCTCTCGCCATTGCGGCCTTTCATTTCAATGCGGATGGTGTCGCCGAACTTCATGAATTCGGTGCTGGGTTTGCCGTCCAAAATGGTTTCGATGGCGCGCTTTTCGGCGATGCAGCTGTAGCCTTTAGGCCATTCGGGTTGGCCGTTCACCTCCACGCTTTTGTTGCTCACCGTGCCGCTGCCCACGATGGAGCCCGCCCGCACATTGCGGGTTTTGCAGATGTGGGCGATCAGTTGGCCGAAATGGAAGGTCATTTCAGGCCCTGCCTCGCACATGCCGACCTTGCGGCCGTTCCAGGTGGACTGCAGCGTCAGGTGCACGCGCCCGCCTTGCCAGGCATCGCCCAGCTCGTCCGGCGTGATGGCCACGGGGCTGAAAGCGGTGGCGGGTTTACTCTGGAAGAAGCCAAAACCCTTGGCCAGTTCGTTGGGTATCAAGTTGCGCAAGCTCACGTCATTGGCCAGCATCAGCAAGCGCACGCCTTCAATGGCGTCGTCTGCCGTGGTTTGCATGGGCACATCGCCGGTAATGACGGCAATTTCGGCCTCGAAGTCGATGCCATACGCCTCGTCAGGGCAGACCACCGGGTCGCGCGGCCCTATAAAGTCGTCGCTGCCGCCCTGGTACATCAAGGGGTCGGTATAAAAACTGGCGGGCACTTCAGAGTTGCGGGCCGCACGGACCAATTCGACGTGGTTCAGATACGCTGAACCGTCGGCCCATTGGTAGGCGCGGGGCAAGGGGGCCATGCATTGCGTCGGGTCAAACGGAAACGCGTGACGGGCCTTGCCTTGGTTCAGTGTGGTGTAAAGGTCTTCTAGCTGGGGGGCCAAAAAGTTCCAGTCGTCCAGCACTTGTTGCAGTTTGCTGGCGATGCCAGTCGCATAATGTGCCGTGCTCAAATCGCGCGAAACCACCACGAGTTGTCCATCGCGTGATCCGTCTTTGTAGGTCGCCAATTTCATCTTGAATGTGTCCGTTCAGGGGGGGCTTGCGCTACAGTGTGAAGCACCAAGCAGTTACGCATTGTTAAACTCGTTTAACTAAACGAAACCAGATTCTAGGCGATATGGACACCGAAAGCACAGACTTCAGCTCAAAAGACAGTGACAAAGGACGCGCAGGCATTCAATCGGTCGAGGTCGGTTTTACCCTGCTCGATGTGCTGGCGCAAGCCCCTGCCCCCCTGATGTTGCGAGATTTGGCGGCCTCGGCCGGCATGAGCGCCGCCAAAGCACACCGTTATTTGGTCAGTTTTCAGCGCCTCGGTTTGGTGGTGCAAGACACGACCAGCACCCGCTACGAGTTAGGCCCCGCCACGCTGCGTTTGGGGCTGGCCACTTTGTCGCGTCTGGATGCCGTGAAGATGGCGCGGGAACGCTTGCCCGCCTTGATCGACGCCACCGGTCACACGCTGGCCCTGGCCGTATGGGGCAACCGGGGCCCGACGCTGGTGCATTGGCAAGAAACGCCCCTGGCCATGCCGGTCAGCTTGCGTCTGGGCGATGTGATGCCCTTGCTTTCTTCGGCCACCGGGCGGTGTTTTGCCGCCTTTGTGAGCCACGGTGGGGCGTCAGACAAAGCCCGCCCCATGATCGAGGCCGAGTTGGCACTGGCCCGCAAACTGGGCCGCAGCGACTTGCCCAGCACCCCGGCGCAAGTGCAGGCCATGGTGACCGAAACGCGCCAACAAGGTCTGGGCCGGGTGGTGAATGTGTTGTTGCCAGGAATTTCGGGGTTTTGTGCCCCCGTTTTTGATGCCGATGGCCATTTGGCCTTGGGCGTCGTGTCGCTGGGTTCATCGGCCACGTTTGACACCTCTTGGGAGGGGGAAATTGCCCAAAGCCTGCGCCAGTTTGCCCAGCAACTCTCTGCCGATCTGGGTTGGTCAGGACATTGACAGGCCATCGAAATAAGCCCTCTCACCACAGCCTACACACCTTAGCCTTCACACTTCAGCCAACGTACTTCAGCCATCACCCATCGTTAATTAACCGTCGCTAGTTTCTGAACATTTAACGGCCCCCCTTGATGCTTGAGACAACACACCGCCACCCTGTAGCCAATGCATTGGCTGGGACCATGGCTGTCTCAGGGGCTTTGCCTGCGGTGTCCGAACAGCCTTCGCGGCGGGCCATTGCCTGGCTGGCAACAGGGGTGCTGGTGCTGCATTGGGTGGTGCTTTTGGGCCTGACAGGCGGCATCGACTGGCGTCTGAAAACCGACGAAGCCATTCGGGTGGCCCCGCTCCAGACCCGATGGATTCCCCCGGCTTCGGCAACCAGCGCCGCACCTCCAAAACCCAGCCCCGAGACACCGCGAACACGCTTGGCCATAGAAGCCAAAAAGCCCCCCGCACCAGAGCCTAAGCCCGCACCAGAGCCCACGCCCTTACCAGAGCCCACGCCTGCACCTGAATCTGCACCAGAGCCGCCCCCCGCAGTGACAAGCCCCGCGGAACCCTCAACCGCCTTAAATGCAGACCGTGCAGTTGATAC
>Ga0255128_1000631_pt1 | contig 16280 bp, 17 predicted proteins | sample Law_Miss_RepC_8d_FD_188562 | JGI IMG/M metagenome (GOLD analysis project Ga0255128, IMG submission 188562) | Freshwater microbial communities from St. Lawrence River, New York, United States - Law_Miss_RepC_8d | ecosystem: Environmental > Aquatic > Freshwater > River | place: USA: New York... | reverse complement strand
GTGCATGGATTGATCACCGTGTTCGAGGCCAGCCGCGAAGCCTTTGGTGGCCGCATGGCCCTGAACCTGCCCGGCCTGAACGTGAAGGTCAGCGACATGCTTGCGGCCCTTGAAAAAGTCGCAGGTCCTGCCGTGCGTGCGCGTGTGAGCTTTGAAAAGGACGAACGCATCGCGGCCATCGTGGACAACTGGGCCAAGGGCTGCACATTTGAGCGGGCCCACGCCCTGGGCCTCAGGGCCGATGCCAGTTACGAAGCGATCATTGCGCAGTACATCGAGGACTGCAAAACCCGCCCTGGCTACCCGGCCGAGGCCTTGAACGGTTTGCAGTGAGCTTTCAAAAAGGCCGCCACGCTCGTACGGCGTGGCGGCCTTTTTTGTGGATCACGGGTTCAAGTTTCAAAAATGCGTGCTGATCGCCCCGCTGATGCGCCCATCGTCTTCGATGATCGCCATCCAACGCCATTTGTCAAAAGTGGTGCAGGGATGAGAAATGCCCAGGGCCACTCGGTCACCCACTTGCGGACAGACGTCCTCGGCATCAAACACCATGTGCGCGTGCTGATCGCTGAGCGCTTTGACTTTCCAGGACTCGGGCGTGGCCTGCATGGCCCCCTCACCGCTTTGCCCACGCGCCGCCCAGCGCACCGGCATGGGCATGCACTGGTCAAACGACAGATCGCGCCGACCTGCACTCAATATGGCCAGCCCAGGCTCGGGCACCGACTGCACCTTGACCCAGACCTCCAGCGCGGGCAACAGCGACGCGCTCAAGCCCTCACGCACTTCTACAAGCTTGAGGTACCGGGCGTAGTTCCAATGGTCGTGCGTGACATAACAGCCCGAGCGCAACACGCCATGCACCGGACGGCTTTTGACCTGGGTATTGAGCATGGGGATCACCAAATCGAACACCGCCGAACCACCGGCAGACAGCAAGACCTCGTCACCGCCCCACAAATCCAGCGCATCGATTTGCTGCACCAAAGACTGCACGCTGCGCACCAGACCACTCACCGCCTCGATGTCGTGGGCACTGTCACATTGGCCCAGTCCCCCTTCGTAACATTCCACGCCGCCCAGGCGCACAACGGGCGAGGCTGCGATGGCCTGAGCCAAAGCCAAGGCCTGCTCGTGCGTGCGGCAACCGGTGCGGTAGCCCGCAATGCCCAGCTCCAGCAGCACATCCCAACACCGCGCATTGTTTCGGCGTACGGCCCAGTCGGCCAGCGCCTGCAACTGCGCCAGAGAATCCACGAGAAACCAGACACGCGCTTGCGGATGTTGGTGCAACAAATGATCCAAACCATCCAGGTCGGCATCCGACACCAACTGGTTGGCGATGATGGCGCGTTGTGCGCCTGCGGCCAAGCCCACGCGCAGCTGGTGCACATTGGCAAAGGTCAGGCCCCAGGCCCCGGCTTGCAGTTGCATGCGAAACAGCTCAGGCGACATGGTTGTCTTGCCGTGCGGGGCCAGGGCCACACCTTTGCGCTGCACAAAGGCCTGCATCCAGGCCAGGTTGTGCGTGAGGGCCGGGCGACGCAGCACGGCCACCGGGTAAGCCAGCGCGTCATCGAGCAAGCGCCAGCCGCGCTGCCCCAAATCGGACACGGCGCAGGGCTCGGCGGTCAAAGGGTAGCCCTTGCAAGCCGCGTTCAGTAAAAATTCATGTGTCATGAATCTGAATTCCCTTCTTCACTAGGCTAATTTAACGCTGATTTTCCCACCAAGCTCGGCCCCTTGAGCGATGGAGTGGACATAAGCCGCCCCTCCAAAACCCATGACATCGTGGCTTTGGGCGAAGCCATGGTCGGGCTCAACCCAATCTTGGGTCAAGCTCTAGACGAGCCGCACATTTCACTGCAAAACTTTGGTGGCGACAACAGCAAGACCGTCATTGCCACAGCGCGTGTATGCCCACCGACTCGACTGGACAAAGACGGCCGAGGCGAGCGCCTCATGACTTTTTCGTTTACTGCTTGCGGCACCCAAGTAGGCGGTGCACCCTACCCTGCAAATGTCCCCTCCGGTAATCCCCTGACCCCCGGCACCTCCAGCGCAAACAGCGCACCTGACATCGGCGCAGATGCCAGCTCCTGGGTACTTAGCCGTACCGAGGCCGAAGTCACGAACAAGGTCTCCAAGCTAGCGCCGCCAAAACAGCAGCTGGTCGGCCGGGACACTGGTAGACGAATGCGTTGCAACAGCTTTCCATTGGGAGAAAACCGAGCAACGTGCCAGGCATCCCAGGCCGCAACCCAGAGACAACCGTCGGCATCCACCGTGAGGCCATCCGGTTTCCCATCGGCCTCATTGAAGACGATCATCGGTCGACGATTGCTGATGGTGCCCGATGTGAGGTCGAAGTCGTATTCATAAATGGTGCGTCTGAAGGTATCGGTGAAGTACATCCGCGTGTTGTCTGGGCTCCAACCCAATCCATTAGGCACAGTAAAGCCGCTGTCCATCTTCTCCCAGCTGCCATCGGCTTCCACGCGAAACAAGCTGCCACGGTTCACGGCCGTGCCCATGTCCATGGAGGAGATCCACAGACGGCCGCGCCGATCACATTTGCCATCGTTGTAGCGATTTCCCGGACGCTCGGCTGCAGGATGGGCCAGCAGTGTCATGCTTCTGTTGGCCCTGTCCAAGGTCATCAGACCACCCGAAGTGGCCAACAAAAGTCCACCTGTGGCTTTGGGAATCGCGACACTCGCCATGGTACCCAGGGGAGTCTCGGTGCTTTGGCCGTCTGCTGCATGCCAGCAATGCACTGTGGGGGTCAGGATGTCAACCCAATAAAGTGCATTGTCGCGAGGCGACCAGATGGGCCCCTCTCCCAAGAGCGAGCGGGCTTCACTGATGCAGCGCACGTCCACTTTGGCTTGGTCGGTAGGGGGTGACTGAATGTGGAGGGACATGGCCTCACCTGCAGCCGTGTGCGATATGCAGCGTGTGGCCTTCATCAGTGGTGCTGATAGGCCATGTGCCTGACCTCCGCCCATCCTGATGGCGTCGCCGGTCACAGCCACTGCACCGATGGGCTGACCGGTAAAGTCCAGTATCGGCGCAGCCACCGAGAAGCTATTGATTTCAGCTGAATTCTCGGCCATGGCGTAACCACGTGCCCGCACCAAATCCAATTCGCTTCGCAATTCAACACTGACCTCACCCAGCATGGCGCTCAGTCGCGACGACGCCAGATGAGCGGCAACAGCTTTGCCTGCAGCACTGTTCACCAAGGGCAGACGGGCACCCACACGCGGCGAAAGTTGACCGTTGCGTGCGGCTTCCTCACTGGCGACCACCACCAGTTGGTCCCCACTCAGAATCACCAGTTGCACCGATTCACCAACAGCATCGCGCAACGCCATGAGCTCGTCCTGCGCTGCCAGACGGAGATCAAAGTCGCTCCACACCTCGTGGGCCAGCTCCAACAAACGGAAGCCGAGTTGGAAGGTTCGTGTGTAGGCGTCGTGCCTTAGCAAACCCTCTCGCACCAGCGTGTTGAGGGTACGGTGCAATGTAGCCTTGGGCAGACTGGAGGCATCCAGCAGTTCGGTGAAGGTCATGGGCGCACGACGGGCCGAGACGATGTTCAGCAAGCCCATGGCTTTTTCGAGCACACCCAGTCCGCCAGCATTGGCCTTGTCGTCCTTGTTCTGCATTCGGAGCTCGAGTTTCGATCAATGAAAACGGCTTGGAGTTAACCGCCCGTCAATTTTAGTGTCAACCCTGATTTCCAGGGTTTGTACCGATGATCGGTAAAAAACCTCGATCAATAATCGTCAAGACCCATCAAAGTTCCACTGAGTGGAACAACATCATGCACAATTTCTTGGCTACAGGCCCGCTCACCCACTCATCAAGAGTCATCATGTGTTCGCGCCGCAGCTGTGAGACAGTTGCCTTTCACACCTTTTGAACAAGCAGTCCACAAGATGTCCCCAACGAATCCTGTCTTCACTCCCATCTCGGGCGTCTTTCCCGTATTGCCCACACCCTTCGATGCGCAGGGCGCACCGGATGTTGCGGGGCTGCGCACCCTGGTTCGGTACCTGTTGAGCTGTGGCGTGGATGGCATCACTTACCCCGGTGTCGCCAGTGAGGTCGGCAAGTTGAGCGTGCCCGAACGCCTGGAACTGACGGCTGCCGTCCTGGCCGAAGTTGCAGGTCGGGTGCCCGTCATCGCTGGAGTTTCCAGTGGCGATCCCGAAATCACCATCGCCCTGGCTCAAGCAGCTGTATCGGCTGGGGCGACCGCATTGATGGTGGCAGACCCGCCGGATCGGCTGACAGCGCAAGCGCAGATCGCTTACTTCACGCAAATCGCCGCTGCCGTGCCCACGGCCACACTGATGCTGCAAAACGTACCGCTGCCCGTGGGCGCGGGGCTAGACCCCAACGTGTTGCTGGAGATTTTGGCCGCCGTGCCCAGCATTCGTTACATCAAAGAGGAAACCCTGCCCAGCGGACAGCGGCTGACAGAACTTTTGGCGCGAGGACCTGCCAGCTTGGTGGGGGTATTCGGCGGTGCCGGTGGGCGCTACATCACGGACGAACTGCGACGGGGCGCAGCCGGCACCATGCCGGCCATCGAACTCGCCGAGGTGCATGTCGCGCTTTTCGCTGCGCACCGCGCGGGAGATCATGTGAAGGTGCGCGATTTGTTCACACGCATGCTGCCGGTGCTCAATGTACAGGCAGTGTTTCGGTGGTCGCTCACCAAATACGTGTTGCAAAAACGAGGGCTCATTGCCTGTATGAACCAGCGCACGCCCGGACCCTTGCTAGATGCGTTGGACCAGGCTGACGTGGATGCATTCCTGACCGACATCGACGATCTGCTCCTGCCGGCCAACCAACTGCCCAGCTATTTGGGCCAAGTGGCATGACGGCGCGCATTGCTTCGGTCGAGAGTTTCATCATCTCGCTGCCACGCAAGGTGCCTTATCTAGGCCCCTTGGGACCTGGAGAGCGGATCAACGAGCGCGGCTATCTGATTCGCCATGGCAACCGCACCATTTACCCGTCTACGGACATGTCGGTGCTGATCAAGCTGACGGCCGATGATGGCACTGTGGGCTGGGGCGAGACTTATGGCATTGTCGCCCCCGACGCGGTGACGGCCATCATCGACGACGTGTTGGGTCCACTGCTGGTCGGGCGTGACCCACGAGATCCTGTCGTCATTCAGGAAGACCTTTACGACTTGATGCGTGTTCGGGGCTTTTTCGGCGGCTTCTATGTCGATGCCATCGCTGGGATCGATATCGCCGTGTGGGACCTTTTTGGCAAGCTGCTCGGTCAGCCCGTGGTCAAGCTGCTGGGCGGCCAGCGCCAAGAGTGCATACCCGCCTACATATCGGGCCTGCCAGGGGCCACTTTGGACGCTCGTCTGGCGTTGGCGCGGGATTTTCAGTCGCGCGGGTTCGATGCCTTCAAATACGCTGCAGCTGTGTCCTTCGAAGGTATCGTGCAGGAGATGCGGGTGTTGCGAGAAGGCCTGGGGCCGGACGTACGCTTAATGGTCGACCTGCATTGGAAGTTCACTGCGCAAGAAGCCATTCAGCTGATCGATCAACTGGTGCCGTTTAGCCCCTATTTTGTCGAGGCACCCTGCCAGCCCGAGGACATCGAGGGACAGGTGCAAGTTGGCGCCAGCGCGCGGGTGCCATTGGCACTGGGTGAAGAGCTGCGCACAGTGTTTGAGTACCGCCTACGCATGGAGAGGCGTGCGATGTCCATCGTGCAGCCTGAGATGGGACACACCGGCATCAGCCAGTTCATGCAGATCGGCCGTATGGCGAACGCCTTTCACATGAAGGTCATTCCCCATGCCAGCATCGGCATCGGCATTTACCAAGCGGCCAGCCTGCATGCAACGGCTGCATTACCGAACGCACCGATGCACGAATACCAGCACTCTGTATTCGACCGCAACCTGCAGTATGTGGATACCACCATGCGTTGTGAGAGAGGCTTCTTTACTTTGCCCGAAGGTCCGGGCCTGGGCATTGCGCCTAACCCCTCAGTCTGGCAGTTTCTGCGATCCAAGATCAAATCATGAGAACACACCACATGACGTCTTATCCCCCGCATGGCTTAAACGCGAAGGTCCTCCCATGAGCGGTCTGATTGCCATTGATTGGGGCACTTCCAACCTGCGTGCGAGCTTGCTCGATGCGCAGGGTAAAGCCGTGGAAACCCGCTCTGCGCCCGGGGGCGTGATGAAGGTCAAGGACGGCCTGTATGCGCCTGAATTGCTGGCCTTGTGCGGCGACTGGGTCGATCAAGGCCTGGGGCCGCTGATCGCCAGTGGCATGATCGGCAGCCGCCAAGGCTGGAAAGAAGCGCCCTACCTCCACTGCCCTGCCGGACTGGCAGAAGCCGCATCCCAACTGACCCGCGTGCAAGTCAAACCCGGGGTGGATCTGCACATCGTGCCAGGCCTGACCTGCGTCGGTGCAGATGGCGAGCATGACGTCATGCGCGGCGAGGAAACGCAGTTGTGGGGCGCGGCCCTGCCGCCAAACAGCTGCTGCGTGCTGCCAGGCACCCATAGCAAATGGGCTTGGATTGGCAAAGGCGGTGCGGTCGAGCGCTTTGCCACCTACATGACAGGCGAGTTGTACGGCTTGCTCACCCAGCACGGCATCTTGGGTCGTCTGATGCGGTTTGGCGAATCGAACACCGAGTCTTTTGAAGCCGGTGTCCGATTGGGCCTGGATCATCATGCCAATGCGACACATGTGATCTTCGCGGCGCGCACAGCTGGGCTGATGGGCCGCATCGCGGCTGAAGGCTTGCCCGACTATCTGTCCGGCATTTTGCTGGGGGTAGAAATTGGCAGTGCAGTCTCTTCAACCCGCACACCAACTGGTGCTGCTGCAGCTGGGCTCTCGCAGGATGTGTTTTTGCTCGGTGACGATGATCTGTGCACGCGCTATGAGACCGCCTTGCGCCTTGCGGGTTTGTCATCGACACGCGTTGACGATGGCGCCACAACGCGGGGACAGTGGTTGGCAGCGCAACGGGCTGGCCTTGTCAAGCAGGTCAGATGAACACAGCTACCAAGCACTCCACCCTGCGCATGCTCAGCTTATGGCGCATTGATGCAGGCGACATCTGGGCCATTGGCAAGCTTGGGGTGAATGACTGACTTCTTTGACTGAATTGAGTTTTTTATCCACATGAAAACAACCTAGGAGATGACGATGACTTTGAAATCCCGCCTTTATGGCTCCTTCATGGCTATAGCGACATTGACTGCGTCTGCCGTCGTGGCGACACCGGCTTTGGCGCAGACCACCAATTACCCGTCCAAAGCAGTGCGTGTCATTGTGCCGGTGCCCGCTGGAGGCGCAGCAGACATGATGGCCCGCATGGTCGCAGCTCACCTCCAAGCCAAATGGGGTCAGCCATTCATCGTGGACAATCGTCCGGGTGCGGGCTCCAGCTTGGGCATGGACGTGGTGGCCAAGGCCGCGCCGGATGGTTACACCATCGGATTGGGCAACATCGCAGCCAACGCCATCAATCCTGCTGTGCGCCCCGGCGCATTTCCCTATCAGCCGGTTAAGGACTTTGCCGCCATTTCCATGGTTGGAGCAACGCCACTGATTTTGGTGGTCAATGCAGACAAAGTGCCCTCACGCACACTGACAGATTTCATCAGCTTCTTGAAGGCCAATCCTGGCAAGTTGTCATACGGCTCTTCAGGCGTTGGCTCATCGCTGCATCTGGGCATGGAGCTCATGCTGTTGCGAACCGGCACCAAGATGGTTCACATTCCCTATAAAGGCTCAGCCCCGATGGTCGCTGAGTTGATTGCGGGACAGACCGAAGCTTCTATGGATGCGGCTACAACATCGCTGCCCCATGTGAAGACGGGCAAGCTTCGAGCGCTGGGCGTGTCGTCCAAAGAGCGCGCATTCTTTGCGCCAGATGTGCCACCAATCGCAGATGTCATCCCGGGATTCAATGTGCAACCTTGGCACGGCATGATGGCGCCTGCGGGTACGCCACAGGGGATCGTGAACAAATTGTCCGAAGAAATTCAGGCATTCCTGCGCACGCCAGATGCAGAGGCTAAATTGCGCGATGCGGGTGTGGTTCGCATTGGCTCCAGTGCACGCGATTTTGCGCAAGCAATGGACGAGGAATTTGAAACCTACAAAAAGGTTGTCAAAGATGCGGGCATCAAGCCAGACTAAAAAATATTCCTCTGGGCTTTCGCACTGCTTTCAGCCGCGATTCCCTTAGATCAACTTAGAGGCCTGGCGCTGCCACTTCTTCGGGATTGGCTGGCAGGAGCCCAAGCCCCATGTTTTTGGATTCCATGATTTCCTGCGGAGGGAAGATGAAAAATCACACCACACGACGCACTATTCTGGCCCTCACCATAGCCAGCTTAACGCCGCTCATGACGCGTGCGCAATCAGTTTCCTGGCCGTCGAAACCCATCACCGTTGTTGTGCCTTTTGCTCCGGGTGGTGCGGGCAATGGGTCGGTGCGCATTCTTTCGGAGATCATCGGCCCCAAACTTGGGCAGTCTATGGTCATCGAGAATCGTCCTGGTGCTGGCGGCATCACCGGCACACAAACCGTCACCTCAAGCAGCGACGACCACCTGCTGCTCATGGGCAGCACGACCATGACCATCCTGCCAGCGCTGCGCAACGACTTGCCCTACGACACTCAGCGAGACCTTCAGCCAGTGGGTATGATCTCGTCGCAGCCTCTGGTTCTAGCGGTGCCGGTCAATTCTCCCTTGAAGACGCTGGAGGACTTCGTACGCCTCGGCCGTGCCGGCCAGGTCACTGCAGGCAACAGTGGTGTGGGTACTTTGTCACATCTGACAACCGAATTGCTCAACAGGAAATTGGGCCTAAGAATTCTTCCAGTTCCGTACAAGGGCGACAGCGTGCTGATTCCGGATGTTGTGTCTGGCACCATCAGCGTAGGTGTGATGAATTTGCCAGTGGCCATGCCCTTGATTCAGGCAGGCAGATTGCGTGCATTGGCGGTGACGTCCTCGCAACCTGTGGCGACGCTGCCTGGGGTTCCAATGTTGAAGTCGCTGGGAGATGATTTTGTGGTCACAGGTTGGGCTGCACTTTTTGCTGCTTCCAAGGTACCCCCTGTCGGAGTTGCGAGATTTGAGATCTTGCTCAATGATGCCTTACGCGACCCTTCAGTGAAAGAAAAATTTGGCTCGTTTGGTGTAAGCCCAGAGCCAACCACTGCAGCTCAATTACGTGAGTTCATAAGAAGCGAGACAAATCGATGGTCTGACGTGATCAAGGCGAGCGGGATCAAACTTTGACAAAACCTTCTTGTGCAGCCCGTCCCGTAGATCACCCCAGAGACATGCCGAAGACACGTCCTTGGGACTGGCTGGCAAGTGCCTAGGCCCCATGATGCTGCATTCAGTGATGTCATGCTTGGAGAAGAAGAAACCTCACACCACGGGCCAAACAGTTCAGACCCTGGCCATCCCAAGCTATTGCCGTTGATGGACATCCGCAGTCAGATGCTTGGGCCTCGAAACCCATCTCGACTGTGGCGCCCTTTGCGCCGGATATTGCTGGCCATGGTTATGTGCGGAACTCCTTCCAGATCATCGGACTCCAACTCTGGCGGTCTACGGAAGTCTTGCCAGTAAGGCCATGGCCAAGCCTTTGAGGTGCAAAAATTCTGTATTCAATGCGAAGGGCGACCATTGCAAGCTGCGTTCAGTACAGAATCATGAAGTGTGTCGTTGATCTCCCTTGATCTCATGGACGATTTGGCTCTGAATCTTCCTATGTGCACGAAACCTAGACCGATTGATTTCACATGAACTCTCCCTCCAAAACCGTTGACATCGTGGCCTTGGGCGAAGCCATGGTCGAATTCAACCAAACCCCTGGCCAGGCCACCGACGAGCCACCCATGTATCTGCAAGGGTTTGGCGGCGACACCAGCAATGCTGCCATTGCCGCCGCCCGCGCAGGAGCCCGTGTGACCTACCTGACGCGTCTGGGAACCGATCGCTGGGGCGATCGCCTGATGGACCTGTGGCAGCGCGAAAACGTGGACACCTCCACCGTGCTGCGTGACTCCCAAGCACCGACCGGCATGTACTTTGTGAGCCACGACGCGCAAGGCCACCACTTCAGCTATGCGCGTGCGGGCTCGGCCGCCAGCCGCATGAAACTGCAGGACCTAACGCATTGGGCTGATTCAATAGCCCACAGCCAGTGGCTCCACCTGTCAGGCATCTCGCTGGCGATTTCAGCCACGGCCTGTGACACGGCTTTTGCAGCCATGACATATGCCCAAAGCAGCGGCACGCGAGTGGTGCTGGACTCCAACCTGCGCCTTTCGCTGTGGCCATTGGCCCGAGCGCAGGCCTGCATCCGCCAAGCGGTGAGTCTGTGTGATCTGTTTTTGCCCAGCCTAGAAGACATGACCGCACTCACGGGCCTTTCACAAGCGCAAGACATCATCGCCTGGAGCCACGCCCAGGGTGCGTCGCAAGTGGTGCTTAAACTCGGTTCAGATGGCGCTCTGGCCAGTGATGGTCACCACCAACATCACGTTCCGGGCCATGCGGTCAAAGCCGTCGACGCCACAGGGGCTGGAGACTGTTTCGCGGGCAACCTTTTGGCGCGTTTGTCGACTGGCGACGACCTATGGGCCGCCACCGCTTATGCCAACGCAGCGGCCTCGCTGTCGGTGCAAGGCTTTGGCGCCGTTGGCCCCTTGCCACCTCGTGACGCCGTACTGAAGGTGCTAAACGCCCCTTCAAAAGGCATAGCCGTATGACATCGGCATGCTGTCATGCCAACTCACCATTTCAGCGAGGATTCTGCTTCTAAAGGAATTTCAACATGACACAGACATCCAACCCCGCTTATAGCTTGGCCCAGGCCATGGCCCAACTGCCCTTGATCGCCATCTTGCGTGGCCTCACACCTGCCGAAGCTCCGGCCATCGGCGAGGCCTTGGTCAGCAGCGGCTTTGCCATCATCGAAGTGCCACTCAACTCACCCGAACCTTTGCAGAGCATCGCCGAGCTGACTCAGCAATTTCCGCAAACCCTGATCGGCGCAGGCACTGTGCTGAACGCGCAGCAGGTCAAAGACGTGCACGCTGCGGGCGGCCGTTTGGTCGTGGCCCCCAACTTCAACCCCGCCGTGGTGGCGCAAGCCTTGGCCCTGAACATGGTGGTGCTGCCCGGTGTGGCCACACCCACCGAAGCCTTTGCCGCACTCGATGCGGGTGCGCACGGCCTCAAACTGTTCCCGGCTGAGATGATCACACCCGTCACAGTCAAAGCGCTGCGGGCGGTGCTACCTAAAACAGCTCCCTTGATGCCGGTGGGCGGCATCACACCCGAGAACATGGCCGCCTACCTGGCCGCTGGGGCCAGTGGCTTTGGTTTGGGTTCGGCTTTGTACGCGCCGGGCAAATCGGCGCAAGCGGTTCAACAGCAGGCGCAGGCTTTTGTAAGGGCTTTCAAGGACTGAGCCATTGAGCTTGTCTCAACACCCCACACATCCATCAGCAAAACCACGTCCCAGCAAACCCCTTGGCATAGCAAACCCCCATGTCATGCCGGACTTGATCCGGCATCCATGCTGGAAAACCATGGACCCCAGATCAAGTCCGGGGTGACAAAAATGGAACTCGAGTCCGAGGTGACAAAAAGAAGCTCAGGCCTTCTCCCCCAGCCGCCCATCTCGAAAATCAGCCAAGGCCTGGTAGATCTCTTCTTTGGTGTTCATCACAAAAGGGCCGTATTGCACGATGGGTTCTTTGAGCGGTTGGCCCGCCACCAAAATCAGTTTGGCGTCGGCACTGGCTTCGAGCACCACACCATCGGCCTGCGCCGTATTGGCCAAGATGGCCATGCGCTGCAATGGCACGGCTTGGCCAGCAATGCGCACCTCGCCCCGGTAGACGTAGACAAAGGCGTTGTGTCCAACGGGCAGACTTTGCTCAAAACGTGCGCCCTCTGGCATGTGCACATCCAGAAACACCGGTTGGGTGATGTCGCGGCTCACCGCACCAAGCACGCCGTGGCTGCCCCCGGCAATCACCGTCACGGCCACGCCTGCTTGCGTCTGGAACTGAGGCAGTTGATCGTTTTGAAAATCACGGTACCACGGCGCGTTCATCTTCTCGGAGCTGTGCAGGTTCAGCCACAGCTGAAAGCCCTCCATCACGCCATTGGCTTGCTGCGGGATTTCGGAGTGGATCACGCCCTGGCCAGCGGTCATCCATTGCACACCGCCGTTTTGCAACAGGCCTTCATTGCCCGCGCTGTCGCGGTGCAGCATGCGCCCGGCAATCATGTAGGTCACGGTTTCAAAACCCCGGTGCGGGTGGTCCGGAAACCCGGCGATGTAGTCGTCCGGCTTGTCGCTGCCAAAAGCGTCCAACATCAAAAACGGGTCGAGCCGGTGCTGCAGGTCTTGCGTGAGGATGCGGCTGAGCTTGACGCCCGCGCCATCCGAGGTGGCCTGGCCGGTGACCAGGCGTTCGACGGTGCGCGAGACGTTCACGGCGTAGGGGTTGGCGACGTGTGGCACATCCGCTCCTTTTCAAAAAACCAAAAGATCAAGCAGGACGGTGCAAGGCACAGATTTTGTTGCCATCGGGGTCGCGCAGGTAGGCCAGGTAGAGCTTGCCTGCGGGGCCTTCGCGAAAGCCAGGTGGGTTTTCGCAGGTGACACCGCCATTGGCCACACCCGCTGCGTGAAAGGCTTCGCCCTGCTCAGGGGACTTGACGGCAAAGCCAATGGTGCTGCCGTTGCCGTGACAAGCGGGCTCGCCGTTGATGGGCGTGGTGATGCCAAAAGTGCCCGTGGGGCTGCGGTAGAAATAGCGGTTGTTGTTGGCCACGCCGGGGCCATAACCCAAGGTGCCCAACACGGCGTCGTAAAACTTTTTAGACACTTCCAGATCTTTCACACCCACCATCACATGACTGAACATTGCGCTCTCCTCATAGACCCGTTGCCGGGCGAAATTATTGAGCGTCCATCGTAGCGGATACCGAAGGGCCTGACCGGGTCAAGACTTTTTCAAACCCTGCCAGCGCTCGTGTGCTGGCCCTTGCAAGTCGGGCGGCAGCTGGTGTTTGGCCTGCAGGTAGTGGTGGGTGTAGACGTCCAGATAAGCCTGCAGGGTGTCGGCTGCATGCGGTTCGCCTGCCAGTTCCAGACAGAGCGAAGCCACTTCGCTGGTGCAAAAGTGGTCATCGCGTTTGGAGCGGCGCAATTGGTAGCGCGAGACTTGTTCGGGGGCCAAGCTGAGCACGGGCAAGCGGTTGAGGTAAGGGCTTTTGCGGAACATCTTGCGGGCTTCGGGCCAAGTGGCATCCAGCAGGATGAACAGCGGGCGCTGACCGGCGGGCAGGTCAGGCACAACGCCCACCACACGCTCTGGCGCCACAAACTCACCCGGGAACACCACAAAGGCCTGCCACTGCGGATCGGCCAGCAGCGCCAGCAAGGCCGGGTCCACCTCGGTGCGGGCCCAGCCAAAGGCGAAGGTGTCTGGCACCACATCGGCGATCAACCAACCGGTGTTGCTGGGCTTGAGGGGTTCGATGTCGGCCATGAGCAAACACATGCCCACCGGCGTGGGCACCTCTGGGTGCAAGGCGCAAATGCAGTGGCTGGGCACCAGACGGCAGCCGGGGCAGCGCTCGCCCTTGATGCCGCCACGGGCCAAAAAGGGCTTGGCGCTGCGGGCCAGACGCTCGGTGCGCAAGCGCGAGACAGCGTGGGGCAGTTTCAGGGTCGACGCAGACATCAGACTGAGGGCGTGGCCATGCGCAAACGCCGCGCCGCTTCTTCGTCTCGTGCATCGTCGATCTCGCGCAACACCGCCTGCATGTCCACATCGGCCGCCGAGCGCTCAAACCGACCCGTGAGCGCTGTCTCGTTGCTCAGCAGACCCGCTTGGTAAAGGCTCCAGATTTCAGGGCCGTACTCGGTCTGGCGCAACTCGGGGGCAAATTGGCCAAAGAAGTCGCGCAAATTGCCCACATCGCGCATCAGCATGCGCTGGGCGTGGTTGTTACCCGCCGCGTCCACCGCTTGGGGCAGGTCGATGATGACGGGCTCATCCACCCCAGGCAGGTCGCCCTCTCCGGGGATGTGCGCCAACAAAATGTTGAACTCCGACAAGTCGCCGTGCACCACACCCGCGCACAACATGCGGACCACCTCGCCAATCAGGGTGGCGTGGTGCTGCAGCGCTTGTGCGGGGGTGAAGGCCACATCGTTCAGGCGCGGGGCGGCGTCGCCCTGAGCGTCGGTCACCAGCTCCATGAGCAGCACGCCGTCAAAAAAGTTGAAGGGCCGGGGCACACGCACGCCCGCTGCGGCCAGGCGGTAAAGCGCGTCCACCTCGGCGCTTTGCCAGGCGGCTTCTTGTTCTTGCCTGCCAAACTTGCTGCCTTTGGCCATGGCGCGGGCCGAACGCGAGTTCTTGACCTTGCGGTTTTCGGTGTAGTCCACCGCTTGCCGAAAGCTGCGGTGCGTGGCCTCTTTGTAGATCTTGGCGCAGCGGGTCTCATCGCCGCAGCGCACCACAAACACCATGGCTTCTTTGCCACTCATGAGCTGGCGCACCACGGTGTCGATCAGACCCTCTTCGACCAGGGTCTGCAGCCTCGGTGGTGCTTTCATGCGGTGGCTTCAGTGCGCAAGCAAGGACCAGCCTGCGTGCTGGTTGGCTTTGTTGTTTTCGTACTCCCAGGCTGCGCCGCAGCGGTCGCAGCGGTAGCGGGTGAAGCTGGCTTGGCCGTTGCCACGGTCTTCGCGGTGGTGGGTGCCTTGCACCAGTTCGGCGTGGCCGGGGGCTTTGCGCCAGTGCTGCTGGATGCCAGCGCAGGGTTCACACAAATCGAGGGCAGAACGCTGGGCAGCGCCGGGGGACGAAGGGGTCATGAAGGGGAAATTCCTGGACGATGCCTGAGAGGGCGGTGCCTGCATTGTCGCCTCTCCCGCTTGCATGTGACAGACCACCGCGCCAGACTGTGGCAGCATGGCCCCCAAATTGGAAGCAACCGCTAGGAGACCTGAACATGACCACACCCCCTACCCTGTCCAACGCGCTGTCTTTTGGCCTGCAAGGCCGCGTAGCCATCGTCACCGGGGCGGCCAACGGCATTGGCGAGGCCTGTGCCCGCCGCTTTGCCGCCGAAGCCGCCCATGTGGTGCTGGCCGATGTGAACAGCGAACGCGGTGCGGCCGTGGCCGCCGAATTGCGCAGTGCGGGCCACAGTGCAGGTTTTATGGCCTGCGACGTCTCGCGCAAAGCCGATGTCGACGCGCTTGTGGACCATGTGCTGCAGGCCTTTGGCCGCTTAGACGTGCTGGTGAACAACGCGGGCATCTTCAAAGCCGCGGATTTTCTGGACGTGACCGAAGAAGACTTTGACGCCGTCATCAACGTCAACATCAAAGGCTCGTTTTTGATGGGCCAGGCCGCCGCCCGTGCCATGAAGAGCACCGGGGGCGGCTCGATCGTCAACATGAGCTCGGTCAACGCGGTGCTGGCCATCCCGAACATCGCCAGCTACAACGTGAGCAAGGGCGGCATCAACCAGCTGACCCGCGCCATGTCGCTGGCGCTGGCCGACTTTGGCATCCGCGTGAACGCCGTGGCCCCCGGGACGATCGCCACCGAACTGGCACGCCAAGCGGTGCTGACCAGCGAAGAAGCTCAAAAGAAAATCATGATGCGCACCCCCATGAAACGCCTGGGCGAACCCGACGAGGTGGCCAAGGTGGTGGCCTTTTTGGCCAGCGATGCAGCCAGCTACATCACCGGCGAAATCGTCACGGTAGATGGCGGACGCATGGCACTCAATTACACCGTTCCTGTCTGAAAGAAACCGTTTTGATGAGCAACCCAACCCACACACGCGATTCCCTGCTCGACACCTGGCTGGCCCAAGAAAAAGAAGTGCGCCAGCGCCTGGAAGCCGGTGCTGGCCCCGGTGTGGCCCGGCCCGATCAAGTCGCGGGCAAAACCGGCCTGCAAGTCATGCAAGGTCTGCTGAGCGGCGAGCTGCCTTACGCCAGCATCGCCAAGACCCTGGACTTCACGCTGATCGAAGTCAGTGAAGGCCAAGCGATTTTTCAGGGAGCACCTGGCCTGAACCACATGAACCCGCTGGGCACCGTGCACGGCGGCTGGTTTGCCACCTTGCTCGACTCGGCGCTGGGCTGCGCCGTGCACACCATGATGCCGCCCGGTCGCGGCTACAC
>Ga0255128_1000625_pt1 | contig 16336 bp, 16 predicted proteins | sample Law_Miss_RepC_8d_FD_188562 | JGI IMG/M metagenome (GOLD analysis project Ga0255128, IMG submission 188562) | Freshwater microbial communities from St. Lawrence River, New York, United States - Law_Miss_RepC_8d | ecosystem: Environmental > Aquatic > Freshwater > River | place: USA: New York... | reverse complement strand
CTCCAAGTTGCGCTGCGCTCCAGCGGGACTGCAGTCGAGGAAATCGGGATTGAGAATGAGTCAGCAATACAAATTGCAAATACCGGGGCAGCGCCGTCCAGCTGCGAGAAGTTGAGTGCAACTTAAACTGCCATCAAGTCTGTCCTGACTTTGGGGTCCACTTCATTTCATAGATTTCGGAACAGTCAAACAACCCCAATTCAATTTTTTCTGTGACGCCAGCAAGGTGTCAATGCGGCATTGTTTTTTGCCCTTGCGCCGACGCAGCCAGCGCTGTGCTCGGCTTGAAAAAAACGCTATGTTTGTTTTGATTTAGGACCAGCTACTCAACCCTGCGAACCCAAGAAAAAACGTGTTTTAGGGCTTTTTTGATGCCCGCGTGAGCGCTGGTCGCTTGGATCCCTGGCCATGCACCAACGAGGTAAACATGTGAAAAGTCAATCTGGTAAATTTTCAGAACTGAATTTTCCATCGTTGAAATGCCGAGTTGTGATTAAGGCTTGCACCAAAACGATTATTTGAATGGCGCTTAATGACCTGAAGCACGAAAGGCGTGCAATCATGGGCGTCAGTAAGTTGTCACGAAATTTGCTTGTTTGTGAAACTAGATTGGTTCATCTTTATTTGCTTCTTTTGACAATTGCGGCTTGCAAATTCAATATGTCTCAAAACCGTTCTCAATTGGAAGTGATCAAACAAGCTGATCCCAGGTGTGATTCATGCAGCTACGTCTTGCCATCTCAGACCGCCTCCACTGGCCTTCGTTGCGGTTTGAATTATTTCAAGAGCAACTACATCATGAGGAAGTTTCAGCTCATGCAGCATTTCCCTGAAGTGCATGCTTACAACGCTTGCGAATCTTGGGCCAATGAACTGGTGCCCCACGAACTTCAGGGTGGATTTACTTTTCTAGCACCTCGAACTGGTGACTCCACGGTATAAATTTCGATGCAAAAATTGTTTGTTGGCAGTGGTCTAAAACACAACGGCTTATCCCGGCAGTTTCCCTCGTAGATCACGAACTTACGTCATGCCTAGCTTGCTGCTTTTATCTCTCAACTTTGTGGGCATGCAGTTGCAGCATGGGCATAGACTTAGCTTGCCGAAGATAACATCGCTTGACTCAGCAATGCGTGCAGCAACACGTTACAGCCTGCTTCGATGTGCTCGGGCTTGGCGTCTTCGATTTCGTTGTGGCTGATGCCGTCTTTGCAGGGAATAAAAATCATGCCGCTTGGGGCCAGGCGGGCGGTGTAGATGGCGTCGTGCCCGGCACCTGAGACCACCGGCATTTGGCTGTAACCGAGCTGCGCTGCAGCGGCCGACACCGCCTCCACACACGCCGGGTGAAAGGGTTGCGCCGGGAAACTCGACACCAGGGTCAGCTCGATGCACAGGCCTGTGCTGCCCTGCAAACTTTGCGCCAAGGCTTTGATTTCATCGGCCATGGCCTCTACCCCGGCGTCGGTGTTGTTGCGCAGGTCGATGCTGAACTTGACCCGCCCCGGAATCACGTTGCGGCTGTTGGGGTGCACATGCACCATGCCCACCGTGCCTCTGGCGTGGGGAGCGTACTTGTGGGCCGTGCTCACTACGGATTGCATCAAGTGCGTGGCCACTTGCAGGGCATCCTGGCGCAGGGGCATGGGCGTGGGGCCCGCGTGCGCCTCCATGCCTGTGACGATGCAGTCAAACCAACGGATACCCAAGGAGCCACTGACCACACCGATGGTCACGTCCGCGTCTTCGAGCACCGGGCCTTGTTCGATGTGGACCTCAAAGTACGCCCCGATGGGGTGCTGCCCCGGCACTTCGGTGCCGACATAGCCAATATGCTGCAACTCTTCGAGCACGGTTTTGCCCTCTTGGTCTTGGGCTTTGTAGGCGTGCTCCAGCGAAAACGCGCCCGCAAAAACGCCCGAGCCCATCATCACCGGCACAAAGCGCGAGCCTTCTTCATTGGTCCAAAAAGCCACCTCAATCGGAGCCTCGGTTTCGATGCCGTGGTCGTTCAGGCAGCGCACCACCTCCAGCCCGGCCAGCACGCCATAGTTGCCGTCAAATTTGCCCCCGGTGGGCTGGGTGTCGATGTGGCTGCCGGTCATGATGGGCGGCAAGTCGGGCTGTCGCCCAGCCCTACGCATGAACACATTGCCGATTTGATCGACCGTGACCGTCATGCCTGCTTCGTGCGCCCAAGAAGTGACCAGGTTACGGCCTTGTCGGTCCAGTTCGGTCAAGGCCAAGCGGCAGACGCCGCCTTTTTCGGTGCCACCGATTTTGGCCAGCGTCATAAGCGATTGCCACAAACGGTTGGCGTTGATGCGCAATGAAGACAAGTTGTCGGGATTCACATTCATGCTTCGATCTCCAAAGGTGTTTATTCGGAGCTGTCCCGGTAGGCTTGAAAAACATCGCGCAATTGCCTTCGAGGGGTCGTGGGTGCTGTCAGGGACTGCTCAAGTTCATTGAGGTGTTTGCGCATTTCTGCGCCTGCCGCTGCAGGACTTTTTTGCAAGGCGCTAATCAAATCGACATGGCGGTGGGCCACACACACTTGCCCCCCTTGGCGTTTGAAGCGCGACATGAGCATGGACGTGGTTGGCAGCAAGCCATTGAGCCAACGGGCCATGACCGGATTGCCATGCATGTCGGCCATGGCTTGGTGAAATTCACCCGAAAGACGAATCGCCAGCGCATGCTCACCGATGCGATCGGCTTCGGATTCACCCTCAGCCAAATCTTTCAAGGTCTGTAATTGCTCGGCGCTCAGTCTCCCGGCCAGTTGTTTGGCCACTTCACACTCCACCACCCTGCGGGCATCAAAAACACTGCCTGCATCTTCCAAGCTAGGAATGGGGACACGCGCCCCTCGGTTGTGCAGCAGTTCGATGACCTGCTCTTGCGCCAGACGTTGCAGCGCTTGTCGCACCAAGGTGCGGGATACGTTGAACTGCTCAGCCAGCTCCTGCTCGCGCAAGCGCTCCCCCGGTGACAGTCTTCGCTCGAGTACTGCGTGATAAATTGCCTCATACACCCGATCTGCGCCTGTGATTTGCACCACTGCAGGCGCCTCCTGCACACGTAAATACTGAGGCACATCATCCAAACCCGCCAAGTCCTGGATGGGCTTGTCAGGCTTGAAAGACTTGGGTTTTCTAGGCAGCGGCATGCCCATTCGACGTTCATCTGTCATGATAGATTCCTGGCAACCGAGTCAATTCATGAGCACTGTACATCCTCTTGGTATCGTGGCTTGTCAGCCCTTGACGGCACAAGCTTTCGCGCCCTATGGCAAGGTTTTGAATTTGTTGGCACCGGCCCACCAATCGATCAACCATGGCACCAGCGGGCGACTCAATTTGCCCGGTGGTCTGGACTTGGCGGGCGATCAGGGCCGAGCGGTACTGGCGGTGTTCCATGCGCTGGCGCAAAACCCGGAAGGCCCTTGTCACATGCTGGAGCGGCACCAACGCGGCAGCCAGACCTTTGTGCCTTTGACGGGTGCGCGCTGTCGTTTGCTGGTCGCCTTGGGCCACGACCAGCCGGACCTCGGCACACTCCATTGCTTTGAGGTCACGGGTCAGCAGGGCTTCACGTTGCACAAAGGCATTTGGCATCACCCCCTGATGGCCTTGGACGACGGTTCTTTTTTGGTGCTGGAGCGCCGGGGCCCAACCGAAGATTGCGAGATTCATTCGCTGCCTGTGAGCGTGCGCCTGAGCCCCTTTGAAGCCGCTCGCATGGGATGACCCTGCGGGTTTCAGGACCAAGCGTGGTGGATGCGTTCTGCCAGTTGGACCAGACTGCGGTCCGAGCCCTCTGGCCCCACCAAAGAAATGCCCAAAGGTGCCCCCTGGTGGCTGGCCAAAGGCAAGCTTACCTGCGGCAAACCCGCCATTCCTGACACACACAACAAGCTGGTGGCCCGGTTGCGGTAGGTTTCCAGCTCGGCATCGGTCTGACGGATCAAAGGGGCCACATCGGGCATGGTGGGCATCAAGAGCACGCCGTCGGTGCCCAAGATCTGCTGCATGTGCGTGCGCCAGACTTCGCGAAAAGCCCGCGCCTTGGCCACTTGATCGTCGGTGACTTTGGACGACCAGTCAAAGCGTTGGGCCACCGCAGCACCCAGAACCGGCTGGAAACGCTGAAGAAAACCACCATGCACGTCCCAGGCCTCGTGCCCCTGAATGGCACGGAAATGCCAATACATGGTGTCCATGTCTGCGTTCATGACTCGAACCTGTTTGGCCTTGCCCAGACACTGCTCTATTTTTTGACGCACCGGCTTGAGGGCTTTGAGGGCCCCTGGCGTGGCCAGTGCCCACATGTCAGATGGGGCCAGCAAGCGGATCTGATCGGGCAAGGTCTGGGCATCGTGGCCCAACAGAACATCTGCCACTCGGGTAAAGGTGGGTACATCGCGGGCAAACCAACCACAAGTATCGAGACTGGGCGACAGGGCCATAGTGTCTTGCAAACTGATGCGGCCGTGGCTGGGCCGCATGCCCACCAAACCGCAATGGTTGGCGGGGGCGCGCACCGATCCGCCGGTGTCTGAGCCCAAAGCAAAATCACACAAGCGGTTAGACACGGCAGACGCCGAGCCCGAAGATGACCCGCCACTGATGCGTTCGGCCACCGCGCCGTTGATGGGCGCACCGTAATGCGCGTTTTGACCGTTCATGGAAAACGCCAATTCGTCGGTGACGGTTTTGCCAACAAATCGTGCACCTGCGTCGAGCAAGCTTTGCACCACCGGGGCCGTTCGGTCCTGCACGCCCCACAAGGCCATGAGCATGGGTTGACCACCGCTGGTGGGGTAGCCCTTGACGTGGTAAATGTCTTTGGCCGCAAAGCTCAGGCCTGACAAAGGGCCTGTGGCCGCATGGGCCACGGGGCTGGCGGGGTAAGGCATGAAGGCATTGGCTTTGTCCCACAGGACGTCGGTGTGTCCGCTCATGTTCAACTCACTTTGAAAAAATGATCAGGCCGCTTGCTTAGAAATGGGCTGAGATTGGGCCAGGAAGCAACGCACACTGTGGCCATCGGCCAGCCCGGTGACTTCAGGGCGTGTGGTCGAACATTCAGGCACCGCCACCTTGCACCGACTGGCAAAAGCACAGCCCTGTGGCAGATTCGTCAAATCAGGCGGTGAGCCGGCAATGGTTTCCAGTCGCTGGCCTTTGGCCAAGGCCCCGTCTGCGCGGCTTTGCAGCAGCGCGCTGGTGTAGGGGTGCCGGGGCTCGCGCATCAGGGTGCGGGCAGGCCCTTCCTCCACAATGCGGCCGGCATACATCACGGCAATCCGGTCGGCAACCTCCACCGCCGCACCTATGTCGTGGGTGACAAAAATCACCGACAAACCCATTTCTTTTTGCAGCTCTCTCAAGAGCAGCAGGATCTGGATTTGGACGGTTGCGTCCAGCGCAGTGGTGGGTTCATCGGCTAGCAGCAACTGGGGTTGGCAGGCCAGCGACAACGCAATCATGGCGCGCTGGCGCATGCCGCCCGACATCTCATGCGGATAGGCCTGCAAACGACGCTCTGGGCTGGGAATGCGCACCCGCTCAAACAAGGATAAGGCGCGCTGCCTGGCTGTGTCTTCGCTCACATTTTCGTGACGGCGGATGGTTTCGATGATTTGCTGGCCCACGCTGTAGACCGGGTCCAGCGCCAGCAAGGGCTCCTGAAAAATCATGGACGCCACGCGCCCACGGAAGCGGCTGAGTTGGTCTTGCGACAGCGTGAGAACATCCTGATCGCCCACCCGGATTTGCCCCGTGATTTGGGTTTTCTTTTCGGCATGCAAACGCAGCAAAGTGCGCAAGGTGACGCTCTTTCCAGAGCCTGACTCGCCAATCAGAGCGACCACTTCGCCCCGCTGCACGCGCAAGTCCACGCCCGAGACGGCCTGAACGGGTTTTTTGCCGCCAGTGAAAGTGACATGCAGCTGGCGGATATCGACAAATGCGGGTGTTGGCGTGTCCGGTTTCATGCCGTGACCTCCGAAGGTTTGACCATGCTTTGCGCGGCGGGTGCCCCGGTGTGGGCTGCACCGGCCACATGCATCCAGCAGGCCACTTGCTGGCCATGCTGGGCTTGGGCCAGAACCGGCATCTTTTCGCTGCAAATGGCTTGGGCGTGCACACAACGGGTGTGGAAACGACAGCCGCTGGGCGGGTTGATGGGGTTGGGCGGGTCGCCCGCCAAAGGCGGGGTTTCGGTGCGCCGATCCGGGTCCAGGGTCGGGATGGACGAGAGCAAGGCTTGTGTGTAGGGATGTGCGGCGTGCTTGAACAGGGTTTCACTGTCGCCCACTTCCACCACTTGGCCCAGGTACATCACCATGACCCGGTCGCTCATGTAGCGCACCACATTCAGGTCATGGCTGATGAAGATGTAGGTCAGGCCAAAAGCCTCTTTCAAGTCGAGCAAGAGGTTCAGCACCTGCGCTTCCACCGACTTATCCAAGGCCGAGACTGCCTCGTCCAGGATGATCAGCCGCGACTGCAAGGCCAAGGCCCGGGCGATGTTGACCCGCTGTCTTTGCCCGCCGGACAACTCATGCGGGTAACGCTCGGCAAAACGCTGCGGCGCCAAGCCTACCCGTTCGAGCAAGTCACGTGCCCGCTCGATCGCCTCGCGCTCGGGCAGTCCATGCACCATGGGTGCGAATGCGATCGAGTCTTCCATGGTCAGGCGTGGGTTCAAAGAAGCATAGCTGTCTTGAAACACCATTTGAGCCTGACGGCGATAGTCCTTCAAGGGTAGCGACTTGCTGCCCACCGTCTGGCCATCGAACACCAATTCGCCGTGGTCAGGGGTGATCAGCTGCATGAGCAAACGCGCCGTGGTCGACTTTCCGCAACCGGACTCGCCCACCACGCCCAAGGTCTCGCCCTTGAGCACATCAAAACTCACCCCATCGACAGCGCGCACCACGCCAGCGCTGCGACCCAAGAGGTCTTTCTTGAGTGGGAAGTGCTTGACCAAGCCACGCACTGAGAGCATTGGCTGGCTGGATCCGCCCGCCTCATCATTGGCCAATGTCATTCGGACCTCACTGTTTGATTTCCATGGCCGAGCGCAAGCCGTCGGCCAGAAGGTTAAAAGCAATCGATGTCATGAAAATCATCGCCCCGGGCAAGGCTGCAATCCAGGGTTGGGTGTAAATGGCGGTACGCAAGGTGTTGAGCATCAGGCCCCACTCGGGCTCAGGGGGTTTGACGCCCAGGCCCAAAAAGCTCAGACCCGAGGCCAAGATCATGGACACGGCAATCAAACTCGTGGCGTACACAAAAATTGGCCCAAGCACATTGCCCAGCACATGCACCCGCACGATGGTGAAAGCGGATGCGCCCGAGGCCCTCGCGGCCTCGACAAAATCGCGCCCCCGAATTTGCGTGGTCACGCTTTCGGCCACCCGCGCCAAAGGCGGAATGAACACAATCGTCAAGGAAATCAGGGAGTTGGTGATGCCCGCCCCCAAAGCACCCGACAGGGCGATGGCCAACAACACCGATGGGAAGGCATAAAAAACGTCGATGGTGCGCATCATGACGCTGTTGACCCAGCCACCGGTGTAACCGGCGGTGATGCCAATCAACGAGCCAATGACAAAGGCACAAATCACCGGGGTGATGCCCATGAACAAGGATAGCTTGGCCCCCACCATCAAACGGCTGAGCATGTCGCGGCCCAGTTCGTCGGTGCCCAAGGGGTGCCCCTCAAAGCCAATGGGCTTGAGGCGTTTGAGCATGGACGACTGATAAGGGTCCATGGGGGCCAGCCAAGGCCCGAAAACAGCCAGCACCATCAAAAACAACACCACCAAAGCAGCACCCACGGCCACTTTGTCCCGCAAAAAACGACGCCACACGGTTTCCCAATAACCAGCAGAGCGCTCATACACCAGCGGTAGCACGGGGCTGGCAGCCGCATTCAATAAAGTCATGTCAATTCCTTGGGATCGGGATCAAGCGCGTGCAATGCGAGGGTCCAGCAAAGTCTGGATCACATCCACGATGAGATTGAGAACCACAAAAAACATGGCCAGCACCAAGATCGTGCCTTGGAGCAAAGGCAAGTCGCGCTGGAAGATGGCCGAGTTCAGCAAGAAGCCCGTGCCAGGCCATGAAAACACGGTCTCGATCAGGATCGAGCCCCCAAGCAAGTAACCCAACTGCAAGCCCATCACCGCCAGGGCCGTGGGGGCGGCATTTTTGACGACGTGCCAAAAAATACCCAGATCGGTCAATCCCTTGGCGCGCAAACCCACAATGAACTCCTGCGCCAGGATGTCGGCCACTAAAGCCCGCACCGTGCGCGCAATGATGCCCATGGGGATCACGCTCATGGTGATGGCCGGCAAGATCATGTGCTTGACGTGCTCCCAATCCCAAACCCATTGGCTGGAACCTCCAGGGCCTGCGCCACCGGGTGGAAACCACATCAGGATCGACGAAAACACAATCACCAGGACCATGCCCAGCCAGTAGTGCGGGACGCTGACGCCCAGCACAGACAGCAAAGAAGCGAACTTATCCAGCCAGGAGTTCTGAAAATACCCGGCCACAAAACCAAACAAACTGCCCAGCACAAAACCAATCAGAGTGGCCAGCATGGCCAGTCGCAAGGTGTTGCCCACGGCGGTCATGACCTCGGCCGCCACCGGGCGGTTGCTGGCAATGGATGTACCCAAATCGCCGTGCAAGGCACGCCAGACCCAGGTTACGAATTGCTCGGGATATGAGCGGTTGAAACCGTACAACTCGATCAACTGCGCCTGCAATTCAGCCGAAGCGTCGGGCGGCAAAATCGACACCAAAGGATCACCCGGTGCCAGGTGCACCAAGCCAAAACAAACCAGCGCCACCCCGAACATGATGGGCAAGGAATAAATCAGACGTCGCAACAAAAAGCCGAGCATGCCATCACTCCAAAACTGCAATCAAAAAAGATGCGCAGCCAAACCGTTGCCCTCTTGGCTGCACACCCAGGGGTGTGGGCCCCAAGGCCCACACCTGAACCATCAGTCCATCGACACCGGAGCCAAATCCACAAACCAGCTGCGTGGCTGCACAAAGCCTTTGACCTTGGTGCTCATGGCCCGGGGCCCAACGTCGTGGGCAATCCAGACAAAAGGAGCCTCTTCGACAATCCGGGCGTGCAACTTGGCCAGCGCCTCATCACGCCTCTTGTCCTCGAACTGAGTCCGTGCATCGGAGATCAATTTGTCAAATTCCGGATTGCCAAAGTAACCCCAGTTGTTGGACACCGGCGGGAATGTGCCAGTGCTGGTGAATCGAACAAGTCCGAAGAAGGGGTCCATGGCGGCATAACTGACGTTGATAGCGTGCGCACCGTTTGCTGTGGGGTCTTTGGCCCCCCGACGCCAGTTGGTGAACAAGGTGTTCCACTCAATCACGTCAAACTGGACATCAAAGAAGCACTGCTTGAGCGACTGCTGGACAAACTCGTTCATGGGCAAGGGTTGCATCTGGCCTGAGCCCGATGCCGAAATTTGCACCTTGACTTTGAGGGGTTTGGCGGCGCTGTGGCCCGCTTGGGTCATCAATGCCTTGGCCGCATTCACGTCGTACATGATGTCAAATTTGGGGTTACCCCACCAAGGGTGCCCCGGAGGCACCGTGCCTTTGGGGGCGGCCATCATGCCGCCCAAAAGGGTTTTCAGGCCCTCCCGGTCTACGCACAAGTTGGCCGCATGGCGCACCCGCTTGTCAAGCCAGGGCGAGCCTTCTGCAAACGACAACTGCCAAGGCCAGACGTGGGGCTGGGCATTGCTTTCGATCTTGAAGCCGCGCTGGCGAATTTGCGGCATGGCGTCAGGGGCTGGTGCCTCGATCCAGTCGACCTGGCCACCGAGCAAAGCGGCAGTGCGGGCATTGGCCTCAGGCATGGGGACCAGCACCACGCGGTCGACCTTGGGCATGCGCTTGGCGTCCCAATAGGTTTTGTTGGCCACCATTTCCAGTCGCTCACGCGGCACAAAACGGGCCATTTTGAAGGGGCCAGAACCGGAGGCATCTGCGGCAAACGCAGTCCAGGCTGCTTTGGATTTGTCTGCGGGCGTGGCACCTGCAGCGGCATCAAATTTCTTTTGCCAATGCGCAGGCGAGGCAATGAACAAATTGGTCAAGTTGATGGGCAAAAACGCATCGGGCTCGCTGGTGGTCAGTTCAACTGTCAGGTCATCGATTTTTCGGGCGCTGCGCAAGGTAGGCATGCGCGAAGCCGTGACACCCACCTGGCTTGCGTCGAAGTGCACCGCGTCTTTGTCGAGCACCTTGCGCACGTTCCAGACAATGGCATCAGCGTTGACAGCCGATCCGTCATGGAACTTGATGCCGGGGCGCATCTTGAAAGTCCATTTGGTTTTATCCGTTGCCCCCACGGTCCAAGATGTGGCCAAGCCAGGAATCAACACACTGGGGCCATCCGATTTGGACAAATCCCAATGGGTCAAGGCGTCGTACATCGGGATGCCGGTGAACCGGTTGCCCTCAAAGCCCTGGTCAGGCTGCCCCAGCGTTCGGGGAATGTCGGCCGCTGTCATGGCAATTCGCAAGACTTTTTCTTGCGCCTGAACGGCCATGGAGATGGCGCTGAGCGCCATCCCGAAAGCCATGGTGAACGCCCAGGATGTGGGCAAACGGGTGGAAAGGATAGACCGCTTCATCATCAAGACTCCAATAAAAGTGAGTTGAAAAATTGAGCTCCAGACCTCGAAAACCAATAGATCGGATTTGCGATTTAACGCGAGCCTCAAAAGTCTGGCAAGCATTTTTTGTATGCAATCGCTATGCCAGATTTGGATTTAGGATTAATCCTTAAGAAAAAAGAAGTCAACTTTAAAGATTTCCCACGTTGGCGTCTATAAAAGGCACAACAATGGTGTTTTCTGGCACCATTCTGGACTCGGCCTTTGACTTGGAACGCCAATATGGTGTTTTTTTTGTATGCAATTGAGTAAATTTCAGGCATTTATATTGCTGCATCTCGCCCATCATTTCATCGCTCCCCATGCCCCTTACAACATGACCGCCGCCATTACATTTTGTTTGTCGCTTGAAAAGGAACTTGAAGCATGATCACCCCAGCGCCGCGCCGCTATTTGCTGATCAACCCCAACACCAACCCGCTGACCACACAGCGTCTGCAGGAGGTCTTGCAGCCCCAAGTGCCCCCGGGTGTGCAGCTGCTCGTGCAGACGGCCCGATTTGGTGCCCCTTACATCGCCTGTGAAGCCAGCCATGCGGTTGCAGCGCATGCGTGTCTGGATGTGTGGACAACGCACCGAGGAACGCCAGAACTCCCGCTGGACGGCGTGCTGATTGGTTGCTTTGGCGACCCAGGTTTGTTCGCACTGCGTGAGGTCAGTGGCTGCCCGGTGACGGGTCTGGCTGAGGCCTCGTTCATCAGGGCTGCTGCCCTTGGGCCCTTTGCTGTCGTGACTGGAGGTGAACGGTGGAAACCCATACTGCAGCGCTTGGCCAATGGTCTAGGTTTTGGCGCACAGCTGAGACACATCGAGACCGTGGCGCCCACTGGGGCTGCACTTCAAGCCGATCCCGATATGGCCATTCAATGCCTTAGCCAAGCTTGCCAAAACGCAGCACAGCAGGGTGTGGCTAGCATCATTTTGGGCGGTGCAGGTCTGGCCGGTTACGCTAGGCTGCTGCAAGCCCACAGCCCCTTGCCCTTGATCGACAGTGCTCAGGCCGGATGGGAGATCTTGATTAAACAAAAGGCCCCTGTCGCGCCAACCGCTAGTGATGGTTTTTATGCCCCATGGGTAGGCCTGCCTCAAGGCTTCTCTCGGGTGCCTGCTAAGGACCATGAATAAATAACCCGAGCCAAACCCAACCTATTGAATCAGGCGAATTCAAGTAAGAGTTGCAAAAATCTAGCTTGTCTTAAGGCAGTACATGGTCTTGAATTTTGGGTCGTTGTGATTGAGGGTGATTGAAACTTCTGTAGAACGCGGAGTCTTTTCACAATAATTCGTATTGGTAAATCGCTGCAGGGCTTTTTAGAGTGCCGCGCGGGTGACAGCTGCAAAAGAGCACTGCCTCACGCAGACTTGGGCGGCATGCAGTCGCCGCACATGAACATTTGTTGATTGATCAACTTCTTAAACATGCCCAGTGCCCGTGGCTTGTGCAGCCCGCACTTTGAAGTGGACCCCGAATTTGGGACAGGTGTTTAAGTGGGACACTGTCCAAAGAAACGGGTTACCAATGACTGAATCAAAAAAACGCAGAGTGCATCCGCCGGAGTTCAAAGCCAAGGTGGAGCCGAATGTCGCACGGCAATGGGGTTTGTACATCAGCACTTCACGGGGCTTAACTTCGATTGGCATTGAAGAGCCCGCCTTATTTTCGGAGCCAGAGGTCTTCATTGTGAGACCAGATACCACGCTTTATTACGGCGCCGTTCAAACCATGCCGTTTGCACGCCCCAATTTCGCGGATCTGTTAGGTGCGATCGATGTTGCTTTGGCTAAAAATTATCCGGCGCGTGGTGAATACACCGGGACTGTGTAAAACTGCATGGATCATTCGATAGAGCGGTGATTCATGACACGTTTATTTTCAAATCGGTTTCGGCACTTTGACATGGGCGATTTGCCCACAGAATTGCTTGCGCGTGATGCCCATGCGCCAGAATACCAAGCCGTATCACCAGAGGAAAAAAATCCTGCGGGTCCGAATTCGATCAACGAGGCCTTGTCAGCTTATCAAGCCTTATTTGAAAAGTATCTGGAGGGCGAGACAGCCATTGCCCGTGCACCGCTGCCAGATGAATTGAGTCTTCGAAGTAAAAACCTCAAAGCGTGCGCCTACTTTTTAGACGCAACCCTGGCCGGTGTGTGCGCCATTGATGCCTCGGATGGGTCGCCTGAATCGCCACAGAAACACACCCATGCTTTGATTTTTCTCATTGAATTCAGCCGTGAACCAAAATCAAATGAGCCAGGTGCGGCATGGATTCATGGCAGCAACAAAGCCAGAACCGATGCACGAGCCACGGAAGTGGCTGTTGTGCTGGCTGGATATGTTCGAGCAATGGGGTACAACGCCCGCGGTCATGTCACAGGCAACACGCATTTGAACCTTGAAGCATTGGCACAACGCGCTGGCATTGCTCGTTGTGAAAACGGCGTTCTCAAAATGCCGTTTTTGCAGAGTGGCTTTGCAATAGCCGCTGTCAGCACCGATTTGCCTTTAGAGGTTGATCTCCCCATAGCGACTTATGCCTCCTTGGATTGGCCGGACTCCGATGCTTACATGGGCAAGCAGGGAACTCGCCCGGGGTGGGCCGAATCAGAAGCTGAAATGCGCCCATTGCATTTGGGCCGCTATCCTATGGAATCATTGAAACGGGTGCCAGAACCCACAACGCTGATTCTTCGCGACGAGATCATTCGCAACAGCAAACGGGCAGATTTATTCACGCGAGCACTAGCAGGTGATTTAGGTGAAAAAGCCAAAGTGCAGCGCACGCGATTTGCGACCAAACATCCCCTGGCGTTTGCGATGACACCTTTGATACGCAGCATGGTGCCACTGCAGGGAACGTACGAGCGGCTTGTGCCTGCAGATACAAATGGGGCGTTGTCGGACGCCCAAAAAAATGCAGAGTCCATCAAAGCCTTGGCGTATTTTTTAGGAGCGGATTTGGTGGGCATTTGTGAGGCAGAGCCCTGGATGTTTTATTCGCATGAAGCACAGCAAGGAAAACCCATTGAGCCCAGTCACAAGCACTGCGTTGTCATGTTGCTTGACCAAGGATTTGAGACCATGGAGGGCGCATCTGGGGACGATTGGATTTCTGGTGCGCAGTCCATGCGCAGCTATATGCGTGGCGCTTTTATAGCGGGTGTCATGGGCGCACATTTACGCCGCCTGGGTTATTCGTCTCGAGCGCACACCAACGCAGAATCGGATGTACTGCACATTCCGGCCACCTTGTTGGCCGGTCTCGGCGAACTGTCTCGCATTGGAGAGTTGGTTTTAAATCCATTCATCGGACCGCGCTCAAAAAGCGTTTTATTGACCACGGACTTGCCCTTGGCGTTTGATCAGCCCATTGATTTTGGATTGCAATCTGTTTGCAACATGTGCCTGAAATGCGCACGCGAGTGCCCATGCAATGCCATCCCTTTTGGCCCCAAGGTGATGTTCAACGGCTACGAAATATGGAAGCCCGATGTTGAGAAATGTGGCAAGTACCGCTTGACGAATATGAAGGGTTCAGCCTGTGGGCGTTGCATGAAAACCTGTCCCTACAACAGAGAAGACCTTGTTGAATCGTCTCGACTCCTGGAGCTTTCAATTAAGGTGCCCAGTGCGCGAAGAGCACTCATTGACTACGACGATCAAATCGGCGCAGGCATGCGCAATTCGGTCAAGAGATGGTGGTTTGACTTGGAAATCGTCAACGGCGTGTGCATTTCACCCAGCGGTGTGAACGAGCGTGATTTGGATTTGGATCGAACAAATAAACTCGCTAAAACTCAAAAGTTGGCATTTTTCCCACCACATCTGCAACCGCGTGCAGAGACCACCATGGCCGCCACGGTGCCACTGGACCGAGAAGCGGGGCTTGATGCTTATGCCAATGCCGAAAAACCCAGTCAGGCCAGGAAGAGAAAGAAATAATGCCGCCAGACGTACGGCTAATCTGGAGCAAGCGCGGCGGATGGTGCGAGAGTCAGTGCAGATCTATAACAGCGAGCGCCCTCATTTATCGCTGAAAATGCAAACGCCCGATGCGGTGCATCGGGCGTCTTTGGCCGACATTTGTCGGCTTGAATCATCGTCCGAGGTGTCAACCTAATTCAGGACGGGTCATGTCGCGCTCCATGGTCACGCGGGCCAATTGCGCTCTGAGGCGGGCCAGCTCCATTTGCTCCGCACTGACAGGCTTATCCCCCGCGCCTTTGAGTTGGCCTTTGGCACTGAGCTTGACCCAGTTGTCCAGGCTTGCTTTGGAAATACCCAACACTTTGGCCGTGACCGACACCGCCTGCCCACCTTTGACCAGCCTGAACGCTTCCATCTTGAATTTCAGCGTGTACTTGGTCCGTTTCCTCGTTTCACTCATTTCGTTCTGCTTGAACTGATTTTTAAGCATCAGCTAAGCAGTACGTTTTTCGGGGGCAAGGTCAGTCGGGAACAAATGTGTCGGGAACAAATGTCGACAAAACCACAAAAATTCGTTAAGGTGTTGCGCATCCGGGCTGATGTGGGTGACAGCTTAAGCTTGCCGACACCACTGAATCGGCCCCATAAACATACGGCAGGAGACTTCATATGAATCAGGGCACAGGTGGCAACGCTGTCGTCGAAGCTTTGGCTGCGCACGGCACACAACATGTTTTTGGACTGATCGGTTCGGCTGGCATGGAAGTTTTTGATGCGCTCTACGGGCGCACCGATATCCGGTTTGTCGGCGTACGGGATGAGCGTACCGGCGTGCACATGGCCGACGGCTACGCACGTGCCGCAGGGCGGGCAGGCGTATTCTTGGCAGGCCAAAACGGGCCAGGTGTTACGAATCTCGTAACCGGCCTCGCCCAAGCGAGTGCCGCGTACTCGCCGGTCGTGGCCATAGCGGGCTCCCTGTCGTCGGCTCATGTGTACCGCGATGCCTTTCAGGAAGTCGACCAGCAGGCATTGCTGCGCACGGTGACCAAAAAGACTTGGTCGGTTCCGCAGGCACGCCGCATTCCGGAAATCCTCGGCGAGGCCTTCCGAACGGCACTGACGCCTCGTCAAGGTCCGGTCGCGGTCAACATCGCGCGCGACCTCCTCGCTGAAACGACAACATGGGAATCGGCCGTTCAGTTCAAGGCCTGGGCAGAAGGGGGGACTACTTCTGCCGCCCGCATCGAGTCCGCCGCGCGACTGCTTGCCCATGCAAAGCGTCCGCTGATTCTGGCCGGAGGCGGCGTCAAGAATGGTCGATGCGCCGACGCAGCGCTGGCCTTGGCAGAGCTGCTGCAGGCACCGATCACCATGTCGCCTGGGCATGGTGATGCAATTCCTTGTTCGCATCCGCTCTATGCCGGACAGGTTGGCCCCCGAGGTAATGTAGTCGCCTCAGATCTGGCACGCACGGCCGATGTGATCCTCGCCCTCGGCACGCGTCTGGGCTTCAACACAACCTTTTACACTTATGACCACCTGAACCGGGATGCGCAAATCATCCAGGTTGAACTCGAACCCACCGCAATCGGGCGATTTTTCCCGGTCGAGCTGGGTATCCATGGCGAGGCGGGTGAGGTCGCCCGGGGCCTGGTGAT
>Ga0255128_1000616_pt1 | contig 16422 bp, 6 predicted proteins | sample Law_Miss_RepC_8d_FD_188562 | JGI IMG/M metagenome (GOLD analysis project Ga0255128, IMG submission 188562) | Freshwater microbial communities from St. Lawrence River, New York, United States - Law_Miss_RepC_8d | ecosystem: Environmental > Aquatic > Freshwater > River | place: USA: New York... | reverse complement strand
GGGCTTGGTTCGACTCGTTCACGATCACCACGAAGTTGGTCGTGCTGCTCAACGAAGTCGTCGCATTGTCGGTCACCCTCACCACGATGTTGTTGGTGCTGGGGCCCTGATCCTCGGTCGGTTGCCAGGCGATGACGCCCGCCTCGGTCATCGTCAATCCCTTCGGACCGCTCACCAGTGTGTAGGTCAACTTCTGGGCCGGAAGGTCGGCATCACGTCCGTTCATCGTCAGGTTGAGCGCTAAACTCTCCGAAAACGACCGGTTGTAGACACTGCTGAAATACGGCGCGGTGTTGGCCTCGGTGACGAAGACCAAAAACGAATTGGTCGTGCTGGCAGCCGGGGTCCCGCTGTCGGTCACCCGAACCGCAACCGTATTCGTGCTGGGGCCCTGCTCTTCGGAAGGAGTCCAGGTGACCTGCCCGTCCTCGCTCACGGCCAGCCCCTTCGGACCACTCACCACTCCATAGGTCAACTTCTGGGCCGGCAAATCCACATCGCGACCATTGAGTTTGAAGCTCATCAGATTGAGTTCGCGGACACTGCGACCGAAGAGGTTGATGAAGAACGGCGGCGCATTTGCAACCCTCACGGTCACCTGGAAGGAGGTGCTCACCGTGCGGAAGCCGTCGCTCACCGACACCGTCACCGGGAACTGGGCAGAACCTTGATCGGCCGCGGGCGTCCATGAAACCACACCCTCCGTCGGATTCACGGTCATCCCCTTCGGACCGTCCACCAAGGCAAAGTTGAGCTTCTGCGCCGGAAGGTCTGCATCCTTGGCTGACAGGCGAATCACCGTCGGCTTCAACGCATCGATGGTAAGATTCTCTACCGACGCCAATTCCGGAGCCTGGTTGATCTCCAGCACCACCACCGAGAACGAGTTCGTCCCGCTCATCACTGGTGTACCGTTGTCGGTCACCCGGACAACCACCGTGTTGGTGCTCGGTCCCTGGGCTTCCGTCGGGCGGAACGACACTTGACCAGAGGTGGGGTTCACCGTCAGCCCAACGGGTCCGGAGATCAGCGAGAAGGTCAACTTCTGGGCCGGTTGGTCGGAGTCCGAAGCACTCAGACCGAAGCTCAGAGCATTTCCTTCCGCCACGCGACGCAACGCAACATCGGTGATCTTTGGAGCCGTGTTCGAGGAACGCACGGTGACCTGGAACGAGGTGCTCACGGAGCGAAGACCATCACTCACGGAAACGGTGACTGGATACTGGGCCAAAGCCTGCTCCACGGTCGGAGTCCAAGAGGCCACACCCTCCGTCGGATTCACGGTCATCCCCTTCGGTCCCTCCACCAAGGCGAAGGTGAGATTCTGCGCCGGCAGATCCGCATCCTTGGCCGACAGGCGAATCACCGTCGGCTTCATCGGATCGATGGTCAGGCTGTCCACGGACGCCAACTCAGGCGCTTGGTTGACTTCCAGAGCCACGATCGTGAAGGCGTTCGTCCCGCTCATCACTGGCGTACCGTTGTCCGTCACCCGGACGACCACCGTGTTGGTGCTCGGTCCTTGGGCTTCCGTCGGGCGGAACGACACCTGACCGGAGGTCGGATTCACCGTCAATCCATCGGGTCCCGAGATCAGCGAGAACGTCAACTTCTGGGCCGGTTGATCGGAGTCCGAAGCACTCAGAGCAAAGCTCAAAGCGTTTCCTTCAGCCACGCGGCGCAGCGGAACATCGGCGATTCTGGGCGCCGTGTTCGAAGAGCGCACAGTTAACTGGAACGAGGTGCTCACCGAACTAGAACCGTCGGTCACCGACACCGTCACCGGGTACTGGGCCAAAGCCTGTTCCACAGTCGGGGTCCAGGAGACCACGCCCTCGGACGAATCCACGGTCATGCCCTTGGGTCCATCCACCAAGGCAAACGTCAGTTTCTGCACCGGCAAATCGGCATCCTTGGCCACCAGACGGATGACCGTCGGTTTCATCGGATCGATGGTCAGGCTTTCGACGGACGCCAACTCCGGCGCTTGGTTGACTTCCAACACCACGATCGAGAAGGCGTTCGTGCCACTCAGCACCGGGATACCGTTGTCTGTCACACGGACGACCACCGTGTTGGTGCTCGGTCCTTGGGCTTCCGTCGGGCGGAACGATACCTGACCGGAGGTCGGATCCACCGTCAACCCATCGGGTCCCGAGATCAGTGAGAACGTCAACTTCTGGGCCGGTTGATCGGAGTCCGAAGCACTCAGAGCAAAGCTCAGAGCATTTCCTTCCGCCACGCGACGCAGCGGAACGGCAGCGATCTGCGGGGCCACATTCACTTCATTGATCGCCACCTGGAACTCCGCACCCACGGTCTGGATGCCGTCCGATACGGCCACCTTCACCACTTCCGTCCTGCCTCCGAACTCTTCAGTCGCCAGCCAGCTGACCTGGCCAGAAGCAGACACCGTCAAACCAGCAGGTCCGCTGACCAAACTGAACACCAGCGGTTGCTTGGGCAAATCCACATCGGTCGCGGTCAAAGACAACGCCAAGGTCTTACCTTCATCGAGAGTCTGCTTGGCAACCGTCGCGATCTGCGGGGCCACATTCACTTCTTTCACCACCACCGTGAAGCGGTTGGTCACCGAGTCGGTGCCATCCGAGACAGCAACACTCACCACGTTGGTCCCCGGCCCCTGGACTTCGCCAGGAGTCCAAGAAAGGACACCAACTGGATTCACCGTCAGACCGCTTGGACCTCCCACTAGCGAGAACACCAGAGTTGAACCGTCCGGATCCACCGCCTTCAGGCTCAAGCTGAACGGCTTGCCTTCATCGATGGCCGCATTGGCGATCACATCAAAGACCGGCAGTTTGTTGGGCCGGATGAAGGCAAACAAATTGGTGACCGGGTTGCGGCAATAGATGAAATCCTGCTGGAAGGCGATAGGCGGGATGTCCGTGACGAGCGGTCGAACATCCACCTTGTAGAAGCCGTTGGGTATTTCCACGAAACGAGCCCAACCGTTGGTCACCACCGAACTAACAACCAGGTCGCTGGCATCCGGCGTGACATTCTCCTGCTGACGAGTCAATTGAACCTCGAACGGCACGCCCACCGCCGGCTTGTTGTTGACCGTGATGTAAACCTCCTTCACGCCGCGCTGACTGGTGTACCAGTCGAGATAGGCGTGGCGGTCAGCACCGGAGGTCTTGTCGAGCAAGTAGTGCTCACCCCCCACCGGGTTCATTTCGAGAGTCCACAACCCGGCGACGGCCGAAGCCACGCTCAACTCAGGTCCAGCGACAATGTTGTTCGTCCCTGACTTGACGATCAAACCCGCCGGATTGATCAGGCGATAACGGAAAGCCGATGCGGGTGTCGGAATGCCGACATTGTCCAAATCCAACACCAGAGATTCGCCGGACTTCACGTTGAAGCGGTAGGCCGCATGATCTTCTTCCAAGGCCTTGAAGCTTGGCAGGGCGATGGCCAACCAACGGGCTCCGCAGAACTGCAGGTTGTAATGAGTCTGGGTGACCGGAGTGCCACCAATGCGGGACTCCAAACGGATCACCTTGCCGCGGGCGAAGGTGCCCAAATTGACCGAAGCGGTCTTCTCCCAACGCAAACCATTCAAGCGGGCTTCGGCCGCCGTGTAGGAAACCGTCACGGTCGCGATCCGGTTGGTGCCATCGAACGCGTCCACGATCGTCGTCTGCGGGTCGTTGGTGTTAACGGTCACCGTGGTCAACTGCAGGTCCAAGGAGCCGCCGTCTGCCAGCACATGCCAGGTCTGGATTTGGTTGGTCTGATAGTTGCCCACCAACGGACCGCAAATACAGGGAGCCTTACCCCAGGGAGGAGCATCGGTTGGGAAATCGGGCGGCGTGATCACCACCGTCGGTGCGGTGACCGTGATGGCCACCGTCGCCACCACGGAATCCAAGGCACCATCGCTGACCTTGAACGTGAAGCTATCCGCGCCCGTGAAACCCGCCTTTGCCGTGTAGGTCAGGGTGGGAGCAGTCCCCGCCAAGGTTCCATTCGCCGGTTGGGTCACCACCGTGTACTTCAGCGAAGCACCTTCGGGATCCTGACCGCTCAACACGACCGTTTTGGATTCACCAGAGTTCAGGCCGAAACTCTGCCCATCCGCCGTCGGCGCCCGATTGACGATCACGTTGTTCAACGCGGTCAGCTTGAGGCCGGCGAAATTCTCCATACCACCCGGGATCGCCAGCGGATCGGTCGGAATCGTGTAAGTGAAGGCCGTTGAAATACCTGCCTGTGTGGGCACCGGGCTGCCTCCCGCCTGCAATGCAGCAGACGCAGCTTCCCAACTCGAAAAGACCGCCGTATCCCAAACAGCCACCTTCAAGGTCACCGTCGAACCCGGTTTGAATCCCGCGAGGGTGGCCAAGCTGCCTGGACCGCCCGCCGCTGCCGGATTCCAGCTTCCCGGATACGTCGTGGTCGAAGCCCGGAACGGAGACGGAACGAAGGATTGGTTCAAGGCATTCTCAGAAACACCATAGAACACCTTGGCCACAAACGTCGTGCCTACCAACTTCGCGCCCGTCGCATCATTCACCAAAGCCAAACCGCGGTTGCCGAGATTGATCTGACTACCGGAGGCAGAAACGGAAATCGACACCGTCGCTACAGCCGAGTCGAGGGTTCCATCGTTCACCTTGAACGTGAACGAGTCCGAACCGGTGAACCCAGACTTCGCCGTGTAGGTCAGGTTGGGCGCGGTGCCTGCCAACGTTCCATTCGCAGGCTGAGTGACCACCGTGAATTTGATCGCAGCGCCTTCCGGATCCCGGCCGGTCAGCGTTACCGGTGTGGACTCACCCACCACCACGCTCACACTCAATGCATCCGCCGTCGGCACCTGATTGACGATCACGGCCTTGACCGTGACGGCCACAATCGCCACCGCGGAATCCAGAGAGCCATCGTTCACCTTGAACGTAAAAGTGTCGGAACCCGTGAAACCAGTCTTGGGGGTATAAACCACATTCGGCGCCGTGCCCGTCAAAGCCCCATTGGCCGGCAGCGTCACCACCGTGTACTTGAGCGCCGCACCCTCCGGATCCTTGCCTGTCAGAACCACCGTTTTGGACTCCCCCGTATTGATGCTCAAACTCTGCGCATCCGCCGTCGGCACCTGATTGACGGGGCCCGTGTTGCTCAACGCCGTCAGCTTCAATCCGGGAAACTTCTGCATGCCACCCGGGATCGCCAACGGATCAGCCATGGTCGTATAGGTGAAAACCTCGGAAAGCCCCACTTGAGTCGGCACCGTACTGACACCGGACTGAAGCGCGGCGGATGCGGCCGCCCAGGTTGCAAACACCGCTCTATCCCACACACCCACCCGCATGGTCACGGTCGCACCGGGGGCGATGCCCGAGAGGGTGGCGATCGCGCCCGGACCACCGGCTGCCGCAGGATTCCAGGTACCCGGATAAGTCGTGGTTGCGGCGCGGAACGGTGCTGGGGCGAACGACGCATTGAGGGTCGCAGCCGAGGTTCCATACAGCACCACCGCGACGAAGTTGGTGCCGGTCAACGGCTTGCCGGTCGAATCGACCACCTGCGCCAATCCACGGTTATTGAGGTCGATCTGACCTTGGCCCAGCGCCGAAACAACCCATGTGAACCAAGCGAGGATAAACAGATGTTTGATCATGATAATTACCTGAGATTCGGGCCACTACGAGCTCCCAATTGCACCGATGAGCGACGAACTGCGGCTGTCCGGATTCCCCTAATTGAGGATTTTGGATCCATTTGCCTAGGGAATATCCGGCCATTTCCGACGACACGCTTATCGGCGGAATAAGTCATTCCCTCAAAATCTGCCAGCGATTTTTGTGATATCCCGAATCCGTAACACGGCTCTACGACCACCGCTTCTGCAATTCTGACGGGCTCCGGACGAAGCGAACCATCATCCCATCGCCAAATTCGCTCTCCGGCGACAGGAATGGCTTGAACGCTGCAGCCCTGACCGATCTGACAGGGGCACGGGCAGTGAGTCTCGACTGTTTCAAATCGCGAGGTGCACAAATCGATGACCATCGTCTGGGCCCTCCCAATCAGCACCGCAAAGATGCCCAACCCAGGTGCCAGCAAGCCGAAGGGGCCTTGTTCAACCCCGAACGAGAGAGGTCGAACAAGGAGGTGTTGAAGCATGCAGCCCCCGGTCATCTAGAACACACTGGAAGAATCACTCAGATACCGTCTGCCCGACAAATTTCCCTATTTGTGTGAGGCATTTACCCCTAACCGGTTTCTGGATTTGTGCTGGGACTGAGGCGGCACCCTCCTCTGACCGCCGTTCGCCATCATTGCACCCACCAGAGAACTTTGAGCGGGCGTGTCTGCCCCTCATCGCAGGTTCCATGGTCGGTTGCCGGCCTCTTTGCGCCGGTCTGCGCCCTGAATTTTCTCAAACCGAGCAGATTCAGGCCGCTGGCCGCATAAAAAGCGTCCCTTTCGAACTTGCCGCTTGCCGCCCCTGCGTGGTGCCCGTACTTAACAGGCTGATTCGCGCTCCGCGCATCGCCGGTGTAGCTCAGTGGCAGAGCAACGGTTTCGTAAACCGTAGGTCGTCGGTTCAATCCCGACCACCGGCTCCAGTTCGTTTTCCCCAGCATTTACAGGGTTTTTGCCCCGGTTCTCACCGTTGAGTTCCCCAAGTGACCGGAAAACTGTCAGGGGATCCACATGCGAGAGACCATACTGCCAGGTTTTTCTTCGTATCGCCCCCGGACTCAGGGCTGCGGGGCCCCGGAATAGGTCCGATGAACTCCATGGCGATAAGGCCATTAGATCGCCACCTGATCTGAAATCTGCCGGAATCGGAGAGCCTCTCCCTTCTCCAAAGCCCGCGCTCCCGGACCTTCTCCGCTGAAACCCGTCACGGAGGAGGAGTCAACCTCCGCACCCAAGATCGTGCCGTCGACAACTTCCAGCAAAATGGCCGCCGTCTCTGGCGGTATTTAAACCAAAAACACCTTCTTACCGCGCTTTTCACCGGTGGTCTTCACCGTGTCGGGGTTTTCCTTCACCCACTTCATGACGGCAGAATAGGAGCAACCGGTGGCTTTGCTGAGGTCGATCTGACTCATTCCCTGCGGCGCGTTTTTCAATTCGGCGACCAGTTTTTCGGAAAGGTCGGACGCCGACAGGGTAGACCGCTCGTGCAGGGGCCCCTCAACTCCGCTGGCCCCGGACCCAAGATCCACACCGATTTCTTTGCACAAGGATCTCAACTTCGCATCGATGTCGGCAATCTTGGCCTCATGAGCCTCGCGCTCCTTGAGCAACAAGTTTAAAGGATTGGCGGCGATGAGTGCCAACTTCTGCTCCACATCGCGCTTTTGGGCTTCGATGAGCTGGTTGATTTCATTCATGGTGCGATTGGAGATTTCAGGGGATCCCGGAATCACTGCGGACAGAATCGCCTCGATTTCGGCCTTCTGGGTCTGGTTTTTCTTCCCTCCCATGAAAAACGAATGCAGGACCACTCGGAGGTGATTGTCGGCCAGGAAGACCTCCTTCTGGCGGTATTCCACCTTCACCGCCGAAATCCGTTCTGCGATTTCCGCTGTCGTTAGTTTGATTCTTTTCAATTTCGAGGTGCTTCAAGAAACCGCCGTCCTGCCTTTGTTCAACCGCCAAATCCCCTCCGGGATGTCATTCTGGCCCAACTTCAGTCTGAGTACGAAACAGACTCTACAAACCCAGCAACCATCGACCGATGGGGAACGACCTCGACCAGATTCAGGCGAACCGTGCTTCAAAACCCAGCCATTGTCACCCAACAGCTCCTGCCCAAGCACAATCGGTGCTGAGACCCAGGCGGTGACGGAGCCTCCCAGACCTCTGCCCGATGCCAAGGGATTGCAGTCCACTGTTCGGCCAAAACACGGGGATTTGCGTATCCCCTGAGCGGCGGATCGAGTTCGCGGACTCGGGGGGGGGCGATAAGGAACAAGGCTCCCAAAACAGTGTGCCGCTTGTCAGGCAGGCTCGCCCGGTGTTTTCGTTGGCCATGCCCCCGGTCTCGTTTGGCCTGCTTATCGCGCTGAGTCTTTGGACGAGCGCGCTCGCCCAAGGCCCCGCCACGCCGGTGATCAGCGAATTGCTCGCGAGCAACTCCGGCGGTCTGCGGGACGAAGACGGGGACTCGCCCGATTGGATCGAAATCCACAATCCCGGGGCCACTCCGGTAGACTTGGGCGGCTGGTTCCTGACCGACGCCACCAATCGCCTCACCCGATGGTGTTTTCCGCGCTTGAGCCTGCCGGCTGACGGTCGATTCCTCGTGTTCGCGTCGGCCAAGAACCGGACCAATGCCGCGGCCCCACTCCACAGCAGCTTCGATCTGGCGGCTGGCGGCGGCTACCTGGCGCTGGTGCGGCCCGACGGGGTCACCGTGGCCAGCGAGCATCGCTACGGTCCGCAACGCCCGAATGTCTCCTTCGGGACTGGCCGGAGTTTGGCTGCAAGCCCGCTCTTGGCCACCGGCGCCTCGGCCCGCTTCCTGATTCCGACGGCCGAATCCAAGCCCACGGGCTGGAACGAGGGCGGGGAGTTTGACGATTCGGGCTGGGCGTCGGGAAACACCGGGCTGGGCTTCGACCAATCGAACGTGAGCTCTGGACTGTTAGCCTATTGGGATTTCAACGATGCAGCTGATCCCGCCTCAGCCCGCGATCGGAGCGGGCGCGGACACCATGGCCGGCTTTCCGGCGTGGGATTCAGCGTCGACGCGGGCGGACGAACGGGCACCACCGGCGACCGGTCCCTCAATTGCGCCGGAACCGGCACGATGGCGGTGCCCGACGCGGCGAAGGGGATGTTCGACACGGCGGTCGCCCATGATGCGGTCACCCTCAGCCTGTGGGTGTATGGCGGCGCGACGCAACCGGCGCAGGACAGCGTGTTCTGGGCCGGCAGCCAACCCGACGGCGGCGGCACGCGTTCCCTGAATGCCCACCTGCCTTGGAGCGATTCGGTCATCTATTGGGACACCGGGTGCTGCGATCCCGGCCTGCACCGGATCTCGGTGGGAGTGCCTGATGCCACCCGATGGAAAGGTCGCTGGAACCACTACGCCTTCCTCAAACAGGGCGACTCGAAGCGGATCTTCTGGAACGGCACGATGCTCGCGGAGGGAAAAAACACGGAGAACCTCAATGCGATCCGGAGCTTCTTCCTCGGCAGCGGAGCTGGCGGCACGAGCACCTATCATGGGCGGATCGATGATGTGGCGATCTGGGACGAGGCTCTCAACGCCGCACAAATCCAGGCACTCGCCTCGGGCGCGTCGCCGCTGGAAATCCGTCGGTACGGTCCGCTGATCGCCACCGATCTCGGAACGGCGATGCGTGGGGTCAACGCCTCGGCTCTGGTGCGGATTCCGTTCACGGTGACGGATCCCTCGACCTTCGACTTGCTGTTGCTGCGGGTGCAATACGACGACGGCTTGGTGGCCTGGCTCAACGGAACCGAGGTGGCCCGACGCAATGCCCCGGGAGGGACATTCGACGCCACCTCAACGGCCGTCCGGCCCGAAGGAGCCGCGCTGACCGCTGAGGACATCGAGATCCGCGGTTCAGGATCGCTCCTGCGCGCCGGACGCAACGTGCTGGCGATCCAGGCGCTCAACCGCAGCCGCGACGATGCCACCCTGCTCCTCAGACCGGAATTGTTCGGCGGCAAATCCCTGGGGCTTCGCTGGTTTGCGGAACCCACGCCCGGTGAACCCAATGGCCCCGGGGTCGCGGGCTTCGTCGGCGACACGCGGTTCGAACCGGACCGCGGGCTCTACTTCCAACCGTTCGAAGTGCGGATCTGGACCGAAACACCCGGCGCGACCCTGGTGTACACGACCAACGGCAGCGTGCCCTCGCTCACCAACGGCAAGCGGGCGGCGGGCTCCAACGCGCTGGTGCGGGTGACCAGCACGACCGTGCTGCGGGCGGCGGCATTCCTCGACGACCACGCCCCGAGCGACGTCGACACCCAGACCTACCTGTTCCCGGCCAGCGTGGCGGCGCAGAAACGCCCATCCAGCATCGGCGCCACCTGGCCCGGCGGGGCTCCGGCCGATTTTGGCGTGGATGCCCGCGTGGTGTCCGGAGCCATCCCCGGGTATGGGTTCACCAACGCCCTCGCGAGCCTCCCAACACTGAGCTTGGTGCTGCCTGAAGCCGACATCTTCGGACCGGCAGGACTCTATGCAAACCCCGGCGGGCGCGAAGACGCCTGGGAGCGCGAGGCGAGTCTCGAATGGATCCACCCCGACGGCCGCCGCGGGTTCCATCGACGCGCCGGTCTGCGCATCCATGGGAACGTCTCACGCGACAAAGGATTCACCCCCAAGCACAGCTTCGGCGTGGTGTTCCGCAGTGACTACGGCAGCTCACGCCTGAATGTCCCGCTGTTCCCCGACACACCGGCCCGCGGGTTCAATCGGTTGGTCCTCCGGGCGGGCTCCACCGACACCTGGCCGGTCGCGGAATGGGACACCTTGGTCGACGGGGTGAAGCGCTGGTACCGCAAGGATGCCAGCTACATCCGCGATCAGTGGGTGCGCGATAGCCAACTCGCTCTGGGGCACGCCTCGTCCCACGGCACCTTTGCGCACCTGTACCTCAACGGGATTTACTGGGGCCTCTACAACGTGTGCGAACGACCGGATGCCGAGTTCGCCGCACTGCACCTCGGTGGCGATGCCGACGAGTACGATGTGCTGGCCGACTTCGCGGAAGTCCGCGCCGGCGATGCGACCGCGTGGCGGCAATTGATGACGGCCGCCGGAGCCGGGCTTACCGGCCAAGCCAACTACCAGCGCCTGATGGGCAACAACGCCGACGGCACGCGCAACCCCGCTTACCCGGTGCTGCTCGACGTGAACAATTTGGTCGATTACATGATCCTCTCGATCTTCATCGGCTCGGACGACTGGCCCAACCACAACTGGTGGGCCGCACGTCGACGGGGCGACGCGAGCGGCGGATTTCGGTTCTTCGTCTGGGATCAGGAAATCTCCATCAATTCGCTCATCAAGCAGCGCAGCTCGTGGGGACCGATTTATGCCGAGGCCGACGTGGCCGACACGCCCACCTATGTGTACGCACGGGCCCGTGCCAACCCCGAGTTCCGGATGCTCTTCGCCGACCGCATCCAGAAGCACCTCTTCAATGGCGGTGCCCTGAGCCTCCCGCGCAACCTGGCGCGCTGGTCGACGCGGATCGCCGAGATCGACCGGGCCGTCGTGGCAGAGAGCGCGCGGTGGGGCGATTACCAACGATCGTCGCAACCGTTCCTGCGCGAACGCGAGTGGCTGACCAACGACCTCTGGATGCGGAACACATTCTTCCCCAGCAATCATGTCGTGGCGCTGAAACGGTTCCGCTCGGCCAACTTGTACCCCACGATGGATGCCCCGTTGGCGAGTCCGCCCGGCGGAGCAGTAACTGCCGGCACGCGCGTGAAGCTGGTGAACCCCAATGCCACGGGCACGCTGTACTTCACCACCGACGGTTCTGATCCCCGCCTGGTCGGCGGCGGAATTTCGACCAAAGCCCAAGCCTACACCGATCCGGTGACGATCAACCGCCGGACCTCCCTGCGCCTTCGGGTGCGCAACGGGACAACCTGGAGCGCGCTGGTCGAGGCGGAGTTCTTCGTCGCCCAAGACTACGCCGCCCTGCAACCGACAGAACTCTTCTATCACCCGCCCGACTCGCTCGAGCGCGACGGCGACGATTTCGAATTCGTCGAACTGCAGAACACCGGTGCCGATCGCTTGGATCTCTCAGGCTTGCGGTTCACCGACGGGGTCGAATTCGGGTTCGCAGACGGCGCGGTCCTTGAACCCGGCGGTTTTGCAGTGCTGACAAGGGATCCCGACTCCTTCGCAGGGCGGTTCCCCGGGGTGCCGGTGACCGGCACCTATACGGGGCGACTCGACAACGGAGGGGAAACGCTGACGCTCGGGCACACGCTGGGGTTCCGGGTTTTCACAATGGCTTACGGAGATTCGTCTCCGTGGCCGGCGGCTGCGGACGGCCTGGGGCCATCGCTGCAACGGGCCAGCCTGACCTTGGCTTCCGACGATCCGACCGCGTGGGTGGCCGCAGAGCCAACACCCGGCGCAGCGTTCGACACGCAGGCGTCCGACACCGACGGAGACGGAGTTCCCGACACCTGGGAGCGGGAGCACGGAACCGACCCGCTGCAACCGGACGCTTCGGCCGATCCGGACGGCGACGGATTCACCAACGCGGCCGAATTCCTTGCCGGGACGGATCCCCGCGACGCCGCCAGCGCCTTGCGACTCGAGTGGGTCGGAATGAATGCAGTCCCAGCACCCGGCGAGCTGCGGTTGAAGTTCCTAGCTTCAGCCGGCCGTACCTACGCGATCCAGAAGCGGAGCGATTTGACCCAGGGCCCGTGGACCACGCTCCTGCGCGTGGAATCCAATGCCAACCCGCGCCCAATCACCGTCACCGATCCGGCATCCGGCGCTTCCGGCCTCTATCGCGTCATCACTCCGGCACCTTGATGAGGGAGGAGAATCGCCAACTCAACGCCACCGATTGGCCTATCGACGTCCTCGACTCCAGATCCCAGTCTTATCTCATTCAGACACCTTGGTTTTCTCACCCATGAAGACGTTGCAACAACTCCGACTGCTCCCTTCCGACGGCCTCCGTTTCGGATTCTGGCGGAGTTTGCTCGTCAGTCTGCTGACCGGGCTGGTTCTGAGCTCTATCGTGATCTTGGTGTCCGAGGAGGATTCGTTCTCCACCCGCCTCGGTCTGTGTTTCGCCTTGTCACTGCCAGGTTGGTTGGCGCCGCTCGTCTGGAACCGCCGGGCCGTAGCGCTTGGCGCACCCGGGTTCTGGACGGTCTGGGGGCGATTTCTGAAACGACTGGGATTGGCCGCCGTGGCACTGATTGCGCTGATCTCGCTGGCCTTCGCCATTGAGGGCATTCGGGCGGCCTGGGCTTGGCAGGAGGTCGAGGCTCACCTCAAACAACGCGGCGAACCGTTGACCTTCGAGGACCTGGTGGGCCCGCGCGTGCCGGATGCTCAGAACTTCGCCCGTCACCCGCTCATGGACGGCCTTCTGAGCCATACTGCGACGAACGATGCGAAGGGGCGCCCCACCTTCCAGTGGACTGGCCAGCGGAAAATCGCGGAACTCCAGGAAGCATTGCGGTTTCCGGAGCCGCGTTCCGACGAACCCAAAGGCGGCAATCGATTGCGCCGCACCGGGCCCGACCTTGAGGCGCTGGCCAGCTTGCTGAAGTCCGGCACCCACCGGGAGAAGCGGACGGTGTACGATCCGGGTCGCACCGAACCGCGAGAGACCAACGACCTCGTTCACCTGCCCATCCCACCGGCCGGGATGCCCACCGCGCAGGCGGTCCTCTACGCCTTCGAGGGTCGACGCGCGGTGCTCGACCAGGTCACCGAGGCGACCCGACGCCCGCGGGCCCAGTACGACCTCCGCTATGCCGACGGTCCCTTCGCGCTGCTACCCCACTTGGCCATACACAAATCCATAGCCATGAAGCTGCGCACGCGATCTGCGGCGCGGGTGGCCGCCGGCGACACGGCGGGCGCCGCCGAAGACATCGATACCCTGCTTCGGCTCGCGGAACTCACCGGCGAAGACCCCACTCTGATCGGCTACTTGGTCCGAGTGGCCATCCAAAGCATTGCCTTCAGCGCCTTCTGGGACGGCACCGCGCAGCACGCGTGGTCCGACGCGCAGTTGGCCGCGTTCCAGCAGCGCTTCGAAGGACTCAAGCAGCGGGACAGCCTCGTGAAGGCTTTTCGCGGCGAGCGCCTCTTCGGCAAGACCACCTTTGAGTTGATGCGAGAGGGCCGGCTCGATCCGGACACCCTCGGAGCCATGGAGAGCGACGAAAGTGGGAACTCGATTGGATGGGGGCTCGTTCCGAGGGCGTGGTTGTTGCAGAACCAAGCCTACCACTCGAAGGTGCTGGATCAGGTCGTGGGTGCGCTGCAGCGCTGCGACCCAGAACGCGGCATTGCCGCCAAGGGCTCAATTTGGGAGACCGAGCGCGTCGAACAGACGGTCTTCAACACGGCAGGCCGACGGTTTCATCCGTACCGGATCTTTACGCACTTGCTGTTGCCGGGCCTGGCCAAGGTACATGCCAAGGCCGACCGGAGCCTCACGACGAGTCGCCTGGCCATCACCGTGGCCGGGTTGGAACGCCATCGCCTCGCGACGGGCCGCTATCCCAAGTCGCTCGACGACCTCGTGCCAAAATGGGTGCCAACCGTGCCGCTCGACCCCATGGACGGACAACCGCTGCGCTACCGCCTCAATGCCGATGGAACATTCACGGTGTACGGCATCGGCCCGAATCAGACGGACGACAACGGCGTCTTCGAGTCTAAGCAAGGCCAGGACCTCGACTGGGTCTGGCCCCCCAACCACCCCACCGAGGAACGCCGGTTGTTCTGAGGGGGAACCTCGGGGCACCTGCAACGATGGTTTCAAAGCCAGAGTCGCATCCGTGCCCCTTCAGTGAGCAGTGCAGGATGGGGCCGCCACCAACCACTCGATGGGCTCGCGGTCGCCCCGCCTCCTGAGCAACCGCCAGCACTGAAACCCCGGCCGGACACCTGAGGTCCGTCGTTCAGGAACTTCGGGGCCAAAGGTTCACCAGCATCTACGGGGGCAGCTGAAACCTGCCAGCGACGATGCCCGGAACCGTGAGATCCTCGTCCAATTCCTCCCAACGGAGAGCCAACCGGCGGACGGAAGCGGGAGTAGCCGACTGTAGGCCGTCGGGTACAACGAAGGGTTACGCAGCGCCGGTACTCTCGACCCAGACGCGCTCATTCGGATGATGCTCATTGATCGTGACCAGCGCTTCGGCGATGCACGATGACGAACTGCTGACGAAGTACGCGAAGCGGGTGAGATTGGGCGACCGACGGGCTGCGAACTCGGCCTCGGTGATTGCACTTGCGCAGCACCAGACAGGAGAGCCACTTGCAAGTGCCAATGCCTCAACTAAGCCGCCGGGGGTAAGAGCGAGAAAAACCATGGCTGGCTGACGCTGCCTAACGACTCACTTTCCGACGCCCACCGAAAGGCCAAGCCCATAAACCGCTGGCGCTCCCGGCGTTCAGAGGCGCAGCTGGTTAGGTCCTGCCTCCGCTATCGCCCTGAGTCCGCGTGTAAGCCTCGTACAACACTTCGGGATTGTCGGCGAACAACTCCGTGTAGCCGCACTGGCCGCAGATGTTGGCTCGCAGTTCGGCGTAAGTGCTACCGCGAAATATTATCGCCTGAGGATGTAGGAATCCGACGTGTGCCTTGAGCTGCCCGTCCGAGTGCTGGCCCTGATCCTTCACGGGTATTCCCGTGATCATCTTGCTGGCTCCACACTTTGTGCATTTCGTATTCATACCTGCGCAAGACTCTTACTTTGGACCTAACGACCCAAGCTCAGCCACGCGAGAGCTGAGACGATGAACAACCGGGCGGTTCTCGACGAACCCACACGGCTCGCCCGCGTTGGCTGCAGCGCTTGTTAGACCGCCCGCTTGGCAATGAATCCATATTTCTCGGAAACTTTCACAATCGTCTCAAAATCAAGCACCTGATTGAGGGTCGCGAAGACACCGCTTTGGATCAGGTCGCCAATGATCCGAAATGGCTTTTGGTTTAGAGCCGCAGCCAACTCGGCGACCGTCATCTGCTCAGGAACAGTTATCTCGCTGGCGATCGGAAGGGGGGATGCCGACCAAGATATGCCCTGCGCGGCAGGCTCAGCTGAGGCCTTCAACTTCATTACGTCGATGCGAATTCTTTCGTAAGGCGAGGGTGGCTTGAGCATCAACGCTGCGGCGTTTTGGACTTCATCAGGGTCACCTTGTAGATCTGCCCCTTCTTGTCGTACGTCGTCCATTCGCCAGTTTGTTCGCCCTTCTCAAAATGGCCTGATCGCATCTTGGTTCCATCCAACCTGAACCATTCCCAATAACCTACGGGAACACCCTCAACCATCGGCCCAATAGCTCGGACACTCCCATCTTTGTGATACTCCGTGTGTTGATTCATTCAGGCTCTCCGATTCCTTACCCTAATCTCTAGATTGTGATCTCAACCATGTGCGTCGTGTGAGAAATCCATCTCCATCTCGGAATGCATTGAGGTCAGGATCCATTCCCACGCCAGCCCAATCACGCCCATTCCAAATCGATCTGAGGTGTATCAGGTTGCTCGAATTACCTCGCGATGGATATTCAAGGGAACCATCGATACAAACAACGGAACGCTCATCGGCGGTTCGTTTCCATCCTCTTATCATCTGTCTTTTTGTGCACCAGGAGCTTGGTACCGGATCCCACGCACTCTCGAAGCCTCGCCGCAACCCAGTCCGAGTCAGTCA
>Ga0255128_1000612_pt1 | contig 16452 bp, 14 predicted proteins | sample Law_Miss_RepC_8d_FD_188562 | JGI IMG/M metagenome (GOLD analysis project Ga0255128, IMG submission 188562) | Freshwater microbial communities from St. Lawrence River, New York, United States - Law_Miss_RepC_8d | ecosystem: Environmental > Aquatic > Freshwater > River | place: USA: New York... | reverse complement strand
TCCGGCGTGGCCTGTGCGCTGGCCGCGTCTTTGGGCAAGCCGGTGCTGGGCGTGCACCATTTGGAGGGGCATTTGCTCTCGCCGTTTTTGAGTGCCGACCCGCCCGAGTTTCCCTTCATCGCCTTGCTGGTCTCGGGCGGGCACACGCAACTGATGCGGGTGGACGGCGTGGGCCGTTACGAGTTGCTGGGCGAAACCATTGACGACGCGGCTGGCGAGGCTTTTGACAAATCGGCCAAGCTCATGGGCCTGCCGTATCCCGGTGGGCCAGGCCTGTCGCGGCTGGCCGAGCAGGGCAACCCCATGGCCTACAAGTTACCTCGGCCATTGCTGCACAGCGGCGATCTGGACTTTTCTTTTGCAGGCCTCAAAACCGCTGTGCTGACCCAGAGCCAAAAAATCGGCCCTGCCGCCCATACAGAAGGCGCACCTGAGCGGGCGGACCTGGCCGCATCGACCCAAGCGGCCATCGTGGAGGTGCTGGTCAAAAAGTCGATGACCGCGCTCAAAACCAGCAGCATGAAGCGCCTGGTGGTGGCCGGGGGCGTGGGGGCCAACCGCGAGTTGCGGGCGCAGCTCAACGCTGCCTGCGCCAAAGCCCAAGTGCGCGTGCATTACCCCGAGCTGCACCTGTGCACCGACAACGGCGCCATGATCGCCATGGCCGCGGCCATGCGATTGCAAGCCGGGGCGCAAACCGCCGAGGCGCGTTACAGCTTTGACGTCAAACCGCGCTGGCCGCTGCACGAGCTGGCCGGGTCTTGACGCTTTGAAGGACGCCTGGGACAAACCCCGTTTGAATTCGGGTTAACCCGAAGGCGTGTGCCTTGACTGGTTAAACTCCGCCCCTTTGCTTATGTGGACCAGTTCATGGTCCTGCGTTTTTCCCTCATGCCTTCACTGCCCATCTTCTCGCTCCGCAAGCTGCTGGCCTGTGCCGCCGCCCTGTGTTCTGTTGCAGTCCATGCCCAATCCCCCGCACCCATTCGCCTGGCCTTGATCGAGGGCCTGAGTGGCCCCTTTGCCAACACGGGTGAAGCCGTGGTGCGCAACATCGCCTGGGCGGTCGAGCGGGTCAATGCCCGCGGAGGTGTCCCCACTGCTCAAGGCCTGCGAGCCATGGTCTTGACACGCCACGACAGCAAAGGCCAAAGCGAAGAGGCCTTGTCGGCGCTCAAATCGGCCATTGACGATGGCGCACAGGTCGTTTTGCAAGGCAACTCCTCGGCGAATGCGGCGGCTTTGATGGATGCCATCAACAAGCACAACGAGCGCGAGCCCAACCGGCGGGTGCTGTTTCTCAATTACTCGGCGGTTGATCCGGCCTTGACCAACGAAAAATGCAGTTTCTGGCATTTCCGTTTCGATGCCCATGCCGACATGCGCATGGCGGCACTCATGCAGGTCCTGCGCGAAGACCCGAGCGTGAAATCGGCCTATTTGATTGGCCAGGACTACAGCTTTGGCCAGGCCGTGTTGCGAGAGGCAAGGCGTCAATTGGGTGTGTTGCGCCCGGACGTTCAGATTGTGGGCGACGAGTTACACCCCATGGGCCGGGTGAAAGACTTTTTGCCCTATGCCGCCAAGATCAAGGCCAGCGGTGCACAGGCCGTGATCACGGGCAACTGGGGCAATGACCTGACACTCTTGGTCAAGGCCGCACGCGAGGCCGGTTACGAGGGCAAGTTCTATACGTTTTATGGCAACGCCTTGGGTGCGCCTGCGGCCATTGGTGAGGCCGGTGTGGGCCGTGTGATCGCGGTGGCCGACTGGCTGCCCAATGTGCCGGGGCAGGTCAGTGCTGAGTTTTACAAGTCATTTCGCCAGCGTTTTCCCAAACCATCCGAAGATTACGTGCATGTGCGCATGCAACTCATGATCGAAGCCCTGGCGCAGGCGGTGGCCAAAGTCGGGGGCACCGATCCGGTGGCGGTGGCCCTGCAACTTGAAAAAGCCCGGGTCAGCCTGGCTGGACAAACCGGCAGCATGCGGGCGCAGGACCACCAGTTTCAGCAGCCCTTGGTGGTGGGCGTGATGGCCCGCCAAGGCACGCCAGGCGTGCCATTCGACGTGGAAGGCTCTGGCTACGGCTTCAAAGTGGTGCGTCAGATCACGGCCGAACAAGCCCGTTTGCCCAGCACTTGTCAGATGGAGCGTCCGGGGTCCTGAGCCCCTCTTTGGGCCTACTTTGGACCGCCCGCAGCGATGGGCTACTGGCGCAGAGCCTGCGCCTTCAAGCCTGTGGCGTGATGCCTTCAACAAGTCTGCGAATTTGAAACAAGATGTAATAACTCTGCAATTGTCTTTTGTATCTACAAATTAATTATTAAGATTGCATAAAAATGAAAGTGACAAATCCGTTGAAAGGTAATTATTCGGATTTTTGAGGGACCCGATTCAATTCTTGTCAGTCCCTTGCCTTTTTCAGGTGGTCAATTGCTGAATTCATTTTTTTCTATCGAAAGGCAAAAAATGAGCATCGTCAAGTATTTCAATCACGGTTTTCAACGCGACATTGGCAAGCTGAATTTTGTGGATGTGCCGCAAGTTCTCAAAGACATCCTGAACGACCAGGACCTGATCCAGTTCGGCGGCAAAAATTGGTCACGCGCCTCTGATGACCTCGACAACATCGATATTGAGTTGCGTCCTATGTTTGTGTTGTGTTTGTTTGCCCTGGTGGCCACGGACCAATGCATGCAAACTTACTTCAAGCCGCACTACGGTGACTGGCGTGCACAAACCGCTTACCCCAAATTTGGCTGGACCCGTTTTGGTTTGTACAACGAAAACCCATTGAAGTTGTTGTCTGTTCCCGAGCAGGCGGGACTGGTCGATTCAGAGCAAACCTGTACCTTGATGCGTGAATTTGTGGGCTTTTATCGAACCTTGGTGGCCGACTATTGCCACTTGCACGCGCCCGGCCTGTCGGCCGATCTGTTCTTTACCAGGCTGTTGCAAGACGACATCTTCACCCTGTGCGAAGGCCGGGTGGTGGCTGCATTCAAGCAGGCTGCACCCGGGTTGATTCAGGGCCGAACATTGGACGCATCGCCTTCTGAAGGTTATTTGCTGGCTGTTTGACAAGTCACATGGTGGTGCCTTATCAAGCACGAACTGCGGTCAACATGATTTTTCTATCATTTGGCAGATGGGTTCAAAGGCCTTGAATCCTAGGGTTTTCGCGGGGACTTGCATTCTGATTGCTCATTCATACTTGAATGAATGCAGCTTGCTTCGGAACCTCAAGAAAATCCGTATCCCGCTTTGTTTTCACCCTTGCAATTGGGTGGGGTGCAGCTGAAAAACCGGATCGTTCACGCCTCTATTTCTACACGATTGGGTGCGCAAGGGGCTTTGGGCGAAGCGTACTTGCGCTACTGCCAAACGCGTGCCCGGGGCGGTGCAGGCATGTTGGTCACGGAACCTGTGGGTCTGGGATCTTGGCAAAACCCGATGCGTTTGCCAGCCTACGAGGCGGCCCATCTTGACGGTCTTGGGCGTTTGGCCGACGCCGTTGTTGCTCACGATTGTCATTTGGTAGCCCAAATTCAGGATCCTGGTCGGGGGCGTCACATCCCAGGACGAGGCAGCCAGGCATTGGCCCCCAGTCCCTTGCCCGACGATCTCAGTGGCACCATGCCGCGTGCCATGAGTGCCCAAGAAATTCAGGATTGGGTGGGGATGGTCGCCGAACGGGCCTTGCTTTTACAGCAGGCCGGTTTTTCCGGGGTCGAGTTGTCGGCTTGTCATGGGCATTTGTTTCACTTGTTTTTGTCGCCAAGGGCCAATCGCCGCGACGATGCTTATGGCGGTGATGCCACGGGCCGCACCCGCTGGTTGGCCGAGATGGCGCGGGCAGTTCGGCAGGCTTGTGGTGACCGCTTTGTGGTGGGCATCAAATTGCCTGCCGATGACGGCTTGCCCGACAGCATTCCGCAAGAGCAGGCCATTGAAATCGTGCAAGCCTTGCTCCAGCAGTGCCGACCCGACTATTTGGCCTTTGCGCAAGGTGCGCATGCGCGTTCACTCGAGATGCATTTGCCCGACATTGCAGGCCCACGCGTGCCCTATGGCCCATTGATTGAGCGAGTGGCTGCACATGCCGAAGGCGTGGCGGTGATGAGCTTGGGGCGCATCACCGATCCGGCCGAAGCCCAAGCGCTGCTGCAAGCAGATCGGGTTCAATTGATCGGGTTGGGCAGGCCTTTGATCACCGACCCGCAGTGGCCTGACAAGGCTCGACAGGGAAAAGCCGGGCTCATCCGCTATTGCGTGTCATGCAACACCTGTTGGAAGACCATCGTGCAAGACCGGCCCATAGCCTGCGATAACAACCCCAGACTGGCTGCGCAAACAGAAGGGCAAGATCTGGCCCCAACTCGTCAGCCCCAAAAATTGTTGGTCATTGGTGCCGGTATCGCCGGTCTTGAGGCCGCCTGGACTGCTGCGGCGCGGGGGCATCAGGTGCGTGTGATAGGGGCTTCGGCGCAGGTGGGTGGCAAAGCCCGCCGCTTGGCCAGTTTGCCCACGCAAGATGCCTTGTCCAGTATTTATGACTACCAATTTGAACGGGCACAAGCGCACGGTGTGCAATTTGATCTGGGCCGCCGATTGGCGCCCGAGGATGTGGGTCAGCAGGACTGTGATGCGTTCATCTTGGCCACCGGGGGCACACCGGTGTGGCCGCTGGAATTGCCCGAGTCCCTGCGAGAGTTGGGTTGGATACCGGACCTGCCCACCTTGTGCGTAGATTTGCAGCGTTATGGACAGCGTCAAAAAGGCACCGCTGTGATCTGGGACCTAGACCCGGTGGAGGCGACCTACGCAGTGGCCGAGCGCCTGGCGGCCTTGTTTGAGCAGGTGGTGGTGTTGACTCCTCGAGAACAAATTGCCAGTGATTGCAGTCTGGTCACGCGTCAAAGCGTTTTGCGGCGCATGCACCATGCCGGTGTCACGGTGCATGCACTGAGCCAGCTACTTTGGGATGATGGTTTTGAGGCGCATGGGCGATTGTCTTACGACAGCATTTATGGCGGTCGCCGTGGCGAGATCCACGACGTGGCGCTGCTCACATATGCCACGCCGCGCCACCCAAACACCGAGTTATTGCAGGCCCTGCAGGCGAGCGGTCGTCGGGTTTACCAGGTCGGTGACTGCCTTGCCGCCGGGGAGACATTGACCGCCACCGCTCAAGGTTATGGTGTGGGGGTGTCGATATGACGCTCTGCTCGCCCTGAATGCCATTTTCACGAATGTCCTTTTTATCACCACGGAGACTCGCATGAACGCACTCAAAACCCGTCGCTTGGCCTTGGCCACGCTGGCTGCCTTGCCTTTGTTGTGGCCCCTGAGCAGTGGGGCCCAAACCACCGATTGGCCCACACGCCCCGTCACTTGGGTCAACCCCTTTGCGGCCGGATCGGCGGTGGATGTGGTGGCCAGGATCATTGCCAACAAAATGGCGGCCAACACTGCTCAAGGCATGAACGTGGACAACAAAACCGGAGCCAGCGGCAACATCGGCACCGACTTTGCGGCCCGCGCCAAGCCCGATGGCTACACCTTGCTGCTGGGCTCTCCCGGCACCATGGCCATCAACCCCTTTTTGTTCACCAAGCTGCCTTACGATGCCTTGAAGGACTTCACGGCGGTCACGCAGCTGGTGTCCTTTCCGCAAGTGGTCGTGACCAGTCCCAAGCAAAACTTCAAAACCTTGCCTGAGCTGATCGCTGCCGCCAAATCCCAGCCCGATAAATTGGCCCACGCGTCTTCCGGTCCGGGCACAACTTCCCACTTGGTCATGGAATTGATCAAGGCCGATGCGGGCATCAAACTCACGCATGTGGGCTACCGGGGCGGGGCTCCGGCGATGCAGGCGGTTATGGCCGGAGACGTTCAGGCTGGCGTTGAAGGCTTGCCATCCTTGGTCGGACAGATCAAGTCCGGCAACATTGTTCCCTTGGCTGTGACCTCCCTGAAGCGTTCTCCCCAATTACCGCAGGTCCCTGCAATTGCTGAGTTCATTCCTGGGTTTGACGCCACAGCCTGGATTGTTTTGATGGCTCCTGCGGGCACGCCGCCAGCTTTAGTCTCACGCATTCAAGCCGAGGTCAAAAAAGCCCTGGACGATCCGAGTGTCAAGCAACAGCTGGAAGCACAGGGGGCCACTGTGATTGGCTCCAGTGCCGCTGAGACCCAAGCTTTTCACCGCAGCGAAATGGCCAAGTTCAAACGGGCGGTTGAGATTTCAGGTGCCAAGGCCGAATGAGAAACAGCCACAGGGTCTAGCTCAGGTCAAAGCCTGAGCCAGTCTCCAGCCCAGGCCAAAAGCCTGGGCCAAGCCGTTGCCCGGCAAGTACCCGTCGGCCCCACGCCCAGACAAACCGGCAGCACACCCACCGACAGCAAACACGTTCGGAATGGCTTGGCCTTGCTGGTCCAGCACCTTGCCATTGGCGCAGGTCAGCAAGCCGCCCTGGGTATGTGATAGCGCACCTGTCACCCAAGAGGCCTTGAAAGGTGGGGCCAAAACCCGTGCAAAACTCTCACGGCCCAGAGGGTCGCATGCTTGACCTGATGCAAAATTTCGCACGGACTCCACCGTTTGCTGCAAGCTGGGTAAATCGATGTGGGTCTGTTCGGCCAGACTGGCTAAATTGGGCGCAGTGATGACCTGCCCGGCCTTGACCGCTTGCTGGTAGGCCCCGTGGTTGCCCAATTGGGCTTCTATGCTGGCATCAAAAACTTCAAGCGCCACACCACCGGCTTGGGCCAGTACTGCTGGGGCGAGTGCCGAAGGGCCAATGTCCTCGGCCACAAAGCGCAAGCCCTGGCGATTGGCCAGAAAGCCACCCAGTGTTGGGATGGACATGCCCAGCCGTGTTGCACCCCCCGGGTTGGTGTGGCCTTGACCCTGGTAGCCGTCCATGCCCCATAGTTGTGCACCCCATTCGATGCCCAAGGCCATGGTGCTGCCGTCTTGCGTGGGCGATCCATTGTGCAGTGCACCGGCCATGCCGGGGATGAACCGTGCCACCATCTCCGGGTTGCCCCCGAAACCACCGCCAGCCAAGACGATCTGGCGGGCTTGTAGCCGATCGTTTCCTACCTGCAATTCAAAGCCAGCAGAAAAGCGCTGAACTTCTGCGGGCTCAGTCAACCAGCGGATGAGAGGGTATTGGGCGCAGGCATGGCGGAACCAGGTGTGCAACGCCGCCCCAGAGGCGGGCACCACACTGTGAAAGCGCAATTGGCTGTGACCGGGGGCGACCATGTCGGGCAAAAAGTGCAAGGGGGCAGCGCATTTCTGGATCAAAAAATCAGTGGCCAAAGGCAGGGCATAGGCGACGGAAGTGGCGATGTTTTCATTGACCATGCCAGGTGCGAATTGGCGCAAATCATCTAGCCAGGCTTGCGGGCTGTCAGTATGACCAGCGGCTTGCTGCAGTGACGATCCCGCGGCTGGAAACAGACCGCCGCTGATAGCGAAGTTGTTGAGCTTGTGCGCATGGGGATCGATCAGGGTGACCTCCAGGCCCCGCGCTTGAGCCGCCAAAGCTACGAACATGCCCGCGGCGCCTGCGCCCAAGATGGCTACATCGGTATTCATTGCACAGCCTTGTTTTTGAAAGAACCACGGATTTCAAGTACCCGGGAAGTCGCATCATTTGAACGTGAAGCAAATGATGCGTCTTCCCAGTTTACTGACTCAGGGGCTAAGGCTTCTCACAGATGGTTCGGCAAGCGTGTTGGCGGCCAGAGGTGGTTCACTCCAACTTGATGTTCGCCTTCTTGATCAGATCGCCAAAGCGCGTGAATTCCTGACGGTTCATTTGCGCAAATTGGTCAGGTGTGATGCTGCCGGGCTCGCCGCCCAGACCTTTGAGCTTGGCCTGGATGTCCGGCATTTTCAGGATTTTGGCCAACTCGGTTTGCAGGCGCTGTGTCACTTCGGGCGGTGTGCCGGTGGTCACGAACATGCCATACCAGGTGCTCATTTCAAAGCCGCTCACACCCGCTTCGGCCAGCGTGGGCACCTGAGGCAACTCGGCGCTGCGTGTGCTGGTGGTCAAGGCCAAAGGCTTGAACTTACCAGCCTTGATCTGGCCCATGGCCGATGAAGTGGTGTCGAACATGATCTGGACATTGCCGCCGATGATGTCCAGGTGTGCCTGGCTGCTGCCCCGGTAGGGCACATGGATGCTTTTTACACCGGCTGCGAGATTGAATCCCTCGCCCGCGATGTGCTGGGTGCTGCCCACGCCCGAAGATGCGTATTTGAACTCGTTGGGCTTGGCTTTCATCAAAGACACCAACTCGGCCACGTTGTTGGCGGGCACATTGGCCCCCACCACCAGCACGTTGGGCACCGTCACGATCAGGCCCACCGGGGTCAGGTCTTTGATGGGGTCAAAGTTGAGTTTGATCAGGTGTGGGGCAATGGCCTGTCCGGTGTTGGTGGCCACCAGCAAAGTGTGGCCGTCGGCCGGGGCTTTGGCCGTCAGGTCGGCGGCAATGGTGTTGGAGGCCCCGGGTTTGTTCTCGACCACAAACGAGCCTTTGAAGGCTTCGCCCATTTTTTCGGCCAGCATGCGGGCAATGATGTCGGTGCCGCCACCTGCGTTGGCGCCCACCATGATGCGCACCGGCTTGTTGGGGTAGCTTTGGGCCAGGCTCAGCAAGGGCGTGGCCAGCAGGGCCGTGAGCAGGATTTTCTTCAACTTCATGACAAGGTCTCCTCGGGTTGTGGTTGTGATGAACGGTGAGAGGTGGCCATTCGAGCGGCCAATTCGAAAGCGTTGGTCATGGCTTGGGGGTTGGCCACGCCACGACCGGCGATGTCGTACGCCGTGCCATGGGCGGGGGTGGTGATGGGGCAGGGCAGTCCGCCATGCACCGTCACGCCTTGCTCAAAACCCATGAGCTTCATGGCGATCTGGCCTTGGTCGTGGTACATGGTCACCACGCCGTCGTAGCCACCCGGCGAGCGGATGGCCCGCACAAAAGCCGTGTCTGCCGGAAAGGGGCCGTCAGCGGCAAAACCCATATCCGCCGCTTGTTGTATACCGGGCGCGATGATCCGGCCCTCTTCGTCGCCGTAGTTGCCGTTGTCCCCGTTGTGTGGGTTCAGGCCGCAAACCGCCACGCGGGGTTGGTCAATGCCCGAGGCCCGCAGCGCCTGCGAGATCATGCGAATGGCATCGGCCACTTTGTCTGGGCTGAGCAGCGAGGAGACTTCGCTCAAAGGCACATGAGAGGTGACCCGTGCAGTCCAGAGATTTTTCAGAACATTGAGTTCGCCACACACGCCCGTGTAGTGCATGTGCTCCGCAAACCAGCGCAATTCGTCCTCTTGGGTCATGCCACCTTGGCGAAGGGCGGACTTGTTCAGTGGGGCAAAACAAAAAGCATCTGCTTGCCCCGCCATGACCAGATCGACCCCAGCGGCCAGGGCGTCGATCATGTAGCGGCCGTTTTGGGCATTGGCCACACCCCGTTCAAAAGCTGGGGCGTTGAACCCAGCCCAGTCGTACCAGACCACGTTGTTGGGGACTTGGATCGAGCCCTTTTGGCCAATCAGGATCACCCGGGCGTGTGTTTGCCACGCGGGGTTTTGTAGCATTTTTTCGACCAGTTCAGGGCCGATGCCTGCTGGGTCGCCAGTGAAGAGGGCCAAAGTGGGCAGTGTCATGTGCGGGGCTCTGGTAATTGGAATGGATGGATGTTCGTAATCCGTAATTACGGATAATGCTAGGCAGGCGATCCCATGCGGTCAAGCTCTGGTTTTCCCCCATACTTCATGCCATGCCTTCACAAGAACCATCCACTCAGATTGAGCGCGTTCCGCTTCACGAAGAAGTCACCAACCGTTTGCGTGACATGATCGTGTCCTTACGGTTGCGCCCGGGCGAGCGCATCCAGGAGCTGGAGGTGGCCCAGTTGCTGGGTGTGTCACGCACACCTGTGCGCGAGGCCATCAAGGTCTTGACAGCCGAAGGCCTGGTGGAGCTTCTGCCCTTGCGCGGTGCGATCGTGAAGGCTTTTTCGGCCAAAGATGCCCGCGACATGCTGGAGGTGATCGCTCTGGTGGAGTCCTATGCCGGTGAGCGGGCCTGTCAGGCCGATCAGGCCCAGATCGACGCGATTTTGGAAATGCACCAGCAAATGAAGGTGTTTTTTGAATGCCGTGAGCGGCTTGCGTATTTCGCGCTCAACCAGCGCATCCATGAGGCTTTGATTGCGTTGGCCGACAACGACACCTTGAGCATGACCCACGCCACGTTGAGCAAACGCATGCGCAGTCTGCGCTACAGCGGCAACTCCACCCCGGAGAACTGGAGCGCAGCCATGGCCGAACACGAACAAATGATGGCGGCCTTGGCCGCTCGGGACGGGCAGGCCCTCTCTCGCATCATGGGCGAGCACATCCGCAACACCTGGCCGCGCATCAAGGACGTGGTGAACTGAGCTCACCTCAGGTCTTTGGCTTGTCCGGCACTTGTCAGCCAATAGGAGTGCGCCTGCTCATCAGGGTGGCCTGAGCGCATCCAGCGCTGCTGTGACTGATCAACGATCGGTCGCTGACCAGTTCACGCCTGCATCCAAAGGGTAAATCGGGCGGCGCAGTTTTTTGAACTGCAACTCGCTGTAGTCCGATGTACAGGCCCCGGCCCCGGCGCACTCCACCGTGGCGCGGGCCAGGTGGCCCAGGCCAGCACGCCAGTGCACGCGGCTTTTGAGCACCACAAAATCCTTTTGTGTCGGGTCGATGCCCAGACACAGCAGGGCGTTCACGTCAAAGGGTTCGACATGGCGCGAGATCAGCGCCACCTCCACATCGCCCGTGTCGATCACCACGGCTTGCCCCATGTTCTGGCGGGCACCTTGGCTCATGGGGCCTTTGTTGCGGTACTTGCCGTTTGAGATCAGTTTGACCAAGCCGCTCAACTCAACGGGCTCGCTGCGGTGCGGCATGAGCGGCATGGCCATCTTGCCGCCCACTTGCAGGCGCACCTGCGCCCCAATGCCAGCTGCAATGGCCTCTTGAACCGCCTGCGGGTCAAAAATCGCAAATACCGCCACGTTGCGCAAGCCCTGGCGCAGCACCTCGGCCAGTACCGCGGTGGTGTCCATGGTGCCGCCCGAGGCCGCGTTGTCGTAGTGGTCCAGCAACATGACTGGAAACTCGGTCAAGGTTTGGGCGCGGGCCACCGAAGTGGCCAGGGGTTCCACCTCGTACACCCATTGGGCGCGGCTGTCCCAGGCCATTTGCATCAGCTCGTCGCGCAGGCGCTGGGCCAATGCCGGGTCGTTGTCGGTCACCACCACCACCGACAGGCCGGCGTTTTCGATGTCGGCATGCGGAAAACCGGTGAAAACGCTGGCACACAAAGCGCCTTCTTTTTCCATTTGCTGGGCGCGGGCCTGGATGGAGCGGTTTGGTTCGTCCAGCGAGCTTTGCCGCATGATGTGCGGAATCATCGGCAGGCGGCCCCAAGCGGTGGTGGGCTTGGCCTGGCCCTGGAGCAGCTTGAGCAAGGCTGTGCCTGCCCGCACGCCTGTGCCGTACATGTCCACATGCGGGTAGGTCTGGTAGCCCGCCACGGTTTGCGCCAACTCGACCATGTCGGCGTAGACGTTGGCGTGCATGTCGTAGGCCACGCCAATCGGCGTTTTGGGATCGATGGCGCGGATGCGGCGCAGCAACTCGCCTTCGCCGTCCTCGTGGCTTTCGCTGACCATGGCGCCGTGCAGGTCCAGCAAAATGCCGTCAAATCCGCCTCGCGCCACGGCCTGCAAAATTGCCTCGCTCATGGCTTCGTAGGCCGCGTCAAACACCAGTCCGCTGGGCGCGGCGTGTGCACCCAGGGCCAGCTCAAACTCTGCCCCCGCCTGTTCGGCCAGGTCAATAAAGGCCCCGGTGGCCGTGCCCGTGCCGCGAAAGGCGGCAATGGCGGCATCGCCACGCGGCGGCGCTTCACCCGGGCCGAGCGCAAAGCGCTGCAAGTCGGTGGGCACCGGCGAGAAGGTGTTGGTCTCGTGCATCATCATTGCGATCAGCAAACGCATGGCAGGGTCTCCAGTTCAACAGACGCCCATGATGGCCCCGTGCGTTGGCAAGACACAGTCACCGAGGTGCCAACCCGGGCGAGGATCTGCGTTTGTCCGAATTGACAGCCAACCTTGCCGGGTCAAGACTGAAGCCCCTTGAATGGAGATTGCACATGTTCCCCTGTATCGACACATTGGGTGCCGCCTCGGCTTTTGAACGCGGCCAAATTTATGGCCGCGAGGCTCAGGGCCGCATCCAGCACAGCGTGGTCACCTATGCCCGTTTGTTTGCCGCCTGCGGCATTGACTGGGACAGCGCCTGCGATCGCGCCATGCGTTTTGAGTCGGTGATCGAACAGGTTGACGCCGACCTGATGGCCGAGCTGCGCGGCATGTCCAAAAGCAGCGGCCAGAGCCTGGGCAGCCTGATGGCGCTGAACTGCCGCACCGAAATCTTGCCGCCCACGTTTTTGGCGGACGCCCCAGACTTGAAAGACGCCGCCCAAGCGGCCCTGGCCGCCAACCGCGCCGCAGGCCTGCCCGATTGGTTGGAGCAAGCCGCCTGGGACAGCGCCCTGAAAGACGGCGAGTGCACTGCCATGGGCGTCACTGCCTCCGCCAGTCAGACGGGGCACGCTTGGTTGGCACAAAACTGGGACTGGATGGGCCGCCAGCGCCAGGCCTTGGTGGTGCTGCACACCCAAGGCCCGAGCGGCCAAAGCATCACCACCTTGACCGAGGCGGGCATGCTGGCCAAGATCGGGATCAACCAGTCGGGCTTTGCCCTGGGCCTGAACATCTTGCGCTCCAACCGCGACGGCAGTCAGTTGGGCGTGCCGGTGCATGTGCTGCTGCGGCATTTGCTCGATTGCCATTCAGTGGGGCATGCCCGCGAGCGTTTGCAGTCTTTGCAGACTTATCTGGGCCTGGGTTTTGGTGCAGCATCCAACGTGCCCTGTGCCGATGCCCAGGGCCAGGCCGCTTGCTTTGAAGTCTCGCCCGCAGGTTGGGCCGAGCTGATGCCCACCGATGGCGTGGTGGTGCACACCAACCATTTCGTGTGCGAATCGCTGCTGGCCGAGCAAGCCCCCATGGGGCCGGGTTTGTCGAGTCACAACCGCCTGAGCACCGCCGAGCAACACGCATTAAAAACGCCGATTGGGCGAGCCGATCTGGAGAAATTTTTGCGCGACGAGTCGGACGGTTTTTTGTCCATCTGCCGCAGCCCCGACCCGAGCGTGCCACCCCAAAGCCGAGTCGAAAGCGTGGCTGGCATCATCATGCAAACCCAGCCACCAGCCATGTGGGTGGCCTGTGACGTGCCCAGCCGCGTGGCGTTTGAGGCAGTGCCCTTGGCCAAGGAGGCTGTGCTCGCCTGAGCACGAGACCTTGTGTTCAGGCGCCCAGGTGCCGCACAGCGTCTGAAATTCGCATGCCCATTTTCAGACCCTGTGCCAGCGCCAAAGCGTTCAGGCCATTGACCACACCGTTGTCCAGACCGTCTTGTGCCTCGCCAATGCGGGCTGAGGTGTGGGCGTACAAAATCGCCAGCACACCCACCGCCTGCAACTCGCGCAGCGCCACGCGGCCTGCATCGTCTTTGCCGCCCCCCGCATCGTTGAAGGCCACCGCAAAAGGCTTGAGCTTTTGAGCCGTCACGAAATGCGAGGCCGACAAGCCTCCATGCGAGCCCGACACGATCACCGTGCCCGCATGCGAGGCGTTGACCAGTGCAATCGAGTCCAGCAAGACCAAAGTCCGTGCTGTCACCGTGTCTCTCTTTCAACGTCTTGCGCAAAACTGGCGTTTTGCAGCGGATCGTTGTCGGCCATCCAACCCCGGTAGACGGTCTTGAAATCGGCCACGATCTGCGCCAGCGGCATGTCATCAAAAGTGCCGCGCTGGTTCACGTACTCCATGTGCCGGTTGCCTGCCTTGTCAAACGGGTGGTAGATCGAGTCGCTCAACCCATCAAACTCCAGCGGCAGTAGGCCGAACTTGTCGCACAGCTCGATGTTGAAGGCGGGCGTGGCCTTGACCCATTGGCCGTCCAGCCAGATGTCGGCATAGCCGTGCCAGATGAACACATCGGTCTGCATGGTCTGGCGCAAACGCTCGGTGCTCAGGTGGTTGCGCACATCGGCATAACCCAATCGGGCGTGCAAGCCCGCCGCACGGCAGGCGGCGGCCATCAACGCCGCCTTGGGCACGCACCAGCCCGAGCCTTGCGCAATGACCGAGCTGGCCCGCATGCCGCTTGGCGACAGGTCGATGCGGTAGGGGTCATAGCGAAAGCGGTCGCGCACCGCCAGATACAGCGACACGGCGCGTTCGCGGTCGGTGGCACCTTGTGCATGTTCGCGGGCCAAGGCGATCACATCTGGGTGGTTGCTGTCGATCAGCGCGGTGGGGGCCAAGGTGGCGGGAGAGGGCAGGTCGTTCATGAATTGGACTGTAGCGTGTGCGCCAGCCTGTATGTGTCACGCTGGCTATATTGCAGCCTACACACCAGGATCTTGGAAAGGCTGTCATGTCCTCTGTTTTGCGTTTTGGCGCGGTGAGCGTGCATTTGGGTGAAAAGTCGGGCAAATACCCCGACGGCAACCAGCTCATCGTGCAAGGGGCTGACACGCGGGTGGCGTTTGACACGCCCGAGGTGGCCAACCGCATCGGCCCCGAGCTGGAGACGGTGGACTTGGTCATCTTGGGCCATGTGCACGAAGACCACATGGCCGGGCTGCACCGCCTGATGCACGCCCCGGTGCAGGTGCACGAGGCCGACCTGGCCGCTGCCCAGTCGTGGGACGGCATGTGCCAGCACTATGGCTACCCGCAAGACGTGCTGGACGCGATGCTGGCCATTGTGCAAAAGGATTTTCATTACCAGCCCCGGCCCGACGCCACCGGTTACAGCGACGGCGCGGTCTGGGACTTGGGCGGCGGCGTGCGCGTGCGGGCGCACCACCTGCCGGGCCACACCGCAGGCCACTGCGCCTTGGTGGTGGAAAGCGAAGGTCTGGCCTTCATTGGCGACATCGACCTGAGCGGCTTTGGTCCGTACTACGGCGACGCCACCTCCAGCCTGAGCGATTTTCGGCAGACCCTGAAGAAAGTGGCCGAGCTGGACGCCCGCATCTGGGCCACCTCGCACCACAAGGCGGTGATCACCGATCGGGGGCAGTTTTTGGCCGACCTGGCCCGCTTTGCCAGCAAGATCGACGAGCGCAGTGCGCAGCTGCTGGGCTATTTGCAAAGCCCGCACAGCTTGGACGAGCTGGTGGACCGACGTCTGCTGTACCCGCAAGGCTACGACGTGCCCTTTGTGCCTTGCGCCGAGCGCAACACCATCGCCATGCACCTCGATGAACTGCTGGTGCAGGGACAAATCCAGACCTTGGAAGACGGCCGCTTTTTGGCTGCATGAAGCTTTTTCAGCATGTGATCAGGAGACTTATCATGACCCCCGAACAACTCTTGCAACACCACGACCAGGCCCGTTTGTGGGGCCAGCCGCCCGGCGTGGTGGGCGGCCCCGACACGGCGGTGGCCTACCAAAAAGCCTTAGCCGTGCGCCAGTTGCGCCAGCAGCGCGGCGAAGTGGCCAAGGGTTACAAAATTGGCTTCACCAACCGCACCCTGTGGCAGCGCTACGAGGTGTTTGGCCCCATGTGGGGCACGGTTTGGGACACAGGCCTCAACTTTGCCGAGCCCGCCGCATCGGGGGCAGCCGAGGGCAGTATTGACCTGACCCACACCTGCCAGCCCCGGTTGGAGCCCGAAATCGTCTTCGGCATGAAGGCCACGCCAGCGGCCAACGCCAGCTTGCAGCAGCTGTTTGAAGCCATCGACTGGATCGCACCGGGTTTTGAAGTCGTGCAGTCGCATTGCCTGGACTGGAAGTTCACCGCCACCGACACCATGGCCGACAGCGGCCTGCACGCCCGCCTGCTGGTGGGCCAGCGCCTGCCTGTTCAGCAACTGGCCGCCGATGCGCAGGCTTTGCACACCGTGCTGGCGCAGGCCCAAGTCACGTTGTTCAAAAATGGCCAGGCTGTGGAGCAGGGCACCGGCACCAACGTGCTCGACAGCCCGTTGAACGCCTTGCACCACTTTTTGAAAGAACTGCGCCAATGCCCCGGCGCGGTGGACCTGCAAGCGGGCGACGTGATCACCACCGGCACCTGGACCGACGCCTGGCCCTTGCTTGCGGGTGAGCACTGGCGGGCCGAGTTTTCTGCGCCCTTGGGCAGCATCAGTGCCCAGATGGGTTGAGCATCACCGCTGTCTGAGCGCCTCCAAAAAAACGCCCCGGACCGCAAAGCCCGGGGCGTGAATCAATAAAAATGTCAGACAACTGCAAGAAGCATGACCCGGCCAGTATACTGTAAATATAAACAG
>Ga0255128_1000611_pt1 | contig 16474 bp, 20 predicted proteins | sample Law_Miss_RepC_8d_FD_188562 | JGI IMG/M metagenome (GOLD analysis project Ga0255128, IMG submission 188562) | Freshwater microbial communities from St. Lawrence River, New York, United States - Law_Miss_RepC_8d | ecosystem: Environmental > Aquatic > Freshwater > River | place: USA: New York... | reverse complement strand
GAGACGAAGAGGACATGTTTAACATTGTCAATGGTTTGTCAATGGGTCTGACAGCGTCGGTTTGGACACGCGATCTGGTGACAGCGCACCGTGCAGCGATGCGCATCCAGGCAGGCTACGTGTGGATCAACGATGCCTCAATCCACTTGCCTGGAGCCTCCTTTGGCGGTTACAAGCAGTCCGGGTTGGGGCGTGAAGAGTCTTTTCAAGAACTCCATGAATTCACCCAAATCAAGAACATCAATGTTTCCTTGCGTAGATCCAGTACCTAACGAAAGCACCCCATGAGCCATGACAGCGCGCCCGAAATAGCTCTCAGCAGTGAGGCATGGCGCAACGCCATGTCGCGCATGTCTGTGCATGACAAACCCGGGTTTTTTGCGCTGCGAGCTCAGTTACCCGAACAAGGACGCACCAATCAGGTCGTTGCAGCAAGCAGCCAACTCAATGTGGTGCTCAAGACCTATGCCAGCGGCGGCGAAAACGAGTTGCATGCACACACCAATGAAGATCACATGTTTGTGGTCTTGCAAGGCAGCGCAACTTTTTATGGTCCTGGCGGCGAATTCCGTGTTGTGGACTTGCATGAAGGAGTCGTGTTACCACGGGGTGTACTGTACCGATTTGTTGCCAACGGACCCCAGCCTCTCGTGTTGCTGCGCGTTGGAGCTGTCATAGACCCATCCAAAGATCCCTTGGCGCGGATTGATGACAAAGGGCAGGACTTTGACGGTTACGCCCAAAGCAACCATGAAGTACCCTGTGTTCTCTCTAAAGACCGCTGGTTCAGCTGATTTACATCACCTCACCAACAGCAGTGTGCCAAGAAACAGCAACAAAACCAAGAGCAAAATCCTGAACTGCTTTTCATTGAGACGTTTCCGCACACTGGTGCCTATCAACAGTCCGGCATAAACGGGCAACAGGGCGAGAGTCGACCAACCCACTTCTGACCATCCAAAGCGCCCCCACCAGATCATGCCTGCATACATTGGCAAGGCGCCTAACAAATACACCACACTGATGCTGCCCACAAAAACGTCTCGCGGCAATCTCAACGCCATCATGTAGGTGATTAACAAGGGCCCCGTCAGTGAAGACATACCTGCCATAGCACCGGCTAACGCACCCACCAGTGGTCCAAGCCATTTTTCCTGCGCCGCGGAGATAGTTCCTTTGGGCTGCAGAATCATCACGGCAACCGCCACCAAAACTGTCACGCCCATGGCTTTGTCGAGCGACTTGCCCGACCACCCTATGCTCCAGTAGATGGCCAGCAAAGTGGTAGTGGCCTGAGCCAACATCAATGTACCGAATCGGCGAACAGAGATGCGCCACAAACCGCCTTGAAGCGCCTGGTAAATATTGGCAACCAGCACAGGCATCACAAGAAGCCCCATGGCCTGTGAAGCGGGCAAGATGAGGGTCAACAAGGGCACCACCAATAAAGGCAGTCCGACCCCCAAGGTGCCTTTGACGACCCCGCCAGCCACGAACATCAAGGCGGCGGGAACCGCCAAGGCCAGAGAGATCACTCTGCCTTCAAGTCAGCAACTTTAGCTGCGCGAGCCATGGCTTCGTTTTCTTTCGTGATGGCAAGCCCATATGTATTCGGATCAGAGCCAACTGGATCGATCACCGCTGACTGGAATGTTTTGACCAGCTCAGGATGTTTTACAACTTCTGCAATTTCTTGGCTAATTTTCTGGATGGCGTTGGACGGCCATAACTCCAATAATCACCGAGAAGTCAAAACCAGGGACAGTTTCGGCAATTGCCGGAATATCTGGTGCTTGTGTTGAGCGAGTGGCTGCATTGCTGGCCAAGATGGTGACCTGTCCATTTTTCGCAAATCCCTGCATAGAAGGTAATGCTGCTACAGAAAAATCCACTTGGCCGCCGACCAATGCCGGTGTGGATTGACCCGATCCTCTATATGGAATATGACGAACTTCAATTTTCATCGCCGCCTTTAGGGCTTCCATCGTCAAATGGTGTGTGCTTCCGATGCCAGAAGATCCGTACGTGTAATTGCCGGGCTTGCTTTTGACTAGGTTGAGAAAATCCTTAAAGTTATTAACCCCTGTTTTGGGATGCGCCACGATAAAAAGGGGCGATCGGGCGATGAGCGATACAGGCAAAATATCAACGCCGACTTTGTAAGTCGCATTTTTGTTGACCAACGGAGTGATGGAAAGCATAGACCCATCCGAGACGATGAAAGCATGCCCGTCTTGAGGAGAGCTTTGTAGCAAAGCTTGGTAAGCCACCACCCCATTACCACCAGGCTTGTTATCCACAACAACCGATTGACCCAGTCGCTCGGTTAATCGCAGTGCCACAACGCGTGCAACCGTGTCTGGCAAACCACCCGCCGCATAAGGGACGATGAATTTGATCGGTTTGCTAGGGTAAGTTTGCGCCAGCACAGATGCGGGTAGGGCTGTTGCAAGTACCAGCGTTGAAACCAGTGCGGTGAGTTTTCTGCGTTGCATGATCGTCTCCAGTTGCGTTAATTGCTGAGTTTCAGGTGCTTGTACATCTTGCAAATGATTAGCCACCTAATATAATATTTTTAGGGACGTTGAAGTCCATGTCAATAAGGTTTACCTCTACCTTGTCCCATGAGGGACCAGCCCTTTTTCAACCTCATCATCCCGATAACGAAAACATGAACATGACGCTCAAGGTCGCCAGCAAAGTGACCGTTGCCAAAGACATCTACCGTTTCGAGTTTCAGCACATGGACGGCGGCCCTTTGCCCGCCTTCACCGCAGGTGCTCACATTCCTGTGCAAACCCCGAATGGCTGCATGCGCGCCTATTCGCTATGCAACGACCCCGAGGAAACACACCGCTACCAAATTGCGGTGAAGCGCGAAGCGGGTGGGCGTGGCGGCTCGATCAGCATGATCGATAGCCTGCAGCCTGGCGATACTGTGGAAGTTGGTCAACCACTTAACCATTTTCCTCTTGACCCTCAGGCCCAAAAATATGTCTTGATCGCAGGGGGCATCGGCATCACACCTTTGTTGGCTATGGCCAAAACGCTGACCCACTGGGGCAAACCCTTTAAACTTTTTTACCTGACACGCGATCCTGAAAGCACCGCATTTTTAGGTGAGCTTCAGGACGAAGCATTTGCTCAGAATTTGGTATTCCACCATGATGGAGGAAATCCTGACAAGGGGTTCGATCTGTGGCCTGTCTTGGAAAAATCGGGCAGCCTGACTGGACTGCAGCTTTACTGTTGCGGTCCCGCTGGACTCATGAGTGCCGTTAAGGACATGTCTGGCCACTGGCCTTCCAGTGCGCTACATTTTGAAAGCTTTGGGGTCCGACAATCGGCTCAAGTCAATGACACACCATTCACTGTGAACTTCAGCCAAAGCGCTCAACAAGTGTCTGTACCGCCCGGGCTGAGCATTTTGCAAATGGCGCGCTCTCTCGGCATTGCCATGCAGGCTTCCTGTGAAAGTGGCACCTGCGGATCCTGTAAAACCCGTTTGTTAGAGGGCACCGCAGATCATCGTGATCACGTCCTACTACCTGAAGAGCGTGCGCAATGGATCATGCCCTGCGTTTCCCGCGCCGTTTCTGACCACTTGACGCTCGACGCATGAACCATCCCATCGGTCTCGGCGTCATCGGCATGGGCCGCGCATTCACGTTGATGCTGCCGACCTGGACATCCGATCCCCGCATACGGCTCATCGCCGCTCATGACCCTCGCCACTCGGCCTGTTTGGCCTTTCAGGAAACCCTGGGCGGCGTGGCCTGCCAACAGCCTGATGAGGTTTGCGCCCACCCGGACGTTGAATGGGTTTACATCGCTTCGCCACATGCCATGCATATCGAACATGTACTTCTGGCGGCCCGCTACGGCAAGCATGTCTTGGTGGAAAAGCCCATGGCCTTGAACATGACCGATTGCGGAGCGATGATCAAAGCTTGCCAACAAGCAGGCATCCATCTTGTAATCGGGCACAGCCACAGCTTTAATGCACCAGTTCGTTTGGCCCGGCAACTCATTGCCAGTGGACAGTGGGGCCGCGTTCGCATGATCCAGGCGCTGCAATACACAGACTTTCTTTACCGCCCACGCCGACCTGAAGAACTTCTAACCGCTTTAGGGGGCGGCGTGGTCTTCAGCCAGGCGGCTCATCAGGTGGACGTGGTTCGCTTATTGGCCGGCACCCCTGCACGTGCTGTCAGAGCCATTACCGGTTCCTGGGACACGCGTCGACCAACAGAAGGCGCTTACAGCGCCTTATTGAGCTTTGATGATGGCGTTTGGGCAAATCTCACCTACAGTGGCTATGGCTTTTTCGATACAGATGTGTGGATGAATGGTGTGGGTGAACTCGGCACACCCAAGTCACCACTGGCCCACAGCGCCACACGCCTCAAACACGCACAAATGCGTGACGAGACCGCCGAAGCTCAGGCCAAGGCAGAACGCAACTTTGGCGGACGTGACTTCGCAGGAATTGATACCGTGACACCTGCCAATTACCAACATTTTGGTCCGGTGATCGTCAGCTGTGAAAGCGCTGACCTGCAACTGCTGCCCAACGGGGTGATGATCATGGACGCCAACGGCGCTAACCTTCATCGCTTGGCACCTCCCACCGTTGCGCGGCAGGAAGTGGTCGATGAGATTTGGGCAGCGGCCCGGTTGGGTCAATCACCCCTGCACGATGGCAAGTGGTCCATGGCAACGATGGAGGTGTGCCTCGCATTACTCCAATCGTCAACACTAGGGCAAGATATCATTCTTCGCGCTCAAAACCCCAACCACAGTACATGACGTCCAGAGTTGCTCCCCTTCCGCACATGCTTCGCCATTGGAGAGAGGCCGTTCCTGATGACCGCCTGGCCCACTTGATTAGAGACGTCAGCCGTGCCCAGATGCGCTCACTGCATGTGCGCCTGACTGCCCATGGCGTCTCTTTTGGTCACTGGACTTTTTTACGTATTTTGTGGCTCCAAGATGGCCTGACTCAACGTGAACTCAGTCATTTGGCCGGAGTCATGGAGCCCACCACCTTGACCGCCGTCCGGGCCATGCAGGACATGGGCATGGTGGAGCGACGTCAGCTTGATGGGAACCGCAAGAACATGCACGTTTTTCTCACTGAGTCTGGACGCGCATTGGAAAAAGTCCTCGTCCCATTGGCCGAGGACGTCAACCGCATCAGCGTGGGCGAACTGAGCGAACGCCATGTGGCTTCTACACGACGTGCCTTGCTTATCATGCTGGAAAATTTGGCGCATGACCCGTTGTTGTCCGAATCCACGGACAACCCCTTGGCACCCCTTTAAATGGCATAAGTCTCGTAGGTTGCGGGATGAAAAATTTCTTCAAGCTGCATCCGTTTTGAAGAAAGTCCTTGCGTATGGTGGTGACGCAAAAATGCGTCCAGCGTGGCACGGTTTGCACCCACACCATAAGACCAGAAATCCTGCCCCATGGTTTCCCTCGCCGCTTTGAGCTGCTCCTCTACAAAGGGCAAAGTCACTTTGGTCGCTGACGTATCAGACAAGGCCTCCAAAGCCGCGCCTTTAGCTTGATTGAAAGCCTTGAAAACGGCCATGGGCAACCATGGATGCTCTTCGCATAAAGTTTTGCGAACACCCACGACGTGCATGATGGGAAAAATTCCTGTGCGCTTGAAGTAATCTTTGGCAGTTGCTGTAGGGTTGTCGTAAAGCCAGCCAACAGCCGGGTTGCTCATCGCTTGTGCGCTGGGTGGCCTGGGGGCCATAAATCCATCGATCTCACCACGGTCGAGCAACTCAGAAATCGTTGTCCCCTCAGGAGCATTTTCAAGTCGAACACCTGGAGGCAGCTTCAGGGCGATTTTTTCAGGACGTCCGGGTGTTTCTATGCCGCCTCTTACCCATGTGACGTCTTCCGGATGCACCCCATGGTCGTCTTGCAAAATGGCGCGTGCCCAAACATTTGCACTTAGCTGGTACTCGGGCAAACCAATGCGACGCCCTTTCAAATCTTCAGGCTTATGTACCCTATCTTTGCGAACATAGATCGATGTATGTCGAAATGCACGCGACAAGAAAACGGGAATCGCCACATAAGGACATGTGTTTTGCGCCGTCTTGACCATGTAACTGGAAAAGGACAGCTCGCAAATGTCAAAGTCCTGACTTCGCATGGCCCTGAAAAACATTTCCTCTGGGTACAGCGTCATGTAAACAGGATCCACGCCATCGATTTGAACTCGTCCATCAAGCAGAGCGCGTGTACGGTCGTAGTCGCCCATCGCGACTGACAATCTGAGTTTATTCATATCGGACCCTATCAAGCTTTGACAACATAGGCGTTGTCACTCTGGGCACAAGCGTCAGCATCTTCCCAAATGTAACGCCCCTCAAATGTACGCCAGTCATCGGTTTTCGGAAGCACCTGCTGATAAGCGCAGACATGGGCCGGGACTTGTCTTTCAGCGGTTCCAATCGCGGTTGCGTCTTGCTGAAATTGCTTCACCGCTTCAACCATTTGTTTGCGGAACTCGACAATCGCCAGATCACTTGCGCCCAGTCGATCTTGGCTGCGGTCAGCAATTTTGCCCATGGTCACCCACATGGCAATGTCCTGATTGGGAAAGCCTTTGATGCCGGTGAAGTTGCCCGCCTTCATCGCTTGGCGGTCTTGCCAAAAACGGTTGTCGTAATTGCGCAATGGGCGGTATTGAGTGTCAAGATCGACACCGACCGTTTGCCCCAAAAATTTGCGCCAAGTTTCAGTTTCTGGCGTCTGCGCAGGATGACCCCATGCAATGAAGTAAAAACAGGTGTTGGTATCGTCCATCGGCACATTGACGTTGGCGACGTTGTACAAATTATTGGGCGGAACGAGAACCGTCCAGGGCGCAATGAAGACAGTCGTACGGATGTAATCATGCGTTTGCGCATTGAAAATCGGCCTGCGGATGGCGGCGTATCGGAACCCATAGTCTGTGCGTTGTACCTGAAGCCGAGGCGCTTTATCGGTCGAGGGGCGCAACCAGTTTTTATCGGTCGCCTCGCCACTTTGCACACGGGCAGGAACCATGTCCGAGCTGTGCAAGCTTGAGCTGTGCGCCGAATCAATGGCGCCCTCCAAGATTTGAGCCCAATTGACTGGCACCACCACTTTGGCGATCGACACACGCGCCTGTGCCGTTGGCGCCCATCGCGGAGGCTCAAATGCGGGCACACGGTCCTGGGGGCCCATGAAGGCCCACACCAGCCCGCCCCACTCCTGCACCGGATAGGCTTTTTGCTTCACTTTGCAGGCCATCTCACTGGTTTGCGGTTCTGAGACCATCTCCAGCACTTTGCCTTTGACGTCCATTTTCCAACCGTGATAGAGGCAGCGCAAACCCCCTTCTTCATTGCGCCCCAAGAGCAAGGATGCTCGGCGGTGTGGGCAGAACTCGTCCAACACTCCTACCTGACCAGCCGTGTCTCGGAACACCACCAAGTCTTCACCCAGGATTCGGGCCTTTACCGGGGTCCCGTCTGCTGCTTCAACTTCTTCGATTAAGCAAACGGGCACCCAATGCTCGCGCATCAGTTGTCCCATCGGGGCCTTCGCTTCTACACGGCAGAGCAGATCATTTTCTTCAGGCGTCAACATCTATTCGATACTCCTAGAGCCAAAATTTGGTAAGCCTTGTTACCAACACCCCAAATATACTTTGCGATCTAAGTAAATTAACTCGGGTTAACCCGAATTTCAAGAGGCTATTACTTGTTCTCAAGAGCCCAATCGGGACTACCTTAATTAAAAACGCAGGTCAGGTGGCATCACCTGCAAAGAGTTAACACAGGAAAAAAGTTCGCCATCACGCAAGTAGATGGACTGCGGTTGAGCAGCGCGGAGCGTTATGAATGTCATTCAGCAAGCCCCACAGCATTTAGCAAATTGAAGTAGCGATGGCACCGTTTGTATTACGCTGAAACCACAAAGAAAAACCCCACAGCCTCTTGCGAAACTGTGGGGTGAATCTGGTGGCCTGGGGCAGAATCGAACTGCCGACACGCGGATTTTCAATCCGCTGCTCTACCAACTGAGCTACCGGGCCTGAGCCTTGAATTCTAGCACCACTTTACCCCTAGGCTGCCAGCTGTAGGCAAGAAAGTTTGTCACCGCTCAACCGTTTGGCACTGTGCCTGTGCTTAAGGGCTGCCAACGCACAGATGCCACACAGAAAACAGCGCTGGTTGCCCTTCCCCCAATGCTGAAATTACGCTGCTGCTTTTGGAGCACTTCAGCGTGAAAAGCACCCAGCTAGCCTACCCTACAGCCCACTACTTTTCAGAGCAGGACACACCTCCACCCAACCCCCATGCACTGGACAGCCTGCGGCTGGTTGAGGGAGAAGTGCCTGAACACAAGCAAATCCACCACATGCGGGATGGCGCTGTGGTGCTCTACAAGCGCACAAAGAGCAGCGCATGGCAAGTGCGCTTCAAACTCTTTGACAGGCGCTGGCACAGATTCACCACCAAATACAAAGAACTGGCCTACGCCAGTCGGGTAGCTGGGGAGATGTATGATAAGGCGCGGTTCAAAGAAGAAATGGGCTTGCCCCTGCGCACCAAGCGCTTTGGCGCTGTGGCTGGACTTTGCCACCAGCAGCTACAGGCTGAACGGGAACAGGGCCTGCGCCCTATGACAAACAGAGACTACCAGCGTGTCATACGCCGCTATTTCATCCCCTTCTTTGGCAAATACAACCTCACCAGCATAGACAGCAAGCTGGTGCGGGAGTTTGAGGTTTGGCGCAACCAACAGATTGGCCACATGCCTGTGGCAAGCACACTGGCAACGCACTCAGCGGCATTCAATCGTGTCTTTGACTTGGCGGTGGATAACGGTTGGTTGAACAAGAACCACAATGTGCCTCGTCTGAGCCGCAGGGGCCCAAAGAGCAAGGCTCGGCCTGGCTTCACCGCAGAAGAAGTCCAACGACTACTGGCGTTTCTGCCTGACTGGGCTGAGGGCAGCGCACACAGGCACACGGGCAAGCAAATCCGTCTGCTCTTGCGGGACTACATAGAAGTCTTGTTAGCAACTGGCATGCGCTGTGGCAAGGAAAGCCTGAACATGCTGTGGCAGCACATTGAATGGCACAAGGACGGTGAGCAGCGCTACCTGCGCATATGGGTCAGTGGCAAAACGGGCAGCAGGTGGCTCATTGCCAAACACAGAGCTGCGGCTGCTTTGGAACGGCTGGCAGTGCGGCAGAATGCTGTAGGTATGTCGTTGGAAACGACAATTGAGCGGCAACTGCCCCAGCGTGTGTTTGCCTTTGACGACGGCAGCCAGCCATACGGCTTCCATGGGACATTCAAACGCATGTTGGCAGCTGCTGGGTTAAGCAAAGATATGAGCAGTGGGCAACAGCGCACCCTCTATTCATTGCGCCACACCTACGCTACTATAGAGTTGTTGGCGGGGACTGACATACACACATTGGCGCGGCAAATGGGAACAAGCGTAACAATGTTGGAACGGCACTACAGCAAGCTAACTGCAACAATGGCGGCCGAACGGCTAGCTTCAAGCAATTAACCAATCGGATATTCTATGCAATATTTCATTATTGCGGAAAGTTATAAGAAGTACAGATGGCATCTCGCTGCTGCAATTATATTTTTTACTGTTTTCCCTTTTTTTTACTACCTTACATACAATTTTATTCAAGCAAGTAAATACGACATTAACATATCTCAATTATCAACTTATAAAAAAGAAGCATCTGTAGAAGGAGTCTTATTTGAAGTTTACATGCAAGATATGCAAAAATTAAAATCTCAGGGCTTCACAGATTACAAGACCTTTAAAACCGCCGAAAGTCTAGGCTTCACAGATTACAAGACCTTTAAAACCGCCGAAAGTCTAGGCTTCACAGATTACAAGACCTTTAAAACCGCCGAAAGTCTAGGCTTCACAGATTACAAGACCTTTAAAACCGCCGAAAGTCTAGGTGCATTGAACTATGAGGAATTTGAAGCAGCCAGCAAACTTGGCCGGACCGAAAGTCATCAATGGGAAGCCGACAAAGCAGCAATCAGAGAAAAAGGAATCTCACTTCAGAGATATGTTAATGAAACGATTGAGATTAGAAACTATATAAATCAATGTTACGCAGTAACCAGACTAGCTGAAATAGTGGGAAGAGGAATCAGTTCTAAAGGATCGGCAAACGTTACCCGTTCATTTAGGGCAATTGAGTATATGGCAAAGAATATGCTTATTTACCAAGGAATACCAAGAAACTCAATTAAGCTTAATCTTGATGCCCTCTTTGAAGAATATGCCCCAGCGAAACTTTTACACGGTTCAGATGTTAAATTATATGATGAAAAATCACAAAATTTATTAAGAGAGCACAAAATAAAATCGGATATTTGCGCCGAATTAGTTACCACCAATACAATTATGATTGCAATATTAGAAGCCATTCCCCTTGCCGACGCTGAATACACAAAAGAAATTGATAACTCCGAACGTAGGGAATGGATCACAAGATGTAAACGACACGATGTAGCACGGGCCGAATGTGCTATTGCCGCTCAATTTTCAAAATGTTTAGAAATTAAAATTGGATATGCAGATGCATCATTGGGGAACACCTATTGTAAAGGCCCCACACCCAATTGGTGGCTAATGGGCAGGAAAGAGACGCCTGCCAATTAATATAAATCTGAGCCTTGAAATTTCAATTTTTGCAATATTATAAAATTAAATTTCTCTAGAGTTTTGATCTATGATTCAATCAACCTAAACAGCTAAAGAATTTTGATATGCAATACGGTTTATTAAACGCAGTACGCTGAATATAATGCTACGGAATGAGCCATTGTTGCCAGATATGGCAATCAAAAGTTCTGCATCACTGAAGTGGACATTATTGTCAGTGGCAATGTGACGGGCCAGTGGCAAGTACTCAGCGTCTGTGGCTGCGTTCATTTCAACAAGCACACACCTATCCTTCACACCTTTGTCCAACTGGCTAATGTTATTGGTGGTGAGAATGAACACTGAGCGCGGGCTGTTCAGAGTAGTCTTCAGACCAGCTTGCGCTGCTTTGCTGAGGCTGTCCACTTCGTCAAATATGAAATAGTGGTTGTGGCTAGCGTTCAGTGACACGGTGCTGGTCTGTTTATCAACTAGTGTTGTGAACTGAGTGCCCAAGTGACCTTGTTGACAGCCACAGAACTGTGCAGGCATTGCCAAATCCTCGCTAGTCTGTCTGCGCTCAATGGCCTCGGGCAGTAGGCGTGCCAGCGTTGTCTTGCCAGTGCCAAATGTGCCGTACAACAGAATGCCCGTCTTGCCTTCAAAGGGGAAGGGCAGCACGCCGCTGACAATCTCGTCAATGAGCTGACGAGATTCGTCGTTTCCAAATACAACTTCTGCAATGGTTTGGGGTTGGTACTTGTTTGTATTCATTTCAATAGTCCTTTTATTGGTCTGTCTATAACGCAGCAACTTGAGCTGCCGCAATTTGTATTCATTACGTAACTACTTTTTGTTGCTCGCTGTACAGTGCCGTCAGCGCAGCATTCAGAGCCGCTCCACTGCGGGTGAGAGCTTTAATGTGGAAGCTGCCGTCAGCGTGCTGCTTTGCCAGTAACAAGCACTCACAGCCAACAAAGTCTGCGTCTGCGTGTTCTGCCAACTTATCTTTGGCTATGGCTAGGTTTGGCAGTGAGAACAGCGTAGATTTAGCTATTTCTGCTTTTGCTCTTGGGCTGACATAGGTTGCGCTGCGCGACAGCTTTACTTCTTGCACGCCACCGCGTTTTTCAATCCAGTCAGCCAGCTTGTCTGCTGAAATGCCTTCCTTTTGCGCTGTCCTCAGCACCAGTGAGTAGGTGCTAATGCGTCGTCTGTCCAAATTGCCAAACACCGCCTTCACAACGCGAGTTAGCAATGGGCTGGTATTTTTAACTGTATACCCACGCAACTTAAAAAAATCTTCCAATTCCTTTGTGCGTTGCTTTGCCTGCTCTATGGGCAGTGATTCAGCATAAGCCAAACAATCAGCCATTACTGCGTAAAGCTGCTGATTGCTGGTGCGGTAGGCAGTTGTTTCCCATTGCTTACGCTTTGCTTCTATATTGATCAATTTGAACACCCGTTCATCAGCTCTAAATTTTGTTGCGGTGGGCCTTGCAGTTTTGCCGTTTAAAACGACAGCAGCGTTATTAACAGTCATAAGTGCCATTGCGTCCATCTCTATCTCCTAAAATTTTTTGAGTTAATACCAATAAACATCTTTTATTAACGTATACAAGTATCTCAAACTACCGACTTTTGCGACATAATCATGTATTTTATGTGCATTACTTGTTAATATTATGAAGCGCCATTTTCGTGCCCCAACACCTCGTTTTGGACGGGTAAACAGCCGCTTGACCATTGGCTACCAGCAGCGCAGTCCCTATTACTGGTGGTGGCAGTACTTGCGCCGTAATGCGGACTACATTGCTTATTGTGAAAAGGGCGGAAAGGGCAAGCTGGCTGCGCTGTACGCTGACTTTGGGGATATACGTGAGGACAACTTCCACAAGTGGTGGACGGAGAACCAACGGGGCGCAGAACTGTTTGCGGAACAGCCGTTGGCTGTGAAGTTTGGTGAGTTGAGTACAACAGCAGACTGGCAGCCGCATTGGGACAAAAACGCAGTAATGGTTGTGGCTGTGCCGCTCTCAATGAGCAAGCGGGCTCTGAAAGGTGCATTTGCCCGAATGCTGGAAAGTAGACACACGGGCAAAAAGTCGGGCCGCCCGTCAATGGCAAAGCTCAAAGAAGTGAGCACTGCCCGCTACAAGTTGGAGCACAACTACACCGTCAGCGGACTGCTTACTGCGTTGGCTGTTTATGACTTATGGGTGGAGAACCAAACAAAGCCCAAAGCGGAACGACTGACGCTATGGGAAATAGGTAAGGCGCTGAATATAAACAAACCAGCGATTAGGGACGCAGGAAGCAGCTCCAATGCGGATAGACTGATGGGGCGCAATGTCCTGGCCGCCACTGTCAGCCGCTATGTCAAACAAGCACGGGTAATGATTGAGAACACTGCCGCTGGCAAGTTCCCGCTGATGTGATGTCGTTGCAAACGACACTCACACCAGCTCAACCGCTCTGCGCTTCATATCGTCGTTAACATCAATGTAGCGCTGGGTTGTAGCTATGTTGGCATGCCGCACAAGGCTTGCCAACAGTCTCACACTTACGCCCTTGTTTGCCAACGTGGTTATGAAGGTGCGCCGTCCGCTATGACTGCTACCACCAGCAATGCCTGCACGCTTGTACAGATAATGGAAGTGCTGAGTCATAGTGTTGGCAGAAAAGCCTTTGCGCGGATTGGCTTTGGTGCAGAACAGGGCTTGGTCCTCCGTGTGCCACTTTCGGCTGTCAATGTATGAGGCCGTCGCCTGCTGGAGCCGCTCATTCAAATAGACCACTCCAGCGTGTCCGTGCTTGACCCTGTCAGCAGACAAGAACACCTCAGCACGCACAGTACCGTCAGCATTACGCACATCACTGATTTTCAGCCCGGCCACCTCGCTCACACGGAACCCAGCCCATACCGTCAGCAAAAACATCACCCTGTTGCGTTGTGCGCTGGGTTTGCTGTCAATAAAGTGCAGCACTTTTTCAATTTCTGCGGGGGTGAGTGTTTTGGCTTGTGGCATGCGTGTTCTCCTATGAATTTATGTGCTTTTAGTTTGTAGTCTTTGGGTTGGTTTGGGCAACCTTAATTTGGCTGCTGCTTTGCCCACCGCAGTCCTGTTTGTTTTCAATGACTTACAGCAGGGCGCAAAGGGTTTGCTGTTTCTCTTTGGTGCCGTATTTATCGCTGTGATGTGGCGCTGTGGACACAGACTGAAACGCATGCCCTCTGCGCTGTTTATTCACCTTCTCGCTACCCATGTAGCAGGGCGGGCGTTTGAGTTGCTTGTAGGGCTGGTTTACTGCTGCGCTGTGCGCTGTGCTCAAGTGTGAAGACAGCGCTAGCTAGCGCTGTCTTCACAGATAGCGCTGCAAGAATTTCAGATGTAGGGCGAAAAATCTGCAGCGCAGTTTTTAAAGGGTGTGGAGAACATAACCACTGGTGATTTGCTCTAACACCCCCTATTGATTGCCATCAATGCTCCATTTGGAACAGATGGAAAATCACCACCCATTCAAATCAGCGTTGGTAGCCAGCAGGGTAGGGCTGTTCTTGCCAGTGTTCTTGCGGCAGGCTCTGGCAGTGAGCTGCCATTGCTGCTGCTCATCGTTGTCATTGACTACCAGTAGCGCCAGTTCGTTGTCCCGCATGTTGAACAGGCTAAAGCCATAGACTGGTGTCCTCTGTTTGGTGGCGGGATTGTACTGCACCACCCAACTGAACAAGACATCTTGCGTCTTCACCTGCCCAATTTCACGCAGCACATCCATTTGCTCCTCAGTGCGTGCCAGGTGTTCAAACTTTTCAAACGGGTAGTAGTCCAGCAGGTATTTTTCGTTCATGCCTAACACATCTGCAGATGCGTTAAATACTGCTGAGTGATAGGCACCTTTGCCGTAGGTGCTGCCAAATTTCTTGTTCTCGTACAAGCGCACTGCGATTTCTTTTGCTTCCATATTCTTCTCCTTTGTTTTTAGTTGCGTTGAGTGGCGCGGTGTCACAGAGAGCCAGAAAAGGCGTTGCTTGTTACTGGTTGCGTGTGTGGCGTTGTCTTATTGAGTTTCATGTGTTGCCCTGTTGCTGTCAGAGCTACTCATTTGTCCCCAATGAGCAACTACGCCACTTGCAACACAGCAACCTTTTTCTTCAAGCCACTCATTGCAACTCACATCGCCACTCGCATTTATTTATCTTCTGCAAAAGAAACCCAGCAGAAACTGGCTGAATATTTGGTTGTTTTTGAAGGTTTTGAAAAAATTAGTTTGGGCTGCCCAATGTCCTTCCATTTAGGCTGGACACCTACCCCATTTGGTTGTCCATACCACCATTAAGAAAACACACTTGCGTTGTCCATTCACACAAAGGAGCAAGGCAATGGCAACAGCAACTACTTCAGCAACATCACTGGCAGGACTCAAATTGATTGCCGCGCACAAGAGCGCCAACATCAGCCCTGTGCAACAACGGCGCAACAAAATGAGCAAGCGCATATGGGAGCAAATCCAACTGGCAACCGCTCAAGCCAATGGAAGCCAATTTGCACCCGTCAAGTTCCGCACCTTAACTGATGCAGAGACAGGGCTGCGCCGTCAAGTAGAAGTTCCCAAGCGGGTAAAGGCATGGTGGTTCACCGCAGACAACGGCAAGACTGCCATTTCCGTGCGCTATGGGGCTCGCTCTTTGGAGTTAGCAAAGGGTAAATACGCCGTTGAGATTACCGGCCCTTTGGACTTGATCCCCACGCTGGAACTCATCAAATCCGCTATTGAAACAGGGGAACTGGACACACAGCTAGAAGCCACTGCGGGCAATGTGCGCTCCAGCTTTCACCGCTGATTTGTCGTTCAAAACGACATGCGGCGCTATGAGCTTTGGGTGCGTTTGTCCCAAACACAAACCACCCACACCATCATCTATGCCAGTAATGCCATTGACGCCCAACTGCTGGGCATCGCGCAGTTTGGCAAGGGCAATGTGCTGAATTGGCGGGAGCTGACGGATTGACAGTGGCACGGCAGCTGTGTAATTAAATACATGATGCGTATTGCTGAGCTACTTGAAAACCTCACACCCTACGGCTCCCTGTTACCTGCGGAATACACGGCAGTGGCTCAGCAGCGTGATGCTGCCCTGAAACAGAAACGACAGACGGCGCAGAAAGCACGCCAGCAACAGCAAAAGCTACGTCAGCAGCAGGCATGGGGTAGGAGCCGCTTCACCAAACCCAAGCTTATCAAATTGAAGCCCATGAAACGGCGCGGTGTAAAACACAGGACTAGAGCTGCTTGACTGCCAACTATTGATTCAGTTTCCCACCAAACCACCCCAAAACCACAGGTTTTCCCGTCAAAAACATGGGGTTTGCGGCAACGCATATTGAGGGGATGAGAGGCATAGCTCAAATACCCCGTCAGTGTTTTCACTGAGTTCCGCTTGCCCTGCAAAATAGGCTACGCATCTGCCTGCGTAAAAACAACCCTACAAGCGCTTATTGCCCCGTCCAGCCACCAATGCCAGCCCGCCCAAGCAACTGCGTGTTGTAGGGCTTAAAACAGCGCCGTACAGCGCTGCTACAGGCTGAGGGCTGCGCTAGCTAATGCGCTGCGCCAAAAGACAGCTAAAGCCCTGCCAGCATTACCCGGCTTGGTTATCGTGAATCAAACTTTGGGGGGAAGGCTTAAGCTGTAGCACAGAGTAAAACGCACCGTTTTAAACTCGTGTGTAAGCTGTTGAAAATGCTAGCTTTTTATCGTCGGCAGGATTTTTTCAATCCGC
>Ga0255128_1000593_pt1 | contig 16694 bp, 17 predicted proteins | sample Law_Miss_RepC_8d_FD_188562 | JGI IMG/M metagenome (GOLD analysis project Ga0255128, IMG submission 188562) | Freshwater microbial communities from St. Lawrence River, New York, United States - Law_Miss_RepC_8d | ecosystem: Environmental > Aquatic > Freshwater > River | place: USA: New York... | reverse complement strand
AGCGTGGAGTGGGTTGGCCCTGGATGAAGTGACCCCCTGGGCAAACTCACCGGAGACAGTGAGAACGTCGGATTTGGCAACTCTTTCATAACCAGCCCTTCTTTGGATCAATACCGCCATGATCCAAGGGCTGAATGACATGAAAATGTCTATTGAGTGATGTTTTTGTGACAGGCGAGTTTTGACGCCTGAAACGCCAAGACCTTTGTAAACTTTCTCAAAGCATCATGCTCAACTGAAACACCGAGTTGGGCGCACGGGGCAACACGGGTGCGGGCAATGGCTTTAAACGGAACTGACCCAACATGGAGGTGATGCGTGCATCTTGCGGCATGAAGGGCACGGCGACATCGTCCAGTGTTTGCGACGCCAGAGCTTCTTGCAAATGGCGCTGAATTTCTGATTCAAGGGCCTTCATGGGGTGTTCACTGTCGGGGTACAGCTCATCAAAACTGTGCATGACTTCAAAGTGTTTGACCACATCCCACAAACTAATGTCTTCAGGGTTGCCGCGAATTTGGTAACCCCCGCCCGGGCCACGGTGGGCCCTGATCAAACCTGCCTCACGAAGCTCCTTGAGGATGGATTCGGTGTAGGAGGATGAAAGCCCCAAACCCGACGCGATCTCTTCGGTAGTGACAGGGTTAACGGCTGAGCGAGAAGTGATGAAAACCGCAATGTCGACGGCCTTGGCTGTTTTCTTCAGGATCATGATTCACTCCTTGTGTGAGTAGACATTGTAAGGTTTAAAACAAATAAATCAAAACAAAACCTGATTATTTTCTGAAAAAATTCCAATTTCACATTAAAATATCTATTCAATACATAAACAAAGACATGAACACCCCTTTATTGCAAGCCTCTGCCGTCTATCGCATTGGCGTCGTTTCCAAGCTCAGCGGCATTCCTGTGCCCACCTTGAGGGTTTGGCAAACACGCTACGGCGCTTTTACGCCCACCACCACGCAGGGGCAGCACCGGCTTTACAGCGAAGATGACCTGCGCAAAGCCGCCTTGCTCAAGTCGCTGACTGCACAGGGCCACGGCATCAGCCGCATCGCAGGCTTGCCTATCTTGCAATTGCAGCAACTGCTGCAAACCGGCTCCGGCATTGCCACGGCCCAACACAACACAGCCACTCATTCACAAAATGCAGTCGATCAAGCCCAATTGCGCGGGTCGCGGGCTTGGGTGGTGGTAGGTCAGGGCTTGGCCAAGCGTTTGCAATCGCCCAAAACCGAACAGGGGGGTGCGTGGGCATCCTTGCCACTCCAGCAGGTGTGGGCCGATCTGGCCGAGGCCAACGCCAGCGTCAGCGCCAATAGCTTGGCACCTGCGCCCGACGTGTTGGTGGTCTCCGTCAATGGTTTGAACGAAGACACTGCCCAACAAATTCAGGCCCTGGCCAACCTATTGGCGGTTCGGCTAACGCTGGTTCTCTACAGCTTTGGCCAAACGCAGGCCATGACCCGCTTGACCCAAATGGGTTACCAAGTTCACCGTGAACCGCTGACGGACTTGGCCCTGAGCCAGATTCTTCAAAGCACTCGGCCCCCTCTGAACGCCATGTCGTGGTCCACAGAAAACCCAAAACAGGCGATTCCGGCACGCCAATACTCCGAGGCAGTTTTGCAACGGGTGGCCAATATTCAAAGCCAAGTGCTTTGCGAATGTCCCCGTCATGTGGCCGAACTCATTGGGCAGCTGGGGCGGTTTGAAGACTACAGCCACGACTGCCTAGACCAAAGCCCCAAGGATGCAGAACTTCACCAACAGCTCAAACACATGGCCGCCAGTGCACGCTATTTGTTTGAACAAGCCCTGCAAATGGTGGCCACGCACGAGGGCATTTCACTGGAAGAGTGATCCCTCAAGCCTTCGCACCCAACCGTTTTCACGCCAAGCCCATGAAACGCCATGTTGCAGCCACCTTGCTCGGGGTGCTTGCATTCATCATCATCGACAGCCATGTTGACTGGGTGCGCCACGACCAAGGCGCGCTGCTTGAGGTGAGCGGCCAACCCTTTGACCCCAAAGGCTGGGCGGCTGAACACTGGCGACAACTGCGCAATGACTGCCGCGCAGTGCGTGCGGAACCCACAAACAGCGCCACAGCCTTGCAAGTGTTGCAGGCCATTCAACAGCACAGCCCCCCTGACTCGATGGAGGCGCAGTTGTTGCAATTGCAGGTGCAGGCCGACTGGGCCATTGCCGAAGTAGCGTTCAAAACCCTGAACCCCAGCTTGGTGGTGTTGCGGCTAATGAACGGCCAATGGCAAATACAAGACAGCGCCATTTGGAGCGGGTCTGCGGCCCCTTGGCAGGTGGCTGATTTTGTACGGCGTTACCTGCGCCAACAGGCCCCCGATTTGCCCCAACCGCTGCTGAACTGTGTGCCCATTCAAGAAGACCGTTACAACCTAGCAGGTGGGTTAGCCGGGAAAAAACAAGGGTCTTGGATATGACTTACCGCGTGGTTTGGTTCAAGCGCGACCTGCGTCTGCATGACCATGCAGCCTTGGTGCATGCTGCAAGCCAAGGACCCGTGCTGTGTCTGTACATCGTGGAGCCTGATTTGTGGGCGCAACCCGATGCCGCTTTGCAGCACTTTGAATTTGTGCGTGAATCTTTGACCGAGCTGCACCAAAGCTTGCAGGCGCTGGGCGGGGGCTTGCAAGTGCACACCGGGCCTGCGGTGCAAGTGCTGGCCGCCTTGCACCAACACGCGCCGTTTGCCGAACTGGTCTCGCACATGGAAACCGGCAACGACTTCACCTACGCGCGCGACCTGGCCGTGGCGGATTGGTGCCGTGGCCAGGGTGTAGGGTGGACCGAATGGGCGCAGTTTGGCGTGGTGCGCCGCCTTAAAAACCGCAACACTTGGCAAGGCCGCTGGGAAACCCACATGGCCGAGCCGCAAGCGGCGTTGCCCCCACTGCAGTTTTTTGCAGCCCCACCTTCACCCGCTCTGGCCGAGCTGACCACGCTCGCCGCGCCCGAGGGCCTGCAACACAACCCCGCCCAGCGCCAGCGGGGTGGGCGCACCGAAGCGCTGAACACGCTGCACAGTTTTTTGAACGCCCGTGCGCTAGGGTATCGGGGCGGCATCTCGTCGCCCCTGTCATCGCCCGATGCGTGTTCACGTCTCTCGGCCTATCTGACCTGGGGCTGCATCAGCCTGCGCGAAGTGGTGCAAAGCACCCGCGCCACACTGGATGCGCTGCCGCCGCAAGCAGGCCGACACCGTGCGGGTTTGGTCGGTTTCATGAGCCGCTTGTATTGGCATTGCCACTTTATTCAAAAGCTAGAGAGCGAGCCCGAAATCGAATGGCGCAACATGCACCGGGGTTATGACGGACTGCGTGAAGACGACTGGAACCCCGCACACTTTGAGGCCCTGACCTCGGCCCGCACGGGCTGGCCCATGGTTGATGCCTGCGTAGTCATGCTGCGCGAGACGGGCTGGCTCAACTTTCGCATGCGGGCCATGCTGGTGTCGGTAGCCGCCTACCCCTTGTGGCTGCACTGGCGCACCGTGGGCCAATGGCTGGCCACCCAATTTCTGGATTACGAACCGGGCATTCACTGGAGCCAATTGCAAATGCAATCGGGCACCACGGGCATCAACACCACCCGGGTGTACAACCCGGTGAAGCAAGCGCAAGACCACGACCCCAAAGGCATTTTTGTGCGCCGCTGGCTGCCTCACATGCGGCGCGTGCCCGACACCTGGCTGTTTGAGCCGTGGCTCATGCCCCCCGAAGTTCAGCGCCATTGCGGCCTGACCGTGGGGCTGGAGATTCCCCAGCCCGTGGTGGACTTGGCCCAAGCCACGCGCACCGCCAAAGCCGCACTGCACGCCCGCCGGGCGCAACCGGATGTCAAGGCGGGCAAGAAGGCGGTGGTCGAGCAACACGCCTCGCGCCGGGGACTCAGCGGACAGGGCGGTACATCCATGAGCGCTTCGCGCCGAAAAACGGCATCCAAGGCCAAGGCATCCACGACCACCCCAGCCAACAATCAGCTGGGCTTTGACTTTTAAACCCATGCACAGCGTCATTTTTTGGTTCAGAAACGACTTGCGCCTGCAAGACCAAGCCGCCTTGCAGCAGGCCGTGGCGCACGCCGAACGCCATGGCCAACGCCTGCTGTTGGTGTATGTGCACGACCCTGCACAAGACGACAACACCGCCTGGGGGTTCAGGCGCATGGGCCCGCACCGCAGGCGCTTTTTGGCCGAAACCCTGCACGACCTGAGCGTCTCTTTGCAAGCCTTGGGCCAAAACTTAGTTTTATTTCAGGGCGAGCCCCACGAGGTCTTAGGCACCCTGGCCCTGCGCGTGAACGCCAGCGCCATTTACGCCGAAGAAATTGCCGCCCCCGAAGAACAAACCGAGGTGCAGGACCTGAAAGAAGCGCTGAAGCAAGCGTTGAAACAAGCACTGACACAGCCAATCACCGTGCACACCGTGTGGCAGTCAAGCCTACTGGCACCCGATAACCTGCCCTTTGCTGTGTCCGACATGCCGCAGATCTTCACCACGTTTCGCCAACGCATTGAAGCGGCAGGCCTGCAACCCCTGCCCCCACTGGCTGCGCCCCGCACGCTGCCGCCTGCGCCGGACGTGATGCCCCTGCCGAAAGAAATGCCGGGGTGGCGCGAAAACCCCTGGGTCTTGCTGGGCTTGGACGATGACATTGCTCATGAGGTGGCCGCTGATTTACGCACTGAAGTTAGCACCCGCACCCCAAAAGGCGACGAACACAGCCACTTCAAAGGTGGTGAAAGCCACGCTTTGGCCCATCTGCAAAGCTACCTGACCCCACCCTGGCCCGACCGCTACAAGCAAACCCGCAACGCTTTGCATGGCCTGCACACCAGCAGCCATGGGTCGCCCGGGCTGGCCACGGGTGCGGTGTCGGCACGCACCGTGTGGGCCGCGCTGCACGCCTACGAACAACAACACGGTGCCAACGATGGCACTTATTGGTTGTGGTTTGAACTGCTTTGGCGCGACAACTTCAGGTTTTTGCACCTGCAACACGGCCGCCAACTCTATACGGCGCGGGGCCTGTCAAGCCTGCCTCGCCCCGCGCATTACCCCAAAGATTTTCAGCGCTGGTGCGACGGCAACACCGGAGAACCCATTGTGGATGCCGGCATGCGCGAACTGGCCAGCACAGGCTACACCAGCAACCGCATGCGCCAAATCGTGGCCAGCTACCTGGTGCACGACTTGTCGTGCGACTGGCGGGCAGGCGCGGCCTGGTTCGAATCGCAACTGATCGACTTCGACATCTACAGCAATCAAGGCAATTGGCTCTATATCAGTGGTCGCGGCACCGACCCCCGTGCAGGCCGACGCTTCAACCCCACCAAACAAACCCAAGACCACGACCCTCAAGGGCGCTACAGAAAGCACTGGCTAGATTGATGAGCCAGCTGCAGGGCTGGTTTTAACTGTTGTCATTCCTGGCTAGCCCCTTGTCATGCCCGACCTGATCGGGCATCCATCGCAGCCGAAGTCACGGACCCCCGATCACGTCGAGCTGTCGGCCACTTTGGCCTTTGCTCTGTCGCGCCTGATGGAGGCAACGCCAAAAAAGCGGGCACTTCAGCGCTAAATTGATCTTTGACGGCGAAAATACGCATTGGCATAATCTGCCAATACATTTGAATGGGGAGATTGATATGCCTACACGCAACGTGGTGCTGACCCCGTATCAGGCCTCTTTTGTGGAGCGGCTTGTGAGCACCGGACGGTATCAAAACGCCAGCGAAGTCTTGCGGGAGGGGCTTCGAATGGTGGAGCAACGTGAAGCCGAGGAAGCCGCACGCCTAGAAGCCCTGCGCAGTGCGGTCAGGGTCGGCACTGCCGACTTCGAGCAGGGGCAATACGCGACCTTTGAATCGAGTGCGCAGCTCAGAGGCCACTTGACATCCGTGGCATCCAAGGCCATCGCAGGTCAATGAAACAAGTTGGAACGGTTCGGCTCGGTCGGCAGGCTGAACAGGACTATATTGAAATATTGCAGTGGACGACCAAAACCTTCGGTAAGGGCCAGGCCAGCACCTACGCTGAAACGATTGCGCTCGCCATTGAGGCCTTGGAGGGTGGAGCTGATATCTTGGGCAGCAAAGCGCGAGACGACATTGAGCCTGGCATTCGGACCTTGCATGTCGCTCGACAGGGCCGCGCGGGGCGACACTTTGTGGTGTTCCGTGCGGCGGGATCGAACATTGATGTCCTGAGGTTGCTTCACGACAGCATGAATTTGCCGAGGCACTTGCCTGCGGCCAATGATCACTTGCCTTAAATAAGCATCGGGCATCCATCGCAGCCGAAGTCACGGACCCCCGATCGGGTCGGGGGTGACAGTTTCGGAGGTCATGTCCGACCAAACCCCCTGTCATGCCCGGCTAAACCCACTGCTATGCCCGGCTAACCCCACTGTCATGTCCAACTACAGCCCCGCCAACATCTCCCCCCATAATCCCAGCCATGTACGGAATTCAATCTTGGGGTGACACCCTGCGTGTGCTGGTCGAGTTGTCGGCTACTTTGGCCTTTGCTTTGTCGGGCCTGATGGAGGCGGCACGCAAAAAGCTCGATGCGGTGGGTGTGTGTGTGGTGGCGTTTTTGGCCGCTTTTGGGGGCGGCACGCTGCGCGATTTGTTGCTGGACCAACGCCCGTTCTTTTGGGTACAGCACACCGAAATGCTTTGGGGCGTGTTGGCTTTGTGCGTGCTGGCCATGGTGTTCATGCGCCAGCGGCATTTTGAAGTGACCGAAAAAGCCATCCTCTGGCCCGATGCGCTGGGTCTGGGCCTTTTCACCGCTACCGGGGTTCACCATGCGCTGAATGCGCTCATGCCCGGCGTGGTGGCGGTGCTGATGGGTTTGATCACCGGGGTGTTTGGTGGCGTGCTGCGCGACATGGTGTGCAATGAGATTCCCACGGCTTTCAAAGACCACCGCCCTTATGCGGTGTGTGCGTTTGCGGGGGGCTGGACTTATGTCGGTCTGTGGTCGGTGGATGCGCCAGGTTGGCTGGCCCTGCTGGCTTGCCTGATCGTGACGGTGGGTCTGCGGGCCTTGGGGCTTTGGCGCAATTGGCAGTTGCCTGCCTGGCGCGCCTGATGCGCCCCTTGTATTTCCCCTACTGCAAAGCCCCCACATGTTGAGCGGGGTGTTGTTCGCCCTGGCCGCCGGGATGATGTGGGGCCTGGTGTTTGTAGGCCCGCTGTTGTTGCCCGAGTACCCGGCCGCGCTGCAAACCTTTGGCCGATACCTGGCATTTGGCCTGATTGCGCTGCCACTGGCTATCGTGGACCGGGCAGAGATCCAACGCCTGCACCGTGCCGACTGGCTGGCCGCACTCAAGCTGGCGGCCATTGGCAATGTGCTGTATTACTTATTTTTGGCCAGCGCCATTCAGCGCGCAGGCGGGGCGCTGCCCACCATGATCATTGGCACGCTGCCGGTCGTCATTGCCGTGGCAGCCAACGTGTTCAACCGCCAACGCGATGGGCATTTTCCGTGGCTCAAACTTGCACCGCCGCTGGGCCTGATCTTGCTGGGCATTGCTTGCGTGAACCATGTGGAGTGGGCCGCTCTGGTGCAAGACCCACAAGCCGACACCTCGCGCTACCTGACGGGTGCGGCTTTGGCTGTGGGTGCGGTGGTCTGCTGGACCTGGTATCCACTTAAAAATGCCGATTGGTTGCGCGGCCACCCCGAGCGCAATTCGCGCGTGTGGGCCACCGCGCAAGGTCTGGCCACCCTGCCCCTGGCGCTGTTGGGTTATGCCGGGTTTTGGTTGTGGTCGGCCGCCGTGCAAGACCCCATGCCCATGCCTTTAGGGCCCCGCCCAATGGAATTTGTGGGCCTAATGGTGGCCATTGGGCTGTTTGCTTCTTGGCTGGGCACCTTGTGCTGGAACGCTGCCAGCCAACGCCTGCCCACGGCTTTGGCAGGGCAACTGATTGTTTTTGAAACTCTGGCCGCCTTGAGCTACGCCTTTTGGCTGCGCGGACAATGGCCCGAACCCCTCACGCTGGCCGGTATTGCGCTGTTGGTGGCGGGCGTGGTGGGGGGCGTGCGGGTGAAGTCAGGCTGAAGGCGGTTTGCTCAACTCCCGCCCAACACCCGCTGCGCCAAATGCAGGTACAGCGGAATACCCAACAAAATATTGAAGGGAAACGTCAGCCCCAAAGACATGCCGAAGTACAGCGATGGACTGGCTTCAGGGATGGCATGCCGAATGACAGCAGGCACCGCTATATAAGAGGCGCTGGCCGACAGCACCATCAACAAGGCGGCGTTGCCCACCGACATATTCAAGCCCCAAGCCAACAGCAGCGCCAGCCCTGCATGCAGCAAAGGCCCCAGCACGGCATACACCACCAACCAGGGCGACTGCCCTTTTAACTGGCCCATGTTGCGGGCGGCCAGCAGACCCATGTCCAGCAAAAAGAAGGCCAGCATGCCTTTGAACAAATCCACTGAAAAAGGTTTCATGGCGGCCTGCCCCGATTCGCCCGTCAACAGGCCAATCAGCATGGCGCCCAGCAACAGCAATTGCGCTCCGTCGGTCAGCGCTTCGTGCAGGATGCGGCCCAGCGGCGGGTTGCCCTGCACGGTGTTGGCCCCCACGCTGGCATCGGTCGGGCTGGTGGCCACGCGGCGGCGAACATGGTTGGCCATGACCACGGCAAACACAATGGCCGGGGACTTCATCAGCGCCATGGCTGCCGCCATGTGACCGCCAAAGGCCACCCCGTGGTTGTCTAGGTGTTGCGAAGCGGTGATGAAGGTGACCGCGCTGACCGAGCCATAGGTTGCGGCAATGGCGGCGGCATCAAAGCCGGACAAAATGCGGCGCAACACCGCGTAACCGATCAGGGGCACGAGCAAGGCCATGCTCAGCGCAGCGCCCAGGCTGATGACCACATCGGTGTTCAGGCCCGATTGGGCCAAGGCAAAGCCGCCCTTCAGGCCCAGCGCCATGAGCAAATAGAGCGATAAAAAGCGGGAAATGGGTTGAGGGATTTCCAGATTGGACTTCAAGGTTCCGGCCAACATGCCAAAAACAAAGAACAAGATGGCCGGATCGGTGAAGCTGCTCATGGGGGTGTTAAAGGCTCAATCAAAGATTTCGTGGAGCCACGATTTTTTACGCTTGTAATGATCGCGATCGTTGTAGCCAAAACGCCCGTCCCGGTAGCCCGAGGGTTGCGCCATGTTTTGGGCTTGTGGCGCGGGCTGCACGGACTGAGCTTGGGCCGGGCTGGCTGCAGCCAGTGCGCGGTCGAGCAATTTGTCCAGTTCGCCCCGGTCCAGCCAAATCCCTCGGCAAGCGGGGCAATAGTCAATCTCTACCCCCTGGCGTTCGGCCATCACCAGGGGGGTGTCGGTGCAGGTGGGGCATTTCATGGTGATTCCTTTAAATTTGGACAAACGCAACATGCGGTTCAACCGTTCAGTGATTTCAAGCCCGAGTGTTGCTGCCCACCCTGATCGCCTACTGAAGCGTCGGCATCGGGGCAGTCACTTGTGCAGTTGTAGGGAAGTTTTCAGCAGGTTTTTTAAAAAGCCAACGACACCATAACCACCCAACACCTATTTAAAAAGCAGATAATTTCTGATTGATCCTCCATAAAATTCTGACCATGACAAGCACGTTCAACTACAAGCATCTTTATTACTTTTGGGTGGTGGCCAAAGAAGGCGGCATGACCCGGGCTGCAGACAAGTTGGACATGGCCGTGCAAACCGTGAGCGCGCAGGTCCGCGAATTAGAGCGGTCGCTGGGGTACGCCTTGCTCAAACCCGCTGGCCGGGGCCTGGTGTTAACCGATGCCGGGCAGGCCGCGCTGCAGCAGGCGGATCAGATTTTTCAGTTGGGTGAAATGCTGCCTGCCAAGGTGCGCGATGCCGTCAGCTCCCCCACCGTGCGCTTGGCGGTAGGCATTTCAGATGGTTTGCCCAAACTGGTGGTGCGGCGCTTGCTGCAGCCCGCCATGTCTGAGGCCAATTTGCGCCTGTTGTGCCATGAGGCCGAGTTTGATGATTTGCTGGGCGACCTGGCCTTGCACCGCCTTGATGTGGTTTTGTCGGATCGGCCTGCCCCCAGCAACGCCAACATCAAGCTTTACAACCATGCGCTGGGTTCATCGGCCGTGTCTTGGTATGGCAGCGCGGCCCTGGTGCAGCAGGCTCAAAACAAGTTTCCGGCCAGTTTGGCCGATGTGCCGGTGCTGTTACCCACCGGGCATGCCGCCGTGCGCACCCGCATTGACCATTGGTTTGAGCATCTGGCTGTGCAGCCGCGCATTGTGGGCGAGTTTGAGGACAGCGCCTTGCTCAAAACCTTTGGCGAAAGTGGCATGGGCGTGTTCCCGGCCGCCGAATGGGTACACGACGAGTTGCTGGCGCATTACGATGTGCAGCGTCTGGGGCCGTGCGGCGCGGTCAAAGAACACTATTTCGCCATTGGCACCGAAAAGAAGGTGCAACATCCGCTGGTGCAGCGTTTGTTGCAAGCTTCTTCGGTGTCTTGAGTTTTAAGCCTTGGCAGAGCGAACGCTGAGCCACATGGTTGCCGCCAAAATGCCCACCACCACGCCCAGCGAGATACCCACAGGGATCTTGAAGACGTCAATCAGGCACATCTTGGTGCCGATGAAGACCAGAATCACGGCCAAACCATAGTTCAGCAGGTGGAACTTGTTGGCCACAGCGGCCAACAAGAAATACATGGCACGCAGCCCCAAGATGGCAAACACGTTGCTGGTCAGCACAATGAAGGGGTCGCTGGTGATGGCAAAGATGGCGGGGATGGAATCGACCGCAAAAATCACGTCGGTCAGCGCGATCAGGCAGATCACCATGAACAAAGGGGTGGCAATTTTCTGGCCGTTTTCCACAGTCCAGAATTTTTCGCCATCGTAGTTTTTGCTGACGGGCAAGAATTTGCGCAACAACTTGAGCGCCGGGTTGTCGTCCAGATCAGGCTCTTTGCCAGCCGCCCACCACATCTTGACGCCCGTCAGAATCAGGAAGGCACCAAACACATAAAGAACCCAGTGAAATTCGGCCAACAACCAACCGCCGACCAAGATCATGACGGTACGCAGCACGATGGCCCCGATGATGCCAATCATCAACACGCGCTTCTGAAAGTGGGTGGGTACCGCAAAATAAGTGAACACCATCAAGAAGACAAAAATGTTGTCGACCGCCAGGGATTTCTCGATCAAATAGCCCGTCAAAAACTCCAGCGACTTGGTGTTCGCCAACTCCACCGAGCCAGTACTGTCCTTGATGGCCCACCAAAACAGGCCGTTGAACAGGAAACTCAGCGCGATCCAGATCAGAGACCAGTTGAGCGCCTCTTTGACACCGATTTCATGGCTGCCTTGCTTTTTGAGCACCACGAAATCCACAAACAAAGACACCAACACGATGGCTACAAAAGTAGCCCACAGCCATAGGGGGGCAATGGTTTCCATTCACAACTCCAGGGGATTCAAATAAACAAAACAGCACGACAGGCTTTTAGACGTCTGTCATCAGGACCACTGCGGGTTTAAAAATATTTTCCAACAGCCCGCAATATGTGCAGATTATTACTGAGTGAAGTTAAATTTCATTCAGGTTAAAGCTGAGTGTCACACTGATTTAACCTGCTATTTGATGTCAGGATATGGGCGGCAAAACCATCTGTCATACCCGGCCTGACCGGGTATCCATCGCAGCCGAAGGCATGGACCCCCGATCACGTCGGGGGTGACATGGCATGGACCCCCGATCGATTTCCAGGGCTTCGAGCGATTTCAGGCGCAAAAAAAGCCCCCGAAGGGGCTGTTGCTGGGCTGCAGAATTAAACCCGCTCAATGATCAGCGCGATGCCCTGGCCTACGCCAATGCACATGGTGCACAGCGCGTATCGGCCCGAGGTGTGCTGCAAACGGTTGAGGGCCGTGGTGACCAAGCGTGCGCCTGAGGCCCCCAGCGGATGCCCCAGGGCAATGGCGCCACCCCAAGCGTTGACTCGGGCGTCGTCGTCTTTCAGGCCCAACATGCGCAACACGGCCAGGCCTTGTGCGGCAAAGGCTTCGTTCAACTCGATCACGTCCATTTGGTCCAGCGTCAGGCCGGTTTGGGACAGCACTTTGAGGGTGGCCGGCGCGGGGCCAATGCCCATGATGCGAGGAGCCACACCTGCCGTGGCCATGCCGACCACACGGGCCTTGGGCGTCAGGCCGTGCTTGGCGGCGCTGGCCTCATCGGCCAAAAGCAAGGCACAAGACCCGTCGTTCACGCCACTGGCGTTGCCTGCGGTCACACTGCCTTCGGGGCGCACCACGCCTTTGAGCTTGGCCAATGCCTCCAGGGTGGTTTCACGCGGATGTTCGTCGGTGTCCACCAACAATGCGTCGCCCTTTTTCTGGGGAATGCTGACGCCCACAATTTCGCGTGCAAAGTGTCCGGCCTTGATGGCTGCCAAGGCGCGCAACTGGCTGTTGTAGGCCATCAGGTCTTGCGCTTCACGTTCGATTTTGAAGTCGACGGCCACGTTTTCTGCGGTCTCGGGCATGGAGTCCACGCCGTATTGGGCTTTCATCAGTTTGTTCACAAAGCGCCAGCCAATGGTGGTGTCGTACACCGCGTTGGCCCGGCTGAAGGCGCTTTCGGCTTTGGGCATGACGAAGGGGGCGCGGCTCATGCTTTCGACCCCGCCAGCAATCATCAACCCGGCTTCGCCGGCCTTGATGGCGCGGGCCGCAGTGCCCACGGCATCGAGACCCGAACCGCACAGGCGGTTGATGGTGCCACCCGGCACGTCAATGGGCAGACCCGCCAGCAAACTGCTCATGTGGGCCACGTTGCGGTTATCTTCGCCTGCCTGGTTGGCGCAGCCATACAGCACGTCAGTCACGGCCGCCCAGTCCACATTCGGGTTGCGGGCCATCAGGGCTTTCAGGGGCACAGCCCCCAAATCGTCTGTACGCACGCCGGACAGCGCGCCGCCGTAACGGCCAAATGGGGTTCGGATGGCATCGCAAATGTAGGCTTGGTTCATGTTCGTATTTCCAATGGGTGAGTTTTATGCATTTTATTGCATGTTTTGCCAATTTATGGGCTTCATTTCTGGGTTTTATCAGTCCAAAGGCGGGGCGGGTGCAGTCAAAAAGGGCTCACTTGGCCGCAACTTGTTGGGCAAAACGCCGCACGCAAGAAGGCTAACAGATGAACATGAGAGAAAATCTCTCCTATGCTGATTCAACCTTCCCAAGCCGATGTTCGGCGCTTTTTTTGCGGTGTTTATGCCAAGGCCAAAACCGTAGCCCCGCTTGAGCCCATGGAAATGCTGGTCAGCCAGTGGATCGACGAACACCCTGAATACCATGCCGAGTTGGCCGATGTCGATGCGGCTTTGGCCAGCATGCTGAACGCCGATCCGGCCAAAGAAAACCCGTTTCTGCATTTGTCCATGCACTTGTCGGTCAGCGAGCAATGCAGCATTGACCAACCCCGGGGCATCCGACAGGCGGTGGAGTTGCTGACGCACAAACTGAATTCGCTGCACGATGCGCATCACCAGACCATGGACTGCTTGGGCCGCATGATTTTTGAGAGCCAACGCGCCGGACGCATGCCCGATGGCGAGGCCTATATCGCCTGCGTGCAGCGCCACGCCACCCGTGACTGAATGACCCCACACGAACCGACACGACCGCCCCATCCAGTGGCGTCAATCGGTCACCTGCAACCAAAGGCGTTGCGTCGCCAGCACCGAATTTGGATAGGCAGCTTGCCCTCTTGATCCGTTGTAACGCCCCAAGCCCATGAACAAATCACCCCGTTCGCGGTCCAGGTAATGGCGCAATATGACGCAGCCAAATCGCAAATTGGTCTGCATATGAAACAGCCGACTGACTATGCCGTCGCCAAGGGTGCTGACCCAAAAGGGCATGACTTGCATATAACCCAGCGCACCCGCGCTGCTGACCGCGTGCTTTCTAAAGGCGCTTTCTACTTGCACCAAGCCCAGAACCAGAGACAAAGACAGCCCGGCGCGTCGGGCTTCGTACCAGAGCGTTTGTAAAAATTCTTGTCGCTCAACAGGGTTGCTTTGATAACGCGCTAAACGCTGACTGCTGGCCTCTAGCCAACGCGCATAAAGTTGTTTATCGCTTGGTTTGACAAAAACCGGCTCGGGTGGGGCGGCCTTGGAGACCGCCGCGCTCAGGGCTGAGCGCACAGAATGGGACATCTGTTCTTCTATTTGCGCCCCGGCTAGGGCGGGGGCAAAAGGCAAGATGGCCAGCCCACCCGTCAAGGCCCCGGCTGTCAGACGTCGCAACGTTTGACGGCGGGCATTGGGCTTTGGGCACGCGGGCATGGCGGCTCTGAAATGACCCCGAAACGAATCAGGCAGTGATGCGGCTTGTGAGGTGCGCCAGAATGTCGGCCACCCCGACCTTGGTGGCTTCGGGATCGCGGCGGTGTTGGTATTCCACCTGACCTTCTTTCAGGCCCCGGTCACCCAGGGTCACCCGGTGCGGCACCCCGATCAGCTCCCAATCGGCAAACATGGCTCCGGGGCGTTCGCCTCGGTCGTCCAACATCACATCGACCCCGGCCGCCAACAGGTCGGCATAAAGTTGCTCGGCGGCGGCCTTGACTTCGGGGCTGCGGTCCATGCCAATGGGGCACAGCACCACGGTAAACGGCGCAATCGCATCGGGCCAGATGATGCCGCGATCGTCATGGTTTTGCTCAATGGCTGCGGCTGGCAGACGGGTAATGCCAATGCCGTAGCAACCCATTTCCAAGAATTGAGGCTTGCCGTTTTCATCCAGAAAAGTGGCGTTCATCGCCTTGGAATATTTGGTGCCCAGATAGAAAACATGGCCCACTTCGATGCCGCGCTCAATGGCCAATTCGCCCTGGCCGTCGGGCGACTTGTCGCCCGCCACCACGTTGCGAATATCAGCTACCAAGGCGGGCTCGGGCAGGTCACGGCCCCAGTTCACGCCCGTGAGGTGGAAGTCGACCTCGTTGGCGCCGCAAATCCAGTCAGACATGACCGCCACTTCGCGGTCGGCGACGATATGAACCGGTTTTTTCAGGTTCAAGGGGCCAAGGTAACCTGGCTTGCAGCCAAAGTGGTCGTCAATTTCGGGCAGGGTGGCAAAGCGAAATCCGCCTTCCATGCCAGGCAACTTGCCCACTTTGACCTCGTTCATGTCGTGGTCGCCGCGCAGCATCAACAGCCAGACTTGCGATTTTGCAATCTCGCCCTGCTCGTTCAGGGTGTCAGTGGCCAACACCAAGGACTTGATGGTGCGGGACAGTGGCAAATTCAACAATTCGGCTACGGCGGCGCAGGTGCTTTTGCCAGGGGTCGGTGTGTTGGTAAGTGGCTCCGATGGCGCTGCACGGGTTTGGCTGGGGGCCAATGCCTCGGCTTTTTCCATGTTGGCGGCATAGTTGCTGGTGGGGCAATACACAATGGCGTCTTCGCCGGTGGCGGCAATCACCTGAAACTCTTCGCTCAAATCGCCCCCGATGGCCCCGCTGTCGGCCGCCACTGCGCGATAAGTCAGGCCAAAACGGTCAAAAATCTTGCGATAGGCTTCGGCCATGACCTGGTAACTGGCCTTGGCGCTGACCACGTCGCGGTCAAAGCTGTAAGCGTCTTTCATGGTGAATTCACGGCCACGCATCAGGCCAAAACGGGGGCGGCGCTCGTCCCGAAATTTGATCTGAATTTGGTAGAAGTTTTTAGGCAGTTGCTTGTAGCTGCGCACTTCTTGGCGCACCACATCGGTCACCACTTCTTCGCTGGTGGGCTGAATTACAAAATCGCGGCCATGGCGGTCTTTGATGCGCAGCAGTTCGGGGCCCATCTTTTCAAAACGCCCGGTTTCCTGCCAAAGCTCGGCGGGCTGGACCACGGGCATGGTCATTTCGATGGCCCCCGCTCGGTTCATTTCTTCGCGCACGATGGCCTCGACCTTGCGGATCACGCGCAAGCCCATGGGCATGTAGTTGTAAATGCCGGCACCCAATTTTTTGATCAAACCCGCACGGGTCATCAGTTTGTGGCTGACGACTTCGGCATCGGCAGGGGCTTCTTTGAGGGTGGAAATAAGAAATTGGGAGGCTTTCATCGCGGCAGGCTAACTCGTCAGGGGTATCAGGGAAACATCCAAGAGCCAGCGACGGTGCGCCGTGCATAATGGAACCAATTTTAAAATTTGAGGTTGATTATGCTTGACCGTGAAGGCTTTAGGCCGAACGTCGGCATCATTCTGCTCAACCAGAAAAACCAGGTTTTCTGGGGCAAGCGCATTCGGACCCACAGTTGGCAGTTTCCGCAAGGTGGCATCGATCGGGGTGAAAGTCCTGAACAAGCCATGTTCCGCGAATTGCACGAAGAAGTGGGGCTCCAACCGGAGCATGTGCGCATTGTTGCCCGAACCCGTGACTGGTTGCGCTATGAGGTGCCGGACCGCTTCATCCGTAGGGATGCTCGCGGCTTCTATAAAGGCCAGAAACAAATCTGGTACTTACTGCAATTGGTCACTCACGACCACAATTTGAACCTGCGCGCCACAGACCACCCCGAATTCGACGCTTGGCGTTGGAACGATTATTGGGTGCCGTTGGATGTCGTGG
>Ga0255128_1000590_pt1 | contig 16739 bp, 19 predicted proteins | sample Law_Miss_RepC_8d_FD_188562 | JGI IMG/M metagenome (GOLD analysis project Ga0255128, IMG submission 188562) | Freshwater microbial communities from St. Lawrence River, New York, United States - Law_Miss_RepC_8d | ecosystem: Environmental > Aquatic > Freshwater > River | place: USA: New York... | reverse complement strand
GAGGGCCACGGAAAATCGTCCGAAACAAGGCCGAATATAAGGATGCAGCCGACTTCTTCACAAAAATCATGCGAAGTTGCTTGTCAACCGGGAGGCATCCATATAAGCGAGCCCCTGCTCGCGAATGGTCGTCTGGGTCACGGCTTCAAAAAATCCTTGAGGGCTTGCAACACGCCTTCGGGCGCTTCGGTCATGAGTGAGTGGCCTGCGGGCAGTTTGACCACTTGGGGGCGGGCGCACAGATCGATCAGGCTTTGAGCGGCTTTGGGCGGTGTCATCTGGTCGGCGGTGCCCAATACAAACAAAGTGGGGCATGGCACTTGGGGCATGGCTTTTTCACCGCCGTTGTAAGTGTCGCAGGCCTTGAAGCCTAGGTAGAACACATTGGCCTGTGTGTTGCTGGCCATAACGCGGCGCATGAGCGCTTTGTTGCCGCCATACAACCAAGTGCCCGGACCCAGTGCCGAGGGCGGTGGCGCCAGTGTGGAGTGAGAAAAGCTGTTCACCATGTCGATGGCCTTGGCAGGGGCGCTGACCGAAAAATCGAGCAAGGCAGGTGAAACGCGCATCGGGTAGGCCGTGCCCACCATCACCAAGTGGCTCACGCGCCCGGGGTGTGCCTGGGCATCTTGTGCCGCTGCTTCTAGTGCAATGAGAGAGCCAAAACTGTGCCCGATCAGCGCGGCCTGCGTGATGTTGAGTGCGTCGAGAAGGGCGATGACGGTAGCCGCAGCTTCTTCGACGCTTTGAGGGGGTGGGCCGTCACTTTTGCAGTGTCCGGGCAAGTCGATGGCCAGCACGTTCCAGCCGTGGTGGGCCAGGTAGCGGGTTTGCAAGATCCAAACGCTGTGGTCGTGCAGCACGCCGTGGATGAATACGGCAGTGGGCTGCGCTGGGTTGAAGGGCTTGCCGCCCGTGTAGGCGTAAAGGTTGTGGCCTTGGACATTGATTTTCATGCTCAGGCTCCCGCTTTTTCTGCCGCTTTAAGGGCTTTTTTCAGGTCGTCGATCAAGTCGTCCGGGTCTTCCAGGCCAATTGACAAGCGAATGGTGCCCGGGCCAATGCCACTGGCCACCAGGGCTTCGTCAGACATGCGGAAATGCGTGGTGCTGGCGGGGTGAATCACCAAGCTGCGGCAGTCGCCCACATTGGCCAGGTGGCTGAAGACTTTGAGGGTTTCGATGAATTTTTGCCCTTGTGCCCGTGAACCTTTGATGTCGAAGCTGAACACCGAACCGGCCCCTCGTGGCAACAACTTTTTTGCCAAAGTGTGCGATGGGTGGCTTTCTAGCATGGGGTGGCCCACACGGCCGACCAAGGGGTGGCTGGCCAAAAATTGCACCACCTTTTCGGTGTTGCTCATGTGACGCGCCATGCGCAGGGGCAGGGTTTCGATGCCTTGCAAAATCAGCCAAGCGGTGTGCGGGCTCATGCAAGCGCCAAAGTCGCGCAGGCCTTCGCGCCGGGCGCGCAGCAAAAATGCGCCCACAGTGCTTTCTTCGCTGAACACCATGTTGTGAAAGCCTTCGTAAGCTTGGCTCAACTCGGCAAATTTGCCTGATTTTTCCCAGTCAAAGCTGCCGCCATCCACCACCAAGCCACCCACCACCGTGCCATGGCCCGATAAAAATTTGGTGGCCGAGTGGTACACCAGATCGGCCCCATGGTCGAAAGGCTTGATCAGCCAGGGCGAGGTCAGGGTGGAGTCCACCAGCAGGGGCACACCGTTTTCGTGCGCCAAGGTGCTGAGGGCTTCAATGTCTAAAACATCCAGGCCGGGGTTGCCCACGGTTTCGCCAAAAAACAGTTTGGTGTTGGGCTGCACGGCCGCTCGCCAGGCGTCCAGGTCGCCGGGTTTGACAAAGGTGGTGCTGATGCCAAAGCGGCTCAGGGTGTAGTGCAGCAGGTTGTGTGAGCCGCCATACAAAGCGGTAGAGGCCACGATGTGCGAGCCCGCACCCATGAGGGTGGCAATGCTCAGGTGCAAAGCGGCCTGCCCGCTGGCCGTGGCGATGGCCCCAATACCGCCCTCAAGGGCCGAAATGCGTTGCTCTAAAACGGCATTGGTCGGGTTGCTGATGCGGCTGTACACATGGCCGGGCCGCTCTAGGTTGAACAGGGCCGCCGCTTGGTCGGTGGACTCGAACACAAAAGAGGTGGTCAGGTGAATCGGCACCGCCCGTGCGCCGGTGCTCGGGTCGGGCGCTGCGCCTGCGTGCAGTGCCAAGGTGTCAAAACCGGGGTCGCTGTATCCAGCCATAAAGGGTCTCCGAAAAAAGTTGCATTGGGGCAAGCGTCAAGGCTTCCGTTTGGCGCTGATTGTGGGCTATATTGACACCTATTCCAATTCAAAACGACCTTCAGGAGACCCACCATGCAAGTCAGCGACATTCTTCGTGTCAAGGGCGGCACTTTGTTCACGGTGCAGCCGGACGAACCCTTGTCTCGCGCCATGAACGACATGGCCGAAAAAGACCTGGGCTCACTGGTGGTCATGTCCCAAGGCAATTTGGTGGGCGTGCTGACTTTCCGCGAGGTGATTCAGCAAATTGTCAAAAACGGCGGACAAGTGGGGACCACCACGGTCAGCGAAGCCATGGACAAGCAGCCCCTGATCTGTTCCGGAGAAACCGCCATTGACGATGTGCGCCGCATGATGTTGGAGCACCATGCCCGTTACATGCCCGTGGTGGACAACCGCGTGCTGATGGGAGTGATCAGTTTTTATGATGTGGCCAAGGCGGTGGTGGACAGCCAGAACTTCGAAAACAAGATGCTCAAGGCCTATATCCGCGACTGGCCCGATGGTTCGGCAAGTGAGGCGGAAGACGTGAAGGTGTGAATCAGCCAATTGACCGATTTCATCCGATAAATAAAAAGGGCCTTGCGATGCAAGGCCCTTTTTCATGATGGATGTCGGTTAGGTTTATGAAAGACGGCGTTGTTCATCGTTGAGTTAAAGCTACGTGCAATTTCCTTGATGTTGGTTAACTTCTTGGCCTCTTGACGAACAGGGCACTTACTTATCGTGCAACTAAATATGGCATTGATGAAATGAATAAAATTTATTGAATTTTATTAGATAATAAAAAAATTATATTTTTTCAATATTAAATATAATTTATTATTAAAATTAAGACTTTAATCTTGAGAAACCTATAACCATGCAAACCCCCCCACTCATTCGGGTTGCCTTGGTGGATGACGATCCCCACTGTTTACAAATGTTTGTTGCCGCGGTGGATGCGCATCCGGCCATGGCGTTGGCGTTCACGGCCGGTACCGGGCAGGAAATGTTGGATTGGTTGCAAGACCACGAGCCCGATGTGTTGTTGGTTGATTTGGGCTTGCCGGATATCTCGGGTATCGAAATTGTCAAATTCGGCGCACAACATTGGCCGCAATTGAACATGGCAGTCGTCACTTTGTTCAGCGACGAGCCGCATGTGATGGCCTGCCTAGAGGCCGGTGCCATGGGCTACATCCTGAAGCAATCAGACAGCCTGGATGTGACTTCGACAATTTTGGAGATTCACAACGGCGGCTCCCCCATGTCGCCCAGCATTGCCCGCTATGTTTTAAAGCGCTTGCAAAAGCCCGCCCCCTTAAAGGTACCGGACATGCCCTTGCCGTATGTCCCGGGGATTCTGACCGAACGTGAACTCTCGATTCTGGATTACATCTCTCGAGGTTTTCGGGTGGCCGAGGTGGGCAAACTTTTGGCAATACAAAGCAGCACGGTCAGTTCGCACTTGAAAAGCATCTACATCAAATTGGCGGTTCACTCCAAAACCGAAGCGGTCTATGAAGCGGCACGCATGGGTCTGATCGGGACCTAAGCCTTGCAAAGTCCTTGCGCACGTGTGAATCGGTGCACTGAGGCGCCGACGCATGGTGCCGATGTTTTTTTGTTAAGCCCTCAGTGCTGGCTACTGGAAAATTAATGACTGTCTTAAATTTGCATTTTTGGTGGTTTTGTTGTTTGTTAATCAGCTTGGGTGCTGGGTCAACCCATGCCAGAGCGCAAGCGCTGGACGGACAAGTGCTGAAACTGGAACAGGCGCAAGTGGCCTACAACGCAAGCCAAACCTCACCCCCAAAAAAGGCCACACAGTCACTCGCTTGGCAGGCGGTGCGCTTGCCCGACTCGTGGGTAGGCCATGTGCCTGGGCGTCAAGGCCTGGCTTATTACCGTTTGACATTCGATTCTTTGACGACTTGGCGCGAAGATGATCGGCTCTTTTTGTACATCCCGCGTGTAGGAAACCGTTTTTCAGTGCATTTGAACGGTCAGCCGATAGGAACTTCGGGTGAATTGACCCAGGTCGCTGAAGACCACGCCCACGAACCCCAAGGTTTCGATTTGCCGTCGGAAATTTTGCAACCCCTTTCGAACGAGTTGCTGTTGGAGGTGCATGGCGAGTTGGGGCGTTATGCCGGTTTGAGTGAGGCATGGGTTGGCCCTACCCGACTGGTGAAACCGATGTACAGTTTTCGCAAGTCTTGGCAAACCGGCGGGGCTTTGGTGGTGGTGGTTTTGGCGCTGATCATCGGACTGCTGGCCTTGGGTTTCGGGGGCGTGATGGGTGCTCGGATTCAGTTTATTTTTGGCTTGGCGGCTGTTTGTTGGGGCCTCCGAAACAGTTACATGCTGGTCACCGTGCCCCCGTTACCGCACCCTTGGTGGGGCGTTCTGATCGACTTGCTTTATGGCATGGCCATCGTGTTGTTGTCTTTCAGTATTTTGTTGACCTTGCGAAAAAAGAACCGCCTGTCAGATGTTGTTTTGGGCTTGATGTTGGTGGCCACCTTGATCATGCCTGCGCTCTATGGTTGGACGGGGATTTTTGCATTCCGCCAAAATTGGTTGCTGATTTTGCTGGGCGGTGTGGCGCTGGTGTCTGGGGTGGTGCTCAGGCATGGGTGTCGCGTGAGGAATTTCGATTCCAATGCCTTGAGCCTCAGTGCCCTGATCGCCCTGAGCCTTGCTTTGTACGACCATGTGGCCATCTTTTACTTGTCTTCTGGCTACAGCAACCTGGCGCTGGCCAAGTATGCATTTCTCTTTATCCTATTGGCCATGAGCACATTGCTCATGCGGCGTGTTTTTCGCAGCATCAACACGGCCAAGCGGTTTCGTGTTCGGCTGCAAAGTCGATTGGACCGTGCTGGAGCCCTGATTTCACGCTTTCATGACGAGCGGGAAAAAAAACGGATACAGGAGGCGGAAATGGGCGAAAGAATGCGCTTGTTGCAAGAGATGCACGATGGCGTGGGGGCCCATTTGGTGGTCTTGCATTGCATGGTGCGCAATGCCGAGTCATCGCGGCTGGACATGGAAAACCAGTTGAGTCAGGCGACTTTGGCTTTGCGCGACAGCCTGGACACGCTGCAGGGCGAGCCGCAAACCTGGCTCATGGTGTTGGTCAAACTGCGTGACACGCTGGAGTCTAGGTTGTCTCATGCGGGCATTGAATTGTCTTGGCAAGTAGAAAATTTGGGCGAATTGCCCTTGCCCAGTTTGGATGCGCAACGCCATTTCAGGCTGTTGTTGAGTGAATGCGTCACCAATGTCATCAAGCACGCCTCTGCAACCCAGGTGGAAGTTCAGGCTTTTCGCCAATCCGATGCGACCCAATCCGGCTGGGTGCTTCGCTTGTCGGACGATGGTTGTGGTTTAAGCGGCAGCAAAACCTCCGGTTATGGCATGGGCAACATGTTGGCCCACGCAAAAGCCATGCTGGCCCAGTTGCGCGTGACCGACAGGTTCCCGGGCACTTGCATTGAAATCGGGTTTTTGCAGCCCGGTTAATGTTTCGCCACCCCTTTTGCCGCTCTGGGATAATCCCAGCCCATGAGCGGCAATACCTTTGGAAATCTCTTCGCAGTCACCAACTTTGGTGAATCCCACGGCCCGGCCATTGGCTGCGTGATCGACGGCTGCCCGCCCGGCATGCCCTTGAGTGAGGCCGACATTCAGCCCGACTTGGACCGGCGCCGCCCGGGCACCAGCAAATTTGTCACCCAGCGCAACGAGCCCGATGCCGTACAAATTGTCTCGGGCGTGTACCAAGGGTTGACCACGGGCACCCCGATTTGCCTGCTGATCCAGAACACCGACCAGCGCAGCAAAGACTATGGCGATATCTTGCAGACTTTTCGCCCCGGCCATGCCGATTACACCTATTGGCGCAAATACGGTCTGCGCGACCCACGCGGCGGCGGACGGTCCTCGGCGCGACTGACCGCCCCGATGGTGGCGGCAGGGGCGGTTGCCAAAAAGTGGCTCAAAGCCAAGTTTGGCACCACTTTTGTGGGCTGCATGACCCAAATTGGCGATTTGCCCATCGGCTTTGAGAGTTGGGAGCATGTGCCCAATAACCCATTTTTTGCCCCCATCGCCGATGTTTCGGCTTTGGAAGACTACATGAACGCACTGCGTAAATCAGGCGATTCTTGCGGCGCACGTTTGCGTGTAGTGGCCCAGGGCGTGCCCGTGGGCTTGGGCCAGCCCCTGTTTGACAAAATCGATGCCGACATTGCTTTTGCCATGATGGGTATCAATGCTGTGAAAGGTGTCGAAATCGGCGCAGGCTTTGGTTGCGTCACCCAAAAAGGTAGCACCGCAGGAGACACTCTCACGCCCGATGGCTTTGTGGGCAACAACGCGGGGGGCGTATTGGGGGGCATCAGCACCGGGCAAGACATCGAGGTGTCGATTGCCGTCAAGCCCACCAGCTCCATTTTGATTGCGCGTGACTCGATTGACTCTAACGGTCAGCCCACCGAGGTCATCACAAAAGGGCGTCATGACCCCTGCGTGGGCATTCGGGCCACCCCAATTGCCGAAGCCATGCTGGCATTGGTGCTCATGGAGCACGCCCTGCAGCACCGCGCCCAGTGCGGCGACGTGCAGCACGATCTGCCCCCCATCCCAGCCGCCCGGCCCTGATGAACCGGTCTGCAGGCGCGAGCCCCTGCGCGCGAAGTGCCACCCCCCCCTTGGGAGCGCGCCCCTGCGCGCGAATGCTTGAACTGGCACTGACCACTGCGCAGTCACAGTCACAGTCACAGTCACAGTCACAGTCACAACCGCGTTTGTCCCCACAGATTCGGGCAGGTCAGGGGCGTTTTTATGGCTGAGCGACGTCAACTCTTGCCTTTTGCGGCGCTTTCGGCCAGCTACTTTGCGCACATCGGGTTCTTCAACCCCTATTTGCCCCTGTGGTTGCAAGACATGGGCTTGAGCTTGCTGACCATCAGTGTGCTCACAGCCGTGCAAGCCGCCACCCGCCTTTTTGCACCCTATGCCTGGGGGGCTGTGAGTGACCGCACCGGGGAGCGCGTGAAGTTGTTGCGCTTGGGGGCCGGGGTTGCTTTTGCCTCGGCTTGTCTGCTGTTTTGGGACTGGGGACCGGTCGGGCTGGGTGTGGTGTTGCTCATCATGTTCACCCACACCAGTTCCATGATGCCCATGAGTGAGGCCGCCATGGCGCATTTGGTCAGCCAGGGTGGAGGGTTTGACACCAAGCGCTATGGCCGGGTGCGCCTTTGGGGTTCCATGGGTTTTTTGGTCACGGTGTTTGCTGCGGGTACTTGGTTTGAAGCCTTTGGCATGAAGCATTTTCCGGGCTGGACGGTGCTGACCTTGGGGGCCGTGGTGATCAGCGTTTGGTGGCTGCCTGACCACAAAGAGTCCGCGCACGCGGTGGATGCACATTTGCCGGTATGGCCGGTTTTGCGCCAAAAAGCTGTGCGGTGGTTTTTGGCTTCCACATTTTTTCATGTCTTGTCTCACATCGGCATTTATGTCTTTTTCTCGCTGTATCTGGACGCCTTGGGCTACAGCAAAACCATGATCGGATTGCTGTGGGCGGTGTCGGTAGCGGTTGAAATTGGTTGGTTCTTTTACCAATCGCGCTGGTTACCTCGCATGCCTTTGACAGCTTGGTTGGTGGTGTGCTCGGCCATCATGGTGCTGCGCATGGGCCTGACTGCCGCGTGGGCCGATGTGTTGTGGGTGTTGTTGTTGGCGCAAACCCTGCATGCCGTGACTTTTGCCACGCACCACACGGTTTGCATTGCCTTGATTTCGCATCACTTCCCGGGTCGGTTGCGCGGTCGGGGCCAAGCGCTTTACACCATCACTGCTTACGGTTTCCCGGGTGTTTTGGGGGCTTTGCTGGGAGGCGTCATCAGTGAGCGATGGGGCCTAGCGAGTGTGTTCTGGGTCAGTCTGGTCATCAGCATGGTGGCTACATTTACCGCCTACCGGGTCTGGCGCTTGCAGCACCCGCGCAGTCCATCTGCCGTTGCCTGAAAACATTTTGTGATTTTGCTGAACCGTTGAATAAGCCCATGACTTCTGCCGCATTGCCCGAATTTTTGTCCCCAGCACAGCATGCAACTTTGGCCGACGCGCAATGCCTGCAAACCCAACAGAACGGTGCTCAAACGGTTTGGCACGCTTGGGGGCTGGCCCGACCCGCCACCGTGGTTTTGTTGCACGGCGGCAGCGGCAGCTGGACCCACTGGGTGCGCAACATCGCGGCCTTGAGTGATGCCGGGTGGTGTGTGCTGGTGCCCGATTTGCCGGGTTTTGGCGACTCTGATTTGCCAGAGGGCTGCTCAGATGTCGATGCCTTGCCGGCCCATTTGCACGCGGGTCTGCAGCAATTGAAAAGCCGGGGCCTTGTGTGTGGGCCCGTGAGTCTGGTGGGGTTCTCTTTTGGGGGCATGGCCGGGGCCTTGTGGCTGGCCGAGCATCCGCAAGACGCTGCTCATTTGGTGTTGGTTGGGGCCCCGGGCATGGGCTTCACCATTGCTGAGCGCGTTCCGCTCAAGGGCTGGCGGCATTTGCCCAGCCCCGAAGCCCAAGAACAAGTCCACCGATACAACCTGATGGCCTTGATGCTGCAAGAGCCAAGTGCACTGGATGACTTGGCGCTGGCCTTGCACACGGCCAACGTGGAACGTGACCGCATGCCGCGCAGACGCTTGTCGTCTACCGACATCGTGGCCAAAGCCTTGCCGCGTTTGCAAGCCAAAGTGAGCGCCATATATGGTGAACAAGATGCGCTTTATCGCAAGCGCTTGCCCGAACTGCAAGCCGCCATGCAAAGCTGGGTACCCCACTGGGGGCAGTGGCACACCGTGCCGGGCGCTGGGCACTGGGTGCAATACGAGGCGGCCGAGGCCTTCAATGCGGCCTTGTTGCAAACCCTGAAGGCCTAGAACTTCGGGCTTGGCCTTGGGCGTTTCAGCTTAAATCAAGCCTTGGTGTTGGCCGCAACCGCAGACACTGCGGCGCGCAGACCCAGCAGATAGCTGTCCACCCCGAACCCGGCGATTTGGCCTTTGGCAACGTCGGCGATCACCGAATGGTGGCGAAACGCCTCGCGGGCATGGATGTTGGACATGTGCACTTCAATGATCGGGCATTTCAATATGGACAACGCATCGCGGATGCCATAGCTGTAATGCGTCCAAGCTCCGGCATTGATGACCACCGCCTGCACCCCATCGCCATGGGCTTGGTGAATGCGCTCGGCCATTTCACCCTCGATATTGGTCTGAAAGCAAACCACTTTCGCGCCCAGTTGGCTGCCCAGCGCAGTCACTTGGGCATTGATTTCGTCCAGCGACACGGTGCCGTATTGGGCGGGGTCGCGTTTGCCAAACATGTTCAGGTTGATGCCGTGCAGGACAAGTATGTTCATGGTGTGTGCTCGATCGGAATGAGGGGCTGGGAAGCAGGGTGAATTGGGTGGTGTTTTTGTGATTGTCCGTGATTTGCGGCAATATCATGCCCGAAACAAAGCGTCACCGAAGCAGAAAACCCTACTTCGCCTCCTTGGCTTTTTGTCCCTTGCACGCTTAATCAGACCCTGGAAGATGCCCATGACCCCCCTGAAAATTGATTTTGTTTCTGACATTGCTTGCCCTTGGTGCGCCGTGGGCTTGGGGGCCCTAGAAAAAGCGCTGGAGCGCTTGCAAGGGCAAGTGCAGGCCGATCTGCATTTTCAGCCCTTCGAGTTGAACCCCCACATGCCCCCGGGCGGGCAAGATCTGGGCGAGCACTTGACCGAAAAGTACGGCTCCACCCCCGAGCAGCAGGCGCAGATACGTCAGACCATTGCCCAACGCGGTGCTGAAGTGGGTTTTGAGTTTCACCCCGGGGGTCGGGGCCGTGTTTACAACACCTTTCAGGCGCACCGTCTGTTGCATTGGGCCGAAAGCCAAGGGGCTGGGGCGCAACATGCCCTCAAAAAAGCATTTTTGGAAGCCTACCAAGGGCGCGCCGAATGCGTGGAAGACCCCGAGGTTTTGCTGGCGGGCGTGAGCGCGGCAGGCCTGAACGTGGCGGCGGCCCGTGAGGTGCTTGAAGGCGAAGCCCACACCGCCGAGGTTCGTGAGCGCCAGCAGTTTTATGCCCAAGCAGGCATCCGCTCGGTGCCCGCCATCATCATCAACGACAAACACCTGATCTCGGGCGGGCAGCCGGTTGAAGTGTTCGAACAAGCCTTGCGCCGCATTGCTTCTGGCGAAGTGTCTTGAGGCCTGAATAAGTTGAATAGGGAGCCCCGCATGCACCGCCGTGAATGGTTAAAGCGATTAGGGCAGCCGGTGTTGGCCGCGGCCCCATTGGGTGCCTGGCTGGCTTGGCAACCCGTGGGGGCGCAAACCGCCACCACTTCATCAACCCCCGCCGAGCCCATAAACCAGAGTGAGTTGGCCCGTATTTGGGGGCGCGAAAAGGGTGTGTTGTTGATTCGTCATTCGGCCACAGAGGCCGGGCTGGGCGATCCGCCGGGTTTTAAGTTGGGCCAATGCGCCACCCAGCGCAATTTAAGCGAGCAAGGGCGGCAAGAATCCCGCGCCATGGGCGACTGGATGCGCAAGCACCACTTCAAGCCCGATGCCGTGAAAACCAGCCAATGGTGCCGTTGCCAAGATACGGCGCGGCTGGCTTTCGGGCAGGCCGAAGATTGGCCTGCCCTCAACTCCACATTTGCAGGGCAGGGTGATGCTGCGGCCCAACTCAAAGCCTTGAAAGAACGCTTGCTCACCCTGCCCGCAGGGCGAACCGAGGTCTGGGTCACGCACCAAGTCATCATGACCGGACTCACTGGCGCCTACCCCAGCATGGCCGAAGGCTTTGTGGTGGACAGGCAAGGGCGCTTGTTGGCGCGTGGCCCCATGGCGGCATGACCGCATGACCGCCTAAAAGGAAGCTATCTCATGCAAGAAACCAACACCGCTGTGGCCCGAATGACCGTTTACTTTGACGGCTCTTGTCCCATGTGCCGCCGCGAAATCGCCATTTACCAGCGCTTGCCCCAAGCCGCCGCCCTGGCGTGGGTTGATGTGAGTGCTGGGGAAAATTTGGGTGCCGATTTGAACTGCCAAGCGGCTATGGCCCGCTTTCATGTGCGCGACCCGCAGGGCCGCTTGTTCAGCGGTGCGGCCGCGTTTTCACAAATGTGGCGCATGTTTCCGGGCTGGCGCTGGTTGGGCTATTTGTCGGCTTGGCCGCCCTTGTCGTGGATGTTTGAAGGGGCGTACCGGTTGTTTTTGCCGTTTCGCCCCGCTTTGCAGCGGCAGGTGCGGCGCTGGTCTGGGGAGTAACCATGGCTGTGCGAGGCTTGGATTGGCTGGGCCCCTCCCGGGGTAAGCGCGACGGTGCTTTTATATGCAGGGGCTGGGTGGTGTGGTTGATTTTGTTCGTTTGGTTCGGGGGCTTGGCAAGCCAATCGCATGCCCAAGTGGGCGACAAAGTTCGTTTGCCCGCATTTGCCATTGACCGGACCGAGGTCACCATTGGCCAGTTTGAGCGCTATGTCCGGGCCACCGGCACCGTCACCCGGGCCGAAAAAGAAGGCGGCGGTTTCGAGTTTGGCGCAGGCTGGGAGCGCCGCCCGGGTTGGTCATGGCGACAACCCGATGGCGTGACCGCATCGGCCGACTTGCCCGCCGTGCACCTGGACTTTGCCGAGGCCCAAGGCTATTGCCGTTGGGCTGGAGGCCGCTTGCCCAGTGGCGCTGAGTGGCAAATGGCCGGTTTTACTGAAATGCGCGATGCACCCCCGGCCCCGTTCGTCAAAGGCCGCACCTACCCTTGGGCTACCGGAGACAGCCCTAAAGGGGCCAACACCAGCGACCCCGACCCCTGGCCGCGTGCAGCACCTGCTGGGGCCACCCGCGAGGGCGTGAATGGCTTGTTTGACATGGGCGCCAACGTCTGGGAATGGACCACCGACAGCCCTGGGGGCAACCAAGGCGCAGGCAAGGAAAGCAGCAACCCGCTCCAAATTGAACGCCGCACCGTGGGCGGTTCTTGGTGGTACGGCGCGTTCAACATGAAGGCCGACGTGCAAGCCTACAAACCCGCAGATTTTTATGCGGTTTACATCGGCTTTCGATGCGTTTATGACGCCAAGGCCCGGCCATGATGAACTCGCTGCCTGAGGGCTACCGCGCCCTGGTGATTGGGGCCAGCGGCGCCATTGGGCAAGCGCTGATGCAGCAACTGCAAAACGACCCCCGATGTGCGGTGGTGCTGGGGGTCTCGCGCCAAAGTTTGCCGGGGCTGGATTTGCTGCACGAAGACAGCATCAAGGCCTGCGCGCTGGCGCTGGCACCCCAAGCCCCTTTTCATTTGGTTCTGGACGCCACGGGCGCACTGAGCGTGAACGGAAGCGGCCCCGAAAAACGCTTGGACGAACTCGATGCCGAACACCTGTTGAGCGCGCTGCACCTGAACGCCGTGGGGCCAGGCTTGCTGCTCAAACACTTTGCACCCCTGCTGGCATCAGGCGAGCGGGTGATCTGGGGCAAATTGTCGGCACGGGTGGGCAGCATCGAAGACAACCGCAAAGGCGGTTGGTACGGCTACCGAGCCGCCAAAGCGGCACTCAATATGTTGCTGCAAACAGCGGCCATAGAAATCGCTCGCCGCAGACCCCTGGCCGTATTGGTTGCCTTGCAACCGGGCACCGTGCAATCCAAGCTGAGTCAACCTTTTGTGGGCCACGACGCGATGCCGCCAGACGAATCAGCCCAGCGCCTGCTGGCCGCGATGGATGCACTGCAGCCCACAGGCAGAGCGCAGTTTGTGGACCACGCGGGGGAAGCTATTCCTTGGTGAGTGAGGGGGTGGTGACGGTTATTTGTTGGGGGTGAGGGCTTTGTTCATGGCAGGGATAGAAACTGTTTGAGTTGGCTTGTAGAGCATCCCTTTGAGTCCTGTGACGCTTAGTGTGGCGGCCACTCACTCGTATCGACCTGGCGCGATTTGTATAAATTCAGCGCGGTCTCCTGCATTGATTTTCAGGTAGTGCCGAACCTTGTCAGGAATGGTGATTTGAACTTTGCTTTTGAGTCTTGCAGTTGTCATGGGTGACTCTATTTTTCCTTGCTGTGAGGGGAGGAGGGAAAGTGACCGTCATATTTTGAGAGCAAAGAAACTCCAATAGTTGAGACTTGGAAAGCTGATAAATCGTGAGGGATGGTATCGGCTGCTTAAGGCTAGTTGCAGTCACTCGCGGAAAGTGGACGTCATAGTTGCGATGATCACTACCGGTTATTCAAGCGGGAGTAGCTCCTACGACCGCTGTAATTGCAATACCGGTCACTCGACATGCAGCGCATGCGATCCACGCTTAAGCGAATATGAACGACCGCTCTAGTTCTGGCTGTACAGACACTACCGACCCATAGCAGACGATCGCCAATGTAAAAAGTGGGTAGTGATCAGGGGTGCACCGCTTGATGCGTGTCCCCTGCTGCGTTTTTTTCGGCGTGTCCCTCGGTTATGAAGTCGACGTGATCGACCTTGTGCGGAGCGATAACTTTGTTGATTGATGCACGGAAACAGGTGAATGTCCGGCGTTCGGACTCCATTGCAGAGAGATGCGACCAACCTCCCCAAGGTGGGCGAGCTGCAGCATCAGCTTGGACAAGTAGACGACGCGCTTTAGTCCCGGTAAACACGATCGGACGGGTGATCAATGCCAGTTCCGGGCCAACAGTGTCCTGCCAGCGGGACTTAAGCGCTTCGATGTACTCTGCAACCTGATTTGGTGGCAGTCGATTCTTTGCCTGGAAGTCCCAGGGCAGGTACAAGGGGCCACCCAGCGGTCCCACTGAATAGGTCGACGGCTCGTCTACATAGTAGAAATCTTGATCTGAAATTTCAACGATATCGGCACAACCGTTGATTCTTGCCCAGGCGACGGTTTCCTCCCAGCGAAGCATCTTTTCGACGTCGTTGCTATATGACCATCCAGCGAGGATCAGGGGGTTTGGCGGAGACGGCGGAATACATGGATGCATCCTAGCGTACGCTGTTAGCCGCTTGAACAAGTCATCCCATGGAATCGGGTTTGGGCAAATTCTTCTCATGTGTCTCAACACAATATTCCAAGCTTTAGGTTGGCCTCACTTAAGGCGAGGACGTCCCCTGCAAGCTTTTGTTGGGCGTTAAACCGGATATCCGGCGCATACAGCTGCCACTTGTATTCGGTGAAACCACTTTTTCTTGTCAGTGGCATGATCTCTTGTCCTCGGTATTTTTGCTGACTCCCGATTAAGCTTTGATCACTACTATCTCTTCTATAAAGCTGATGTCAGGTGAATGCAAAGACAAATCAATTGCTCGCTCAACGAAAGGCGCAACTTTTGGGGTTCGGAAATCCAGAATTATTTTGCTAGCTTTGATTGAAGTCGCGTTTGCTCGAAAGAAGTGTCTAATGCTTAGGCAAAGTGCCTCTGAGTCACTTTGATCGCGTATCAATAGACGTGGGACTGCACTGATCGGTGCTCTGGGATACAACGACCCCGGTTCATTTCGGCGATTGACTGAATCCGCAAACGCAACCAATTCTTCTTTGTTGAGCCCTGAGTCCCGTGTCCAAATGTTCAAAGGAGCAAACCCCTCTTCCGCGTATGTCAGGCAATGAAATTCATTACGCCGAGGCCATATTGAGTTTTGGATGGATCTTTCGACGTTCATGAAAATGGTACCTTTGATCGGCTTTGTGTTCTTTAATATACAAGGATTGGGGTAGGTAGGGTCAGTGAAAGCCTGAAACTGACATCGCCTGATTGCTCACCAGGATGCAGCATTAGGAGACACCGGCTTAAAGAGTTGGCTGCCAGCTACCGGCCAAGTACTGGCATTCCCTCAAAGCTTTAGACAAAGACCAGGTCGGCTTGAGCTGCGGAGTTGATGCACTGACTGATCGCCACCTAACATGCTGCGCATCTTGCAGTGACATGTGGTCCAGAGGACCATAGCCAATAAGTTGGCCAGCATTACGCGGTGGATGTTGCCCGCCGCTTGAGATCCAAGCTTTCGATTTCGACCGTATCTGTTTCATCCTCAGGCGGGCGAATAGGTAATAGCCAACAGTCAGGCAATTTGATGTCGGACTTCCAAGTAACGAGCTCTGAAATGAGTATGTCTGGAATATAAAGGTTGATCATCTTCTTGCGAGAAATAGGACGAATTACCCAGCAAAGCAATTCGCCACACTGCTCACTCAGGTGTGCTGGGCCCCGCACCTGAACGATACGGCCTATGTTTGTCTCGCAGCCAGGGTACTCCCCCACGATTACGGCTAAATCACCGTCTTTGCAACGCAGTGTCATTTCCACCTCCAAACTTGTAATTTGGTTGATCATAAAAATGACGAGGCTCAAGAGATGAGCCTCCTGATTTAATGCTGAGAGGCAGCCTCCAGACTTTACGCTACTTACAAGGGCGAAGGTCTGGGGTGCCGCGATTACGGCCAGCTTGTGAGTCATGCTGGCGGAAGGCAACAGGCAATAAGCGGACGATCCGCTCTGCACTGTAAGCTGCGCTAGCTAGATGGACAGCCGTCAGGTAATTCTCAAAGTCGGTAAAGGATAGTGATTTTCACAATTCACTTTTATCGAAAATATGACATCGACCGATGTTACTGATGTCAAATACTTTCGCCTCTTCTTCATTAAATTCGTAACCACCTGGCGCTCGAAAAATTTGAAAAGATACTTGCTGATTTTCAGGGTCGAGTCTTACGCAATGGCCATAGATGTACTTATTGATCGGGGGGTCAATTAAAGTAAACGCATGAAATTCGCCCTCAAATGCCCATGTGCCACGGATACCCGCATAGCTTGCACCGCTTAAAAACATAGCGGGTTTGTCTTGTTTCAGACGCAAGTCACCTGGTGTCACGCGTTCATCAGGGTCATATTTTTCCATTTGTAATCTTTCTCGAGTCTAATAAATCTGCAAAACAGAATCAGTTTTAGCATTGTATTTTCACACTAGTCAACGCCGCCAGCACCGCAGTATTGATCGTTTCAGACCGTTTGCTCAGGTCAGTAGCCAACAGCTGGGCGTCGTTGGCCGCGTCCACAAAGTCACGATTCAGCGCATTGCTATGAAACAATTTAATATCTGATTTTTCAGAAGACGTCTTTTGCGTCGAACCCATAACTGCACCGATAGGTCCAACGTCCGCTTTGGGTCGTTAGTACCCGGTCGCACCCATATAAAGCGGACCGTCATCACCTTGAAGCGATCCAGAGCTTTGTAAGTGTCAGCTGGTCACCTGAAAGCGGTCAGCGGACCTAACATTGACGATTGAATTTGAGTGACTGCTTCTGGCATAAAGCTAACAAGTGACTGCGGGACACGACAGGCAGCTATCGCTGCTCAACCGACATTAAGCCCTCCCGCCCCCCAATAC
>Ga0255128_1000588_pt1 | contig 16765 bp, 12 predicted proteins | sample Law_Miss_RepC_8d_FD_188562 | JGI IMG/M metagenome (GOLD analysis project Ga0255128, IMG submission 188562) | Freshwater microbial communities from St. Lawrence River, New York, United States - Law_Miss_RepC_8d | ecosystem: Environmental > Aquatic > Freshwater > River | place: USA: New York... | reverse complement strand
CCCCGAGTGCGCCCAAAACCACGGCAACTACATCATCAGCCTGAGCAACTTCACCCGTTGGCTGGCCCAGCAGGCTGAAAACCTGGGGGTCGAGATTTTCCCTGGCTTTACTGCTGCCGAAGTGCTTTACAACGATGACGGCAGTGTCAAAGGCGTGGCCACGGGCAACCTGGGCATTGGCAAAGACGGAGAGCCCACCGAGAACTTCCAGTTGGGCATGGAACTGCATGCCAAGTACACCGTGTTTGCCGAAGGCGCTCGCGGCCATTTGGGCAAACAACTGATTGCCAAATTTAAACTCGACGCAGGGCGTGACCCACAAACCTACGGCATCGGCATCAAAGAAGTCTGGGAGATCGATCCTTCCCGTCACACCCCCGGCTTTGTCATGCACAGCGCTGGCTGGCCCATGGAAAACGACACCTATGGCGGTGCTTTCATGTACCACATGGAGGACAACAAAATCGCCATCGGCTATGTGGTTGGGCTGGATTACAGCAACCCTTGGCTCAGCCCGTTTGAAGAATTCCAGCGCTGGAAAACGCACCCCAACATCAGCTGGTATTTCACGAACAACCAAGGCGAAGTGAACGCCAAACGTCTGGGTTATGGCGCGCGTGCCATCACTGCGGGTGGCCTCATGAGTCTGCCTAAAACGGTGTTCCCGGGCGGTGCTTTGGTGGGCTGCGATGCGGGTTACCTCAATGTCAGCCGAATCAAAGGCAGTCATGCCGCCATCAAGACCGGCATGCTGGCCGCAGAGGCCGCTTACGAAGCGATTGTGGCGGGACGTCAACACGACGAGCTCAGCGCTTACCCCGAAGCTTTTGAAGCCAGCTGGCTCTACACCGAACTGAACAAGGCGCGCAACTTCAAGAGCTGGTTCAAAAAGGGCCTGACTGTAGCGACCCTCATGAACGGCTTCGAGCAATTTGTATTGCGTGGCCACATTCCCTGGACGCTGCGTCGCGACAAAGCCGACCACACCTACCTCAAGCCTGCGGCAGATTGCCCCAAAATCGACTACCCCAAACCAGACGGCAAGCTGACCTTCGACCGCCTGTCCAGCGTCTTTATCAGCAACACCAACCACGAAGAAAACCAACCCGCGCACTTAACGCTGAAAGATGCATCGGTTCCCGTGGGCATCAACCTGGCTAAATATGCTGGACCCGAGTCCCGTTATTGCCCGGCCGGGGTGTACGAATACGTCAAAAACGAAGACCAGTCGGACCGGCTGCAAATCAACGCGCAAAACTGCGTGCACTGCAAAACCTGCGACATCAAAGACCCGACGCAAAACATTGTTTGGGTCACACCGGAAGGCGGCGGCGGGCCCAATTACACGGGCATGTAAAGCTCTGCCTCGGGGTCAGGGGGCCTACTGGATGTCCACAATGAGTTGGCCCAAGGCCTGCTGTAACAAAGCGGTATCGGTACCTGCCGCCAACATGGTGTAACCCATGGCTTTGGCGCGTTCTACCCAAGCCTTATCAGTTGCCATGAATCCGGCGATCTTGCCGTGTTTTTTGGCCACTTGAGCCACCTGCTGCATGGCGTCCACAAAGTCCGGATGATCGAATTGACCCGGTATGCCCATAAAGTTGGACAGGTCAAAGTGACCCACCCACAACACATCGACACCTTCCACGGCAGCAATAGCCTCTACATTTTGCAAGCCTCGTTCCGTTTCGATTTGGGCAATTAGCAAGGTTCGCGCATGGTAGTCGCGCATTTTTTCGGCAACATCCCCCCCAAGGTAATCGCATTGGGCAAAGCCAAATGCGGCACCGCGCCTGCCTTCAGGCGGGTAACGACAGGCGCTGGCCAATGCCTCAGCCTGCTCCTTGCTTTCAACCATAGGCACCATAACGCCTCTTGCCCCCAAATCTAGGGCACGGGCTATCCAAGTGTATTCACCCGTGGGAACGCGAACCATGGGCTCCATCTTCAGGCCTTTTGTCGTAGCGAAGAGCCATTTCAAGGTTTCGAAACCGAGTCCTGTGTGCTCCATGTCGTAAATGGCAAACCGAGCCCCTGCGTTCGCCAGTATTTGGGAAACGCCAGGGGTGAAAAACTCGAAAATCATAGCGCCGGCGACGACTTCACCGGACATCAAAACGGTTTTTAAATGGGGGGGATGGCTCATGGCTTGACCTTGATTCGGCTTTGTAAATTGACTCAGGCTTTAACGACGTATGGTGGCGTACGCCCATTCATCACATCAATGACGGCTCGAAAAGCGCTGGCAGCCAAGGCTTGCATACACTCATCGGTAAAGCAAATGCCGTGGGGCGTGACAATCACATTATCCAATTGCAAAAGTGGGTTGTTAGCTGGCGTGGGCTCAACTTCAAACACATCCAAACCGGCCCCTGCAATCTGATGCCCCACCAATGCAGCGTAAAGAGCCGACTCATCGACGATGGGTCCACGCGCAGTATTGATCAGATAAGCAGTCTTTTTCATCAGGGCCAGCAAGCGCGCATCAACCAGACCCCTGGTCTTGTCATTTAAAGGACAGTTAACAGTTAAAAAATCAGATCGGGCAAACAAAGTTTCAAGATCCACAAGTTTCACCCCAAGTGATGCCATCAAAGCTTTGTCTGCAAAGGGATCATGTGCTATGAAATGCATGTCGAATGGCTTGGCCATGCGAAACATCTCGGCACCAATATTGCCCACTCCGATGGAGCCCAAAATCCTGCCCGTCAGGCCGGTACCGATGTGGTCGGATTTTTCTGCCCACCTGCCCGCTCGTGTCAACCTGTCCTTGATACCCACCTTGTGCGCCAACATCAGCATGAAGGTGATGGCAGAAACCGCCACCGGACGCCGAACGCCGTCAGGTGCAATCGTCAGCAGGATGCCCGCCTTTTCACAACTGGGGACATCAATAGTGTCGTAACCCACGCCAAACCGAGCAATCAACTTCAAGCGGGGACTGGGGGTGTTAAGACTATTCGGTGTAAATCGGGTAAGCATGGCGCAAATGGCATCGTAGCGCTCAACCTGCTCTGGCCGAATCTCGGGGCTGTCCTGCATGTACTCCCATTCCACGCCCGGTTGGTTCAATATTTCAAATACCTCTTGCCCAAAAATGGGTTCGCCATTACTCATCAAAACATCGGGCGTGATGCCCACGCGAAATTGAACTGGGACGGTGTTATTCATGAGTCTCCATATCGTGAGTAAAAACAGGCTTTCAGTTTTACAGAGCCAGATTTGTGCCCCAGTTATTTCAGCCCGTGAGCAAATGTGGAAAGCTATTTAACGCTAAATTGAACCCAGATTCAACCACTCAGCGCCAACTCTGAATGCCTCGTACCCCCCTCGAAAACCCGTATTGGCGAAACCGTCATGATCCCCATAATTAATCCGTATGGCAAGTTGAACACCAGCTTGTTTTCTTGAACCTGTCTATAAGGAGCATTCAATGAGATTAAATAAATTGATGTTTGGTCTGGTTTTGGCAACTGGTTTCATGGCAACAGCGACTGCGCAAATCGTCATGCGTAACGCCATATCTGTCGCTGAAAATTCGCATGCTGGTGAGGCGGTTGTTACTTTGGCCAAAGAGGTTGAAAAGCGTACCAACGGGCGGATCATCATCAAGAATTTTTTCTCTGGCTCATTGGGCGGTGAACGTGAGGTGATGGAAGCAGTTCAGCTTGGAACTCAAGAGTTGGGGCACAACTCAACCGGACCCGTACCCAATTTCGTGCCTGAAATGGCAATCTTGGATATTCCCTTTTTGTTCCGCGACAAAGCACACGCCAGAGCTGTGCTGGATGGCCCTATTGGGCAAGAACTATTGGCAAAATTTGAGCCCAAAGGCTTTAAAGCTCTGGCTTGGACCGAAAATGGCGTTAGGCACATGACCAACAACAAGCGGTCGGTGAACGACCCGGCTGACCTTAAAGGTCTCAAAATGCGGACAATGGAAAATCCTGTTCACGTTGCCGCTTATAAAGGGCTGGGCATTGTGACCACTCCTATGGCATTCCCAGAAGTTTTCACCGCCTTGCAAACTGGAACCATTGACGGTCAAGAAAATCCACTTTCAGTGATTCTTGCAGCCAATTTTGACCAGGTCCAAAAACACATCACACTCACAGGGCATGTCTACTCGCCCTCTGTATTTCTTATGAACAAGGCGGTTTTTGACAAACTCAGTCCAGCCGACCAGAAGATTTTTTTAGATGCGGCCAAAGAAGGCGCAAAAGCTAACAGGGCCCGTGTCGACAAAGACGATGCTAGCGGTGTAGCCGAATTGCGTAGGCGTGGCATGACCGTTATTGAAAATGTGGACAAGACCAAATTCATTTCCATGTTGGGTCCTGTCAACGCAGAGTTTGAAAAGAAGTTTGGTAAGGCCAACTTGGACCGCATTCGCAATTACAAGTGATCAGAGCCTTCTTTGCAATGCCCGACCAGCCAGTGCTGGCGGGCGTTTTTCTTTTAAGCAAAGCGACGGTCCAATGAAACAACTCTTTTTACGCTTTGAGCACTGGACTACGTCAGTCTCCATGATCATTGCCTGCATCATGATGGCTTTGGCCTCTGGATTAGGCGTTCATCAAATCTTCACCCGCTTCATCATTGAATCCCCTGCCGAGTGGACAGAAGTGCTGATACGCTTCAGCTTGATCTGGATGGTTTTTTTGGGTATTCCCACTGCTTTCAGACAAGGCGCCATGGTCAGTGTTGACATGCTTTACCGAATCAGCGGTGAACGCATGCGCCGAATTCTGGACTCTATAGTGGCTATTGCAGCCTTGACACTTTGCTGCATCATTCTGTGGTGGGGCTGGGACTATGCCAATCGAGGCAGCGTGCAATCCATGATTGGGCTTGAAGGCGTCTCCATGTTTTGGGCCTACCTGGCCATGCCCGTAGGTGCGATGTTCAGCATCATCGGCATCATAGGTTTTTGGTTAGATCCACAGCGTATGGAATTGGACACCGCACAATGAGCTTCGTTATGCTTTTCACGATGCTGTTGTGCTTTGCACTCACCATCTCGGTGGCTGTCTCCATTGGCCTGTCAGCCATTGTGGGCATACAACTGGCCAATGCCCACATGCTCATTTCCGTCAAGGAAATGTTCAATTCAATCAACAAATTTCCACTCGCTGCAATCCCGTTTTTCATTCTCGCGGGTAACCTGATGGAAACCGGCGGAATTTCTCGTCGTCTCATTGAATTTTCAAAAAGCATTGTGGGTAGCGTTCAGGGAGGCTTGCCCATGACCTGCGTGCTGACCTGCATGATTTTCGCCGCCGTCTCGGGCTCTTCAGTGGCGACTACTTTCGCCATTGGCGCAATCTTGATCCCTGCATTGATCAAACACGGCTACCCCCGAACTTGGGCAACCGCATTGCAAGCCACTTCGGCAGAACTGGGTGTGATCATTCCCCCCTCCATTCCCATGATTTTGTTTGGCGTAAGTGCAGAAGTCTCTATCGGCGAAATGTTTGTCGCAGGTGTTGGTCCTGGCCTGTTGATTGGTTTTGCGCTGATGCTGTTTGTCTGGCTTTATTCCAAGTACAAGGGCTGGGGCAAAAACGATGGTGATGGCCGCTTGAGTTTTGGCAAAGCATCCTTACAAGCAGGTTGGGCCCTGCTCATGCCTGTGATTGTGCTAGGTGGTATCTACGGCGGCGTTTTCACGCCCACTGAAGCGGCAGCTGTCGCGGTGTTTTACTCTTTCATTATTGGCACCTTGATCTACCGTGAAATAGGATTCAAGGATCTTTACAACATCCTCCGCAAATCTGTCATTTCCAGTGCGGTCATCATGTTCATCATTGCCAATGCTGGACTGTTTGCCTTTTTGATCACCCGCGCAGGAGTTCCCGCAGCCATTGGCCAATGGCTTGAACAGGTGCTGCAGTCCCCCATCTATTTTTTATTGGGCATCAATATCGCCTTGTTCATCATCGGTATGTTCATTGAAACTGGGGCTGCCATCATCGTATTGGCACCGATTTTGGTGCCGGTAGCCATTCACTTTGGCATCGATCCAATTCACTTTGGCATGGTCATGGTGGTCAACCTGGCTTTGGGCATGGTCACTCCGCCCTTTGGTGTCAATCTCTTTGCCGCGTGTACGGTGGCCAAAATATCACTCGATCGTGTTGTTAAAGACCTGATCCCCTTCATCGGTGTGATCCTGGCCTGTCTTATGTTGATCAGTTACGTACCCGAGATTTCATTGACTTTGCGTGATCTGGTTTACAACAAATAACGCTAGAATCTCAACCTGTCAGGAGAGAGTCTGACTTTGTTCACCCCCCGAACAAGGTCAGGCCGCCGAAGGCGCATGTGGCTAAATGCTACTGAACGCTCAGGCAAAAGGACTGACAAAACGTCTTCTTAGGCGTTACCTCACTGGAGAGAGGTGCTGGGCCATCAGGCCATGGCATCCACCGAAGGAGCAACCCGTAGAAGTTGGGCTACTAGGCCCAGATTTCCCGGCGAATCTCTCAGGTAAAGCGGACAGCGAGGGCAAGCCATGGCATGTGCTGTGGTTTTTCATTGCCCTTGGAGCTTCCGTGACCCCCACCGCCAACTTGCTGTCTACCCCCCTGAATGCGCTGCACATCGAGCTGGGTGCGCGCATGGTGCCTTTTGCCGGTTACAGCATGCCGGTGCAATACCCTGCTGGCCTGATGGCAGAGCACCACCACACGCGCAGCGCTGCGGGCCTTTTTGATGTGTCGCACATGGGCCAACTTCACCTGACTGGCCCCGACGCCGCAGCCGCTTTTGAAAGCCTGATACCCGTGGACGTGATGGGTTTGGGGGTGAATAAGCAGCGTTATGGCTTGCTGCTCAATGACGAGGGCGGCATCATCGACGACCTGATGTTCGTGAACCGGGATGTCGCAAACGGGGGCGACCTGTTTGTCATTGTCAACGGGGCCTGCAAGCACGGTGATCTGGCGCACATTCAGGCACGCATTGGCAGCCGCTGCACTATTACCCCCCAATTTGAGCGCGCACTTTTGGCCCTGCAAGGCCCCCAAGCGGTTACCGCGCTGGCCCGGCTGTTGCCCGGGGTTGAACAACTCGTGTTCATGACCGGCATGGCGGCCCAATGGCAAGGCGCAGATTTGTACGTGACCCGCAGCGGTTATACCGGTGAAGATGGTTTTGAAATCTCTTTGCCCGCCCCAATTGCCGAAGCATTTGCCCGCGCTCTGTTGGCCCAGCCCGAGGTCAAACCCGTCGGATTGGGGGCTCGCAATTCCTTGCGCCTAGAAGCCGGTTTGTGCCTTTATGGCAACGACATTGACACCCAAACCACCCCGGTCGAGGCCCAGTTGAATTGGGCCATCCAGAAAGTACGGCGCAACGGCGGAGCCCGCGCGGGTGGGTTTCCGGGGGCCGCCAAAATTTTGGCGCAACTGGACGGCAGCGCCCCCCTACAACGGGTGCGGGTAGGCTTGGTCGGGCTGGAGCGCATCCCTGTGCGTGAGCATGTGGAACTGCACAACGCAGAAGGCGAAAAAATTGGGGAAGTGACCAGTGGCCTGCTGGGCCCAAGTGCCGACAAGCCCGTGGCATTGGCTTATGTGCAGGCAAAATACACCGAGATGGGCACCCGTCTGAACGCCATGGTTCGCGGCAAAGCCGTGCCCATGGAAGTCAGCCCCTTGCCCTTCGTGCCCAACCGCTATCACCGCGGCTGAAACCGCAAATTAGGGCCTGTCCCCGATTCATGCAAATACATCCATCTTTTCAAATTTCAATTCACGGAGCCTGAACATGAGCCTTAAATACACCGAAGACCACGAATGGTTGCAAATTGACGGTGACACCGCCGTTGTCGGCATCACGCACCACGCCCAGGATGCGTTAGGCGATGTCGTGTTTGTAGACTTGCCTGAAATCGGTAAAAGCTTTGCGGCCAAAGAAGTCGCTGGCGTCGTCGAGTCGGTCAAGGCTGCCGCCGATGTCTACATGCCCGTAGATGGCGAAATCATCGAAGTCAACGAAGAACTGCGCGCCGACCCGTCACTGGCCAACTCAGACCCCCTGAACAAAGGTTGGTTCTTCAAGGTCAAGTTGTCCAACCCCGGCCAAGTCGATGGTTTGTTGGACGAGACGGCTTACCAACAGTTGTCTGCCAGCTGATTGCTGGGTATTGCCCCGCTGGGCCTTGGCCACCAAGACGGACAACGTCAGGCTGTGGTGCCCATCGGGCAATCCCTCAGGCAAAACCTTGGGCAAGGGGCATGACGTGCCCCCTGCCGAATGTTTTGATTGGTTTTGATTGGAGCCCGCCATGTTGATGTCTACCCAACGCCCTTTGGGCGAACTAGAAAACGCATCTGAGTTCATCGCTCGCCACATCGGCATCAGCGCACAAGATGAAGTGCACATGTTGAGCGTGATTGGTGAGGCATCAAGGCGCGCATTGATCGAGTCCATCGTGCCGCGCAGCATCGCCCGGGCCCAGTCCATGGACTTGCCAGCCCCAGTGACCGAAGCAGCCGCACTGGCCGAGCTGAAAACCATGGCGCAAAAAAACCAGGTGCTCAAAAGTTTCATTGGGCAAGGCTATTACGGCACCCATACGCCCGGCGTGATTTTGCGCAACATTCTGGAAAACCCCGCTTGGTACACCGCCTACACCCCCTATCAGGCTGAAATTTCGCAAGGCCGGATGGAGGCTTTGGTCAATTTCCAGACCATGGTCTGCGACCTGACGGCCATGCCGATTGCCAATGCCTCCATGCTGGACGAAGCCACGGCGGCGGCTGAAGCCATGACCTTGGCCATGCGCAGCAGCAAGAGCAAATCAACGGTGTTTTATGTAGACGACCAAGTGCTGCCACAAACGCGAGAGGTGATAGAGACTCGCGCCAAACCCCTGGGCATTGAAGTGCGCACCTGCAGCGGCCCGGAGGCCTTGCAAGAAAGCGGCTTTGCCGTGCTGCTGCAATACCCTGGCAACAGTGGTGAGGTGCGAGACCTGCAAGACTGGGTCAAGCAATACAAGGCCAGTGGCGGCGTGGTGATCTTTGCCGCCGACCTGCTGGCCCTGACCTTGCTCAAACCGCCCGGCGAAATGGGGGCCGACATTGTGGTGGGCACCACTCAGCGCTTGGGCATGCCCATGGGCGCTGGTGGCCCGCATGCCGCTTATCTGGCGTGCCGCGACGAATACAAGCGTTCCATGCCCGGCCGTCTGGTGGGTGTGAGTGTGGATGTGCACGGCAACCCGGCCTATCGCTTAGCCTTGCAAACCCGTGAGCAACACATTCGCCGCGAAAAAGCCACTTCTAATATCTGCACCGCCCAAGTGTTGCCTGCGGTGGTGGCCAGCATGTACGCGGTTTACCACGGCCCCGTTGGGCTCACACGCATCGCGCGGCGCATTGCCAGCTACACGGCGGTGCTGGCCCAAGGTCTTAAAACCCTTGGGATCTCGCTGCTGCACGACACAGCTTTTGACACCCTGACCATCGACTGCGGCAGCGCCACCCTAGCTGAGGCCTTGCATGCCAAAGCGGTAGCCAAACATTTGAACCTGCGCCGTTACACCGGACAACGTGCTGGGTTTGCGGGCATCAGTTTGGACGAGACCACCACCCGTGAAGACATTGCCAGCTTGTGGGCGCTGTTTGCACAAGAGGGCCAGAAAATCCCCTCCATGGACGATTTCGAAAAAGGCATTGAGCTGCTGATACCAGAGGCCCTGCGCCGCACCAGCGCCTTTTTAACGCACCCGGTGTTCAACCGCTACCACTCCGAAACCGGCATGCTGCGCTACATCCGCCAGTTGTCTGACAAAGACTTGGCCCTTGACCGCAGCATGATCCCGCTGGGCTCTTGCACCATGAAGCTCAACGCCACCAGCGAGATGATCCCCATCACCTGGCCCGAGTTTGCCAACATCCATCCCTTTGCCCCTGCTGACCAGCTTCAAGGCTACGCCCAACTGGACCAACAATTGCGCGACTGGCTGTGCCAAGCCACCGGATACAAAGGCATCAGCCTGCAACCCAATGCCGGATCGCAGGGCGAATATGCGGGCTTGCTGGTCATCCAGGCCTACCACCGTGCCCAGGGCCAAGGCCACCGCAACATTTGCCTGATTCCTTCTAGCGCACACGGTACCAACCCCGCCAGCGCCCAAATGGCCGGCATGCAAGTGGTGGTGACCCAATGCGATGCCAACGGCAACGTGGACATGCAAGACCTGCAGGCCAAGTGCGAGCAACACAGCACCCACTTGGCGGCCGTCATGATCACTTACCCCAGCACACATGGCGTGTTCGAAACCCAAGTTAAAGCGCTTTGCGAATTGGTGCACCAACACGGCGGGCGGGTGTATGTAGACGGTGCCAACATGAATGCCCTAGTGGGCGTGGCAGCCCCCGGAGAGTTTGGCGGCGATGTGAGCCACCTGAATTTGCACAAAACCTTTTGTATTCCGCACGGCGGTGGCGGCCCCGGCGTGGGCCCTGTCTGCGTGGTGGAAGACTTGGTGCCTTATTTGCCGGGCCATGCTACAGGTGGCGTGGCGGTGAACGGCGTGGGCGCGGTTTCTGCGGCCCCGCTGGGCAATGCCGCTGTGCTGCCCATCAGCTGGATGTATTGCCGCATGATGGGTGCCGAAGGTTTGAAACACGCCACCGAATCGGCTATTTTGGCGGCCAACTACATCAGCAAGCGCTTGACCGACCACTACCCAACGCTGTACGCCAGCGAAAACGGTCAAGTGGCGCACGAATGCATTTTGGACTTGCGCGGTCTCAAGGATACCTGCGGCGTGATGGCCGAAGACGTGGCCAAGCGCCTAATGGATTACGGTTTTCATGCGCCGACCCTGTCTTTCCCCGTGGCCAACACGCTGATGGTGGAACCCACCGAGAGTGAGACCCTGGAAGAAATTGACCGCTTTATTGACGCCATGATCGCCATCCGCGAAGAAATCAGGCAAGTCGAAAACGGCATCTGGCCTCAAGACAACAACCCACTGAAAAATGCCCCCCACACCGCTGCCAGTTTGCTGGGCAGTGAATGGGCGCGGCCTTACAGCCGTGAAATCGGTGCGGCACAAGCCCGACAAGTGACGGGCAGCGTGAAGTACTGGCCACAAGTGGGCAGGGTCGACAACGTGTACGGCGACCGCAATCTGTTTTGCAGCTGCCTGCCCCTGAGCGAATACAACAAATGAGCTGAAAAATGGTTGACAGCCTGCCCGGCTGTTGGCAATATGCACGGCTTGCATCGGGAGAGACTGTCCCTTAACAACAGGCAGCGCCGAAGGAGCAACCACCCCGGAAACTCTCAGGCCAAAGGACCGATGCAAGCAGGTGCCTCAGACAAGCAATGTGTCGGGTGCCAAACACTCTGAAGAGCGATCCAGGTTCGTCACCTGGGCCCACCGCAGGAGCAAGCCCCAAGCCTTTTTCTACAGGCCGGGTGAATCTCTCAGGTTTCAAACAGAGGGGGTCATGAAACACACATTCGGTGTGTTTGGTGTCAACCTGTTTGAGACGTCTGAACGAGAGAAATCACATGAAACACATGGTCATCATCGGTGGCGGCATCACGGGCGTTACCAGCGCCTATGCCTTGGCACAACAGGGATTCAAGGTCACCCTGATCGAAAAAAACCGTTACCCCGGCATGGAAACGTCTTACGCCAACGGCGGTCAATTGTCGGCCTCCAATGCCGAAGTCTGGACCCATCCTTCCACCATCATCAAGGGCCTGAAGTGGATGTTCAAAAGCGATGCCCCTTTGCTGATGAACCCCGTGCCCACATGGCACAAACTCAGCTGGATGGCCGAATTTATCGCCGCCATTCCCCGCTACAAAGACAACACCATTGCCACGGCCAAGCTCGCCATTGAGTCGCGCGAACACCACTTTGCTTGGGCCAAGGCCGAGGGCATCGACTTTGACCACAAGCGCGAGGGCATTTTGCACATCTACCGCGACAAAAAGGGCTTCGACCATGCGGGCAAAGTCTCTAAGCTGCTGGCCCAAGGCGGCCTGCCACGCCGCGCGGTCACGCCCGACGAAATGAAAAGCATCGAACCCACTTTGCAAGGCGATTACTACGGTGGCTATTTCACCGAAAGCGACTCTACTGGCGACATCCATAAATTCACGTTTGGTCTGGCCAAAGCCTGCGAGCGTCTGGGCGTGAACATCCTCACCGAACATGAGGTGCTGAGCGTGGCCGCCAACGGTCAAAGTGCTTTCGTGCAGGTCAAGCACGCCGGAGATACCGACTCGCTGACCTTTGACGGCATCGTGATTTGTGCGGGTGTGCATGGCCGCCGCCTGGCCGCGCAGCTGGGTGACCGCCTGAACATCTACCCCGTCAAGGGCTACTCGATCACCGTCAACCTGCCCGACGGAGCCAGTCAGGCTGCCGCGCCGCAGGTCAGCCTGCTCGACGACGAGACCAAGCTCGTCACCAGCCGCTTGGGCGATGACCGGTTCCGCATCGCGGGCACAGCCGAATTCAATGGCATCAACCTGGACATCCGCGCCGACCGCATCCAGCCCCTGATCCAGTGGGTCAACCAGTGCTTCCCTGACATCGACACCCGCAAGGTGGTGCCATGGGCTGGTCTGCGCCCCATGATGCCCACCATGCTGCCGCGAGTGGGCGTGGGCAAAAAGTCCAACGTGTTCTACAACACCGGCCACGGCCACCTGGGCTGGACTTTGTCGGCCATCACCGCACACCAGTTGGCAGGGCATGTGCTGCAAAGCCATGGCGGCTCGATTCGCTCTTTTGCGGCATCATCGGCTGCACTTCAAACCGTTTAAACACAAGGCCCCTACAACATGACCCTGCAAGTTCTGCCCGTTGACTACCACTCGCCACAGCACCGGGCGGCGCTGGTCATGTTGCTCAATGCCTATGCCGAAGACCCCATGGGCGGGGGTGAGGCTTTGTCGCCAGAGGTCAAAGCTTCACTGTGCGATGCGCTGGCGCAACGCCCCACTGCCGCCAGCTTCATTGCTTGGCTGGACGATGCCCCCGTGGGCTTGGTCAATTGCCTAGAGGGATTTTCTACCTTCAAGGCCAAACCACTGATGAACATTCACGACATCGCCGTGCTGCCCGGCCACCGGGGAAAAGGCATTGGCCAAGCATTGCTGGCGGCGGCCGAACAACACGCACACCAGCGAGGCTGTTGCAAGCTGACACTGGAAGTGCTGACCGGTAACCTGCCCGCACTCAAAAGCTATGAAAGTTTTGGCTTTGAGCCCTACGCGCTGGACCCGGCTGCGGGGCAAGCCAGCTTCATGCAAAAGTGGCTTTAAGGGCAAATTGCTTTTGCTAACAGGCTAGACAGGCTACAACAGGTGCAGAACCTTGACGCCCCTGCAAGTCCTCTTTTTTTTGCCGCTCCAGTCAAAGCGCCGTTAACTGCGCCACCTGCTCTTTGGCCAATTGCCACTGTTCTTTGAGCCAACGCTTGAGTTCGGCCTCGTTTTGAATGCGGCGCAAATCGGCCTCGAGTTGCTCTGCACTGTGGCGCTGGTCGGCCTGCATGCGTTGCAAAGACTGCGTCATGGCGGCTTCGTCTGCATCGGCACTGACGCGAATGCACAACTCGCGGCTCAGGCGACTTTGCAACTGGTCTAGGTCTTCCTCCAGTGCCGCCACCTGATCTTTGAGCAACAAATTCATGGCGATCAAACGGTCATCGGCCAGGCGTGGCGCGTTGGACGGACTGACTTGCATCACCTGCATTTGCAGGCGCAGCAAGGTGGTTAGGTCGTTTTTTTGATACGCGGCATTGACTTCGCTCATCAGCGCGGTTTTGCGCAAGCGCTCGGCTTCGTCGCGCTCGCGGTCCGGGTGCAAAGCGCTGGCCAGTTGCCTGAACAGGGTGCGAAGCGTGCTGCTGGCATCGACGGGCGGAGGGCTGACTTTGGCCTCGTGGCCGTTTTCTGCGGCGGCATTTTTCTTTTGGCTTTGTTTAACTGCTTTGCGCGCCGCACGCTTGGCCGCCTTGCGCTCATCGTCGGCTTGCTGCTGTCGCTGCCACTGACGCATGCCTGCCGCCATCATTTCTTCGGGCGTTTGGTACTGGCTGGGCTTTTCTATGGGTTGCCCCAGCGCCGCCTCAATCCTTTCGCGCAGACGCTGCGCCGCTTGGGCTTGTTCTTCGGCTGCATCTTGCGTGTCTTCTTCGCTGACGTACACCTCGGCCAAGGCCTGGATTGCTGGGTCGGTTATGGCATCCAATTGCCCGATGAGGCCGCGCAATTTGGCTCTGGCCATGCGTTGCTGCTGTACCGTGAGGTCTGCCGTTTGCAAGCGTTCGTGCAAAAAAATTAACAAATTTTTGCGCTGTTCTTGGGCCTTTAACAAGGACTCACGCAGGGCCTGAATGTGCGCGTATCGGTGCTGGTCTGACCAAGCTCCCAAGCGTTGGATATGGCCAGAAAGCCGCTCAATCTGAGCCAGTAAATCATTGAACCGCTGCTGGGCAGGCGTCAACTTGGCTTGCGCAGAGGGCTGCACCGCCAAAGCTGACAAGCTGGACAAGGCGGTAGCGGGTTCTGGCGGCGTTTCGGGCAAAGCAGTCATTTGATAAAAAATGGTTCAGCCGCATGTTAACGCTGCCCAAACTATTCGAGAGCAGGGGCTTATCCCTCGTCAAACTCTCTAAGCAAAGGCCGTCGATAATCCCCCAACCGATTTAAAAGCCGCCCAACCGATGCCGAGCCCCGCCCCGTTTAAGATTTTGAGTCTCATCCCGCCGATGACGCAGCTCAATACGCCCTACCCGTCCACGGCTTACCTGACGGGTTTTTTGCGTTCCAGGGGTTTCGATGCCGCGCAAGAAGACCTGGCTCTGGCCACTGTGTTGGCTTTGCTCAACCGACAGGGCCTGACCGCATTGCGCGAAACTGCCTTGGCCTTGCCCGTAGAAGAACGCTCCGGCCCAGTCAATTTTTTCTTGGACCACTTCACCGACTATGCCCGCAGCATCGACCCGGTCATTGCCTTTTTGCAAGGGCACGACAGCACCCTGAGCCACCGCATCGCGGGGCGTGGTTTTTTGCCCGAAGGCCCCCGTTTTGCAGCGCTAGATGCCTATGAAGACGATGGCACGGGTGACCCGATTGGCTGGGCCTTTGGCGCCTTGGGCCAAACCGACCGTGCCCGCCACCTGGCTACGCTGTATTTAAACGACCTGGCCGATGTGCTTCGCGACGCAGTCGATGAAGGTTTTGAGTTCGTGCGCTATGCCGAACGCCTGGCCGCCAGCCAACCCAGCTTTGACGCACTGGCCGAAGCTTTGGCCCAGCCGCCCAATTTGATCGACACCACCCTAGAGGCCTTGGCGCTGCAAGCCATGGCGCGACACCAGCCCAACTTGGTGCTGTTGTCGGTGCCGTTTCCTGGCTCGGTGTATGCGGCGTTTCGCATCGCGCAGTGCATCAAGGGGGCGTATCCGCAGGTTCGCATTGCGCTGGGTGGCGGCTTTGTGAACACCGAACTGCGTGAATTGAAGGATGTCCGGGTGTTTGACCATGTGGACTTCGTCACGTTGGATGGAGGTGAACGCCCCCTGCTCAATTTGATTGAACACTTGCAAGGGCGGCGCAGCGCCCAACGATTGGTGCGCACCTTTGTTAAAAACGAAGCGGGCCAAGTGCAATATGTCCACCTGCAAGAGCCCGAGATCGCTTTTGAAGACGTGGGCACCCCCACTTGGGATGGTTTGCCGCTGCACCAATATTTGTCGCTGCTGGACATGCTCAACCCCATGAACCGACTGTGGAGCGATGGCCGCTGGAACAAACTGACGGTGGCGCACGGTTGTTATTGGAAAAAATGCAGCTTTTGCGATGTCAGCCTGGACTACATCAGCCGCTACGAAACCGCCAGCGCCACCACGCTGGTGGACCGCATTGAACAGATCGTGGCCGAAACAGGCCAAACCGGCTTCCACTTTGTAGACGAAGCTGCCCCACCCAAAGCCCTGAAAGCACTGGCCCAAGAACTGCTGCGCCGGGGGGTGCAAATATCATGGTGGGGCAACATTCGCTTCGAAAAAACCTTTACCCCGGACCTGTGTGAACTGCTGGCGCAAAGCGGCTGCATCGCCATGTCGGGCGGGCTGGAGGTGGCTTCAGACCGCTTGTTGAACCTGATGAAAAAAGGGGTCTCGGTTGAGCAAGTGGCGCAAGTGACCAAGGGCTTTGCCGATGCAGGGGTGTTGGTGCACGCTTACTTGATGTACGGTTTTCCGACGCAAACGGTGCAAGACACGGTGGACGCGCTGGAATATGTGCGCCAATTGTTTGAGAACGGGTGCATTCACAGCGGATTTTTCCACCGCTTTGTGTGCACCGTGCACTCGCCCGTGGGCCTGAACCCCGACGCCTACGGCGTGAAGCTGCTGCCCCTGCCCGAGGGCACGTTTGCCAAAAACGATGTGGGCTTTGTGGACCCCACCCCACTGGGCAAGGGCATTGACCACGACTTGCTGGGCCAGGGCCTGAAAAAAGCCATTTACAACTTCATGCACGGTGTGGGCATAGAAAACGATGTGCGCCAGTGGTTTGACCTGCCCAAAGGGGCCTGCCCAAAAACCACCGTGCCCAAGCACAAAATCGCCAAAGCGCTGAATTAAGCGCCTGAACAAAGCGCCTTTTGCTCAAACTTTAAGCACCCTCCGGCAAGCCTTTGAACATGCGGGTTTCAAGGCTTGTTCATGCGGTTATCCACAGCTTGGCGCACAGTTGGAGGGGGTAAACC
>Ga0255128_1000587_pt1 | contig 16813 bp, 15 predicted proteins | sample Law_Miss_RepC_8d_FD_188562 | JGI IMG/M metagenome (GOLD analysis project Ga0255128, IMG submission 188562) | Freshwater microbial communities from St. Lawrence River, New York, United States - Law_Miss_RepC_8d | ecosystem: Environmental > Aquatic > Freshwater > River | place: USA: New York... | reverse complement strand
TAGCCGGATACTGCTGGGTCCACGAGACAATATGCACTTTGATATTAGGAAGTTTATCAAAAGCCAAGGCCAATGACGTGTTGTAGTTTTGTATACCGCCTTTAAACTTCGGGCCAGGTCCAAAACAAACAACTACGCGCTCGCTCATGCTGACTTGAGTTTAAGCACAGCGGCGTCATAGACACGTCGCATACCTTCTTCAATCGAAATTTTTGCTTCCCACCCTAATTTTTCTTTCACATAAGACATGTCGCAATACCGCGAATGTACGCCCACAGGCTTATCTAACAATGGCTTAATTGTAGGCTCATACCCTGCAAATGAGCAAAAAACACGAATAATTTCGTTAAATGATGTTAACCGTCCCATGCCAATGTTAATGGCCGTTCCGTCATGAATGTGATCCATTGCCAAAAGAATACAATCAATCACATCTTGAATATGTACAAAATCGCGACCTTGATTGCCACTTCCCCAGACTTCAAATGGATCTTCTTTCTTAGCGGCTCTGGCTGCAATGGCAGGGACTGGATATGTTAAATCTTGATCTTCACCGTATCCACTGAACGGACGTATACACGTCACCTTCAATCCATAATGCGAAGCTGCAATTTTCGCTAAAAACTCACCCGTAAGTTTACTCCAACCGTAAGTCATATCGGGCTCACCCATTTTTTTGAAATCAATGTCTGATTCTTTCAAGGCAATTGCACCATTGACAGTTTGAAGGTCTATTGGATATGCAGCGGAAGAACTTGGATACAGCAAGCGATCTGGCATGTACTTACATGCCCAATGGAATAATTCAGCATCAATGGCTAAATCCAAGGCAACCACCATGGGATCACCGTCTATTTTCGATCTACCACCTACAATAGCAGCAAAGTGAAAAACATCATTGATGCGTTCAATTGAAAACGCATAATGCGTTTGGAAATACAAGGCGTCTTCAGTAAATGCACGCATCACCTTCAACGCATCGGCGTGAATAAACAACAAGCGCCCATCATATTCGGCAAACCCCTCTCCTGCTCTTGTCTTGGGATAAGGCATCCACGTATCGGGATGTGTTCCTACGCTGAGGTCGTCAATGAATATCAATTGATCGGCGGTAGAACTTGCCAATCTTTTGACCATGTTTCTTCCCACAAAACCACATCCACCCGTGATTAAATGCGTCTTTTTATTCATGGCCGTAAAAATACGTCAAAGGCCTGAAGTCTGCCACTTTCTTTTAACTTCGCGGAAACAATTTTTATCATGCTTCAACTTCAAAATTTCGCTCAAGGAAAATGGGTAACAGGCGCTGGAAAAGGAACTGAATTATTCGATGCTGTAACAGATGAATTGGTAGCTGTTGCAGACAGCACTGGATTAGACCATGCGGCAATGCTTGAATACGGCCGTAGTGTTGGAGGACCTGCCCTGCGCAAGATGACCTTCCAAGAGCGGGGCCGCATGTTGAAGGCACTCGCCATGTATTTGATGGAACGCAAGGCGAAGTACTATGAAGTATCGGTAAAAACGGGAGCTACTAAAATTGATTCGTGGATAGACATTGAGGGCGGTCTTGGAAATTTATTTGCGTATGCCTCACTGCGACGACAGTTTCCCGACTCTTCGTTTTATGTAGACGGAGATTTAGCTAAACTTTCGAAAGAAGGCACTTTCATTGGGCATCACATTATGGTTCCGAAAGAAGGTGTAGCACTTCATATCAATGCTTTCAATTTTCCAATTTGGGGTATGTTGGAAAAAATTGCTGTGAATTTGTTAGCTGGAGTCCCTGCCATTGTGAAGCCTGCAACACTTACCTCATACCTCACTGAAGTTGTGGTGCGCGACATTGACGCTTCGGGCATTTTACCGCAAGGTGCATTGCAATTAATCTGCGGAAGTGCAAATGGTATTTTCGATCATTTGGAATTGCAAGATGTAGTCACTTTCACAGGTTCTGCAAGTACCGGAAAAATGCTTAAACAGCATCCGCGATTAATTGACGAAGCCATTCCTTTCAACATGGAGGCTGATTCATTGAATGCAGCCATTTTGGGATTAGACGCAGCACCAGGCACCGAAGAATTTGATTTGTTCGTGAAGGAAGTGCGTAAAGAAATTACAGTGAAGTGTGGGCAGAAATGCACTGCTGTTCGACGCATACTGGTGCCTGAAAAATACATGGAAGATGTTCAAATTGCACTTGCAAAAGCGTTAAGTCAAACTGCAATTGGTGATCCACGCAACGAAAAAACCAGAATGGGAGCACTTGCTGGAAAGGCACAACGTGAAGATGTTTTGAAGGCGCTTGAACAATTGAAAAAAGAGAGTCAGGTTGTATACGGAAGTGACAACATGGACTTGGTTGCAGGCGATCCATCGAAGGGAGCCTTTATGGCACCGGTGTTATTGCGAAATGATGATCCATTTAAGCATTTATCATCACATAACATTGAAGCTTTCGGCCCCATTTCTACTTTAATGCCATACGCAACAACTGAAGAAGCGGTAGCCATTTCAAAATTGGGTAAAGGAAGTTTGGTTTGCAGCATAACCACGAATGATCAAACCATTGCTCGCGATTTTGTTATTCATGCCGCCTCACATCACGGTCGTATTCTAGTGCTCAACAAAGAAAGTGCAAAAGAAAGCACTGGTCATGGATCGCCCATGCCTCTGCTGGTTCATGGTGGTCCAGGAAGAGCCGGTGGTGGGGAAGAAATGGGAGGCAAACGTGGTGTCATGCATTACCTGCAACGAACAGCAATACAAGGATCTCCGAGTATGATTACAGCCATCACCGGCGTGTATCAACAAGGAGCAAACCAAGTTGAAGCACAACCGCATTTATTCAGACAGCATTTCGAAGATTTGCACGTTGGTCACACTGTGTTCACACACAAACACACCGTAACAGATGCTGACATTGTGAACTTTGCAAATGTTAGCGGTGATAATTTCTACGCTCACATGGACGCAACCAGTTTGGAAGGAACCATCTTTGAGCGTCGCGTGGCTCACGGTTATTTTGTACTCTCGAAGGCTGCCGGACTGTTTGTTGACCCAAAAAAAGGCCCTGTACTTTTAAACTACGGAATTGACGAAGCTCGATTCACAAAACCGGTTTACCCGGGTATGACCATTGGTGTCAAATTCACAGTGAAAGAAAAGATAGAACAAGAAAAACGCAACGAAGAAGACATAGCGAAAGGCATTGTGAAATTTTTAGTCGACGTCTATGATGAAACCGGAGAGACCGTTGCTCTTGCAACCATCTTAACCATGGTTGCTAAGCGAGAGAATAAATGAGATTTATTTTCATACCATTACTGACCTTGTGCATCATGTCCATTCATGGTCAAACACCTTGTGTCATTTTTGAAAATAGGTTCTCTGCAGATTGGAGAACAACCAAGCTTTGTCCAGAAGAAATGCTGCGCGATCTTGACTCTCTGAAAGTGACCATAGAAAAGAGTAATCCGAATCCTTATTTGTATTGTGGGAAATTGGAATTTGACCGAGCATATCAGCAAGCTCGAAACATACTAAGTACACCGCGCTCTTATTTGGAATTCACTCAAACAATGAGTGAATTTACAAATGTGATGGCAGATTCTCACACTCAAATTCTGCCTCGCACTTTTGGTTCTGCCATGCGCAAAGATTATGGACGCATTTTTTTACCCATTACTAAAATTGAAAATCAATACTACCTTGCTTTCGATTCTCACGGATTGAAAGCCGGAACTGAAATTTTCAAAATCAACAATATAGCTGTCGATAGCATCTTCAACATTGCAGCTGATTATGTTTCCATTGAAGGTGCCGCATTTTCCCTTAAAGATGAACTAACAGCTCACGTTTTCTCATCCATTGTTTCTCTCATTGTCCCATTAGATATCAATGAAAAATTCAGTATCACTGTTGATGAAAATACACTCGTAACTTCTGAGGCTTTAGACAGCAAAACTTATCAGAAAAAGCGCGACGCTTATTTTGAAACAATACTTCCAGAAAAAGAAGATATTGAGTATGACATTTATCCGGAAGACCGCATTGGCGTTCTAAAAATTCACACCTTTGCCCCATACAACGTTAAAAAAGCATATCGAAGAATACACCGATTTTTTGTTTGGTGTCACGAATATGATTTAGACATGGTTATTGACCTACGGAATAACGGCGGAGGGTCAGCAGATTTGGTTCAATTGGTGTATTCTTATCTCGACGCCAATGGATATTGCACACCGAACAACGTGGTATGGAAATCCAGTGAGCTCTCTCAAATTCCAAAAGGTTTGCGAGAGATTTTCTTTCCAAAACGATTCGAGAAAAAAGTTCTCATAGACGAAGACAGAAGAAGCTACTATCATGCCTTAAGATCACCCATTAATACCGTAGACACCATTTATATGCAGCATGCAAAGAAATCGAAACTTGTATGCAATGGCAATGTCAATGTGCTCATCAACGCCGGAACCGCCAGCGCTTCTGTAGATTTCGCTCACATTATTAAAGAGCGTAAACGAGGAGTTTTAATTGGCACTCCTTGCAACGGTGGAATGACCGGAACTTGGGGGAATGCAAAAATGTATTACCTGCCAATTACGGGTATTGGTTATTCCATCTCTACCATTCGCTATAATTACAATAGAGAATTTCAATATGATTTAAATCCAATACAACCCGATATAGAATTCAAAATAAAACCCGATCATCTCGAATCGGATTATGATATTCTCTTGGAAGATTTGTTGGAAAACGGACTTAAAGAAGTCCGCTAATTTGCACTTTGTACTTTTCTGTAAATGCGCTCCAATCCCAAACAAAATTTCTCATGACATCATCCAAGTTCTTTTTGAAAATTGGATTCGGTGCATTTTCGCGCATGAAGTATTCATCTTGGTATTGATTCAATTCATACTTATAAAAAACCGCACGTGACATGGCGTACAAATTGTTCTTCGATGGCGCATTGATGTGAGCCATGAATTTTTTGTATTCATTCACCTTAGTTTGAAAAGCTGTAGGTGATAAATCGAAAACCGGAGCAAACTGTTCTACGCAATGACCAATAATTAATTCGGCTTCACCGTCTTGAAAATGTTCGTGCAGGTAATTAAAATTCCCTACTATAACAATCATTAAAAACTTTCCATACTCTTCGTCACTCATGACAGGAACTTTAACAAACTCTGGCGAATCACGCACAAAACCTGCTACTTCCGGAAACCCTTCTTCAACCGCGTCTAGTAATGTATTCACAAAAAAAGACGCTGTCTTCTCTGCAGATATTTTTTTCTTTCCGAAGAATGAGATCATATTTTCAAAACGTATTGGTTCAACTTTGTGTTGTCTTCAAAAATAGATTCACACTGAAACCTTTCGACGTTTTCGAAAATTCAACATATCAACAGAGTTATTCACCATTTGCAATGCAGCGAATTAAACCAGGTCCTTCATAAATGAATCCAGAATACAACTGTACCAAGTCACAGCCCAGTGCTTTTTTGTGTCTTGCATCTTCAGCTGAATGAATGCCTCCTACTCCAATAACTGGAAATGCATTTCCAGATTTTTCTATAAGATACTGTATAACCACATTCGATTTTTCAAATACAGGCTTACCACTTAATCCACCTGCTCCAATTTCATCAACCTCTTGAACAGGCGTTCGCAGGCCGTTTCTGGCAATGGTGGTATTCGTAGCAATGACTCCCGCAATTTTAGATTCAACAACAATTTCAATAATATCATCCAATTGCGAGGTATTCAAATCGGGAGCAATTTTCAGAAAGATCGGACGTGGAATGGGGAACAATGCATTCTGTTCTTGAAGAGCTACAAGTATTTTTTTCAGTGGTTCTTTTTCTTGAAGATCTCTTAAACCTGGCGTATTGGGTGAACTCACATTCACAACAAAATAATCTACACAATCATGCAATGCATTTAGGCAATACATGTAATCTGAAAGCGCATCTTCATTCGGAGTAATTTTATTCTTCCCAATATTTCCGCCAATGACAACATTCGATTTTCGGCTGCGCAGTCTGTGCGCTGCTGCGTCTACTCCACCGTTGTTGAAACCCATTCTATTGATTAGTCCTTCATCTTTTGGCAAACGAAAAAGTCGTGGCTTATCATTTCCTGGCTGCGCTTTCGGTGTTAGCGTTCCTACCTCAATATGTCCAAAACCCAAACAAGACAATTCGTCTACCCATCTCGCATCTTTGTCGAATCCAGCTGCAAGTCCTACGCAATTTGGAAATGAAATTCCCGCTACTCGAACTTCACTGTTCTTCGTTTGTGTGCGCTTGCGCATTAGAAATGCCACTCCCGGAATTTTCACAACAGCAACCAACATGGCCATGGCAAAGTAATGTGCTCGCTCTGGAGACAACAGGAACATCAGGGGTTTTACAATTCTTTTATACATGCTATATTTCTTTTTTGAAACCCCATCTTTCCTCGATCCATTTTGCAATGGCTGCTTCTTTTGGATTATCAGCGGGGATATAAAATTCTTTTCCTATCAACTCATTGGGTAAATGTTCTTGACGAACAAAATGGTTCGGATGTGCATGCGCATATTCGTACGCTTCCCCATAACCCAACTCTTTCATCAATTGTGTGGGTGCGTTGCGAAGATGCATGGGAACCGACAAATCTCCAGACACATTCACTTCTGCCAATGCTGCATCTATTGCCAAATAAACCGAATTACTCTTCGCTGAAGTAGCTAAGTATACGGTGCACATACTCAACGGAATTCTTGCCTCTGGCCATCCGATATTTTGTACAGCGCGAAACGTTGATTCCGCGATAAGCAGTGCATTTGGATTTGCAAGACCTACATCTTCTGAGGCCAAGATGACCAATCTACGGGCAATGAAGAGCGGATCTTCACCGCCTTTGATCATTCGAGCTAAATAGTAAATGGCTGCTTGCGGTGAAGATCCGCGAACACTTTTGATAAAAGCCGAAATAACATCATAATGCATTTCACCTGTTTTATCATATTTCGAGGTATTGGTATGAACTACCTCTTCAACCGCAGCATTGGTAATTACAATTTCATCTTCATTCAAAGATTCAACAACCAATTCCAACACATTCAATAAACGTCTAGCATCGCCACCACTATATCTTAACAAGGCCTGCGTCTCTTGCAGGTGAATGTTTTTCAACTTCAATACTTCATCGCGAGTTAAAACATCATTCAACAAACCTATCAATTCATCTTGGGTCAATGGATTCAATGTATAGACTTGAGAACGTGACAACAACGCGCTATTGACTTCAAAAGATGGATTCTCTGTTGTGGCGCCAATCAATGTAACAACACCCTTTTCTACAGCTCCGAGCAATGCATCTTGTTGACTCTTCGAAAATCTATGTATTTCATCAATAAACAAAATTGCACTCTTGGCAAACAAGCCTCCTTTACCGGCGCTTTCTAACACCTCTCGAATTTCTTTTACCCCGCTGTTTATGGCTGATAATGCATAGAATGGTCTATCCTGCGTTTTAGCGATGATATTAGCGAGGGTAGTCTTTCCAACACCGGGTGGCCCCCACAAAATCATAGAGGGCACATGACCACTTTCAATTACCTTTCGCAGGGTAGCATGTTCACCAACTAAGTGACTTTGTCCAACGTATTCAGACAATTGTAATGGGCGCATGCGCTCTGCCAAGGGCGTTGAAAAACTCATTTTATTCGTCTAACAAATCAGGTCGTCTTGTTTTTGTTTTAGAAAAGGCCTCATTCATTCTCCACTCTTCAATGGCCTTGAAATTGCCCGATGTTAAAACCTCAGGAACTTTCCAACCGTTGTAATCTGCAGGGCGCGTATACACGGGGGGTGCAAGTAAATTATCTTGAAATGAATCTGTCAAGGCAGAAGTTTCATCGTTCATCACTCCGGGTATTAATCGAACCACACTATCAACCACAATGGCTGCAGCCAATTCACCGCCACTTAATACATAATCTCCAATTGAGATTTCTTTCGTCACATAATGATCGCGAATACGTTGATCAATGCCTTTGTAGTGTCCGCATATGAGCATCAGATTTTTTTGAAGTGAAAGTCCATTGCACACCTTCTGATTTAAGGTCTCACCATCGGGAGTGAGATAAATAATTTCATCATACTCACGAGCTGCGGTTAATGAAGAAATGCAATCTGCAATGGGCTGAACAAGCATCACCATTCCCGCTCCACCTCCGAATTGATAATCGTCTACGCTCTTATGTTTATCTGTGGAATAATCACGAATGTTGTGAATGTGTATTTCACACAATCCATTCTTTTGCGCGCGATTTAGAATGGAGTCAGCAAATGGCCCATCGAGTAATCGAGGAAGAATGGTTAGTATATCAATTCTCATATCACATTTTCTTAATCACAAATTCAGTCCTTCTGTTTTTCGCTCGGCCAGCCTCAGTATCATTTGTGGCAATCGGCTTTTTCTCTCCATACCCAACAGCTACAAGTTGATTCTCCTGAACCCCCTTTCCAACAAGAAAGGCCATTACCTCTTTCGCTCTATTCAAAGACAAAATTTCATTGGTTTTGTCTTCTCCGGTATTGTCCGTGTGACCTCTAATTTCTATGACCCAGCTGGGATGCTCTTTCAAGTAATCTGCAAATTCAGAGAGAATAAACATACTCTCAGGATTAATATCGGCTCGTGCAGTTGTGTAATAGATATCTTTAATAACAAACGGCTTATTCTCTGCTACAACCGCTGCCTCAACATTGAGTTTCAAAATATCTGCCGGATTCGGATCATCTTTTTTCGCTATGACTTGCGCGTTAAAAGCAATGTTTTCTCCTTCCACCTTTAAAACAACATCTTCATTCTTACTGGTTCTTACCACCGCCGCATAGGACCCATCATCTTCGTTAATTTTAATGACATCTTCCTTTCCCGACTGAGCATAATTAATTGTTACGGTTGCATTCGAAACGGGTGATCCATTGTCTTCTTTCACCTCTCCTTTTATAATGGCTACGCGTTCAGGGCGAAGTCTTACAGGTAATTGAAATTCAAACACATCTAAATTTTTGGGTCCAACCAGTGCCTCACTTCCGTAGTATGCCAATTCCCCATCTGAACTAACAATGATTCCTACTTGATTTTCTTTTGTGTTAATTGGCACCCCCAAATTCTGAGGCGTAGAAAAAGTTCCATCTTCATTCATTTCAACTTTGAATAAATCCATACCTCCCACTCCCGGATGCCCGTCAGAAGCGAAATATAAAGAATGGCTGTCGCTATGTATGAAAGGTGATTTCTCTTGACCACTGGTATTCACTGTTTCCGGAACTCGAATACAAGGCCCCCAGGAACCATCTTGCTTTTTCTTACTCAGAAATAAATCATGCGAATAATTTCCTGAATCATCTTTCATGCATGTTGGGCGCACTGAAACAAAAATGAGTGTTTGCCCATCGCCACTTAATGTAGGCTGTGCCTCCCAACCATCTGGTGTATTTATATTCATCCCCAGATCTTCCCAGTCACTCCATTTATATTCGTACTTGCCATTACCCAAAGCTACCCGCTCAAACTTGGAACGAAATAAATCTACGTTTCTTGGATTTAATTTATTGGAATTCGTTCGAGCGATGATTAACTCCTTATTATCCACTGAAACGGTTGCGCCGCCGTATCCAAATCCCTTCACGTTAAAGGGCTTTGGCAATGCCTCACCATTATCAAAAATGGCATTGATATCTTTTCTTCTACTCCAGAAAAATTCTTCAATTAAGGTTGCTGTTAAATCTCCCATACTCTGAGCAGAGCGTGTGCGAGTGTAAAACATGATTTCACCATCGGGAGAAATCATGGGTAAATATTCGTCTGCAGCAGTGCAAACACCTTCTACCTTTTTAGGCTTGAACTCAAATCCTTTATTCCCGTTGAAAATATCATTATACAATTTTATATTCACCAACGACTCTTTCGCTTCTTGGTATTTCGCGTCGTAATTCTTATCGAATTTCGATGGGTCATCTTCCGGAAAATTCATGAACTTCTCAAATGCCACAAGTGCCTTTTCGTATTCTTGTTCAATGTAGTATCCACCTCCAAGAATGTAATACAGCTTTGAATGATAATTTTCACATTGAGCCACTACCTTTTCTGAAAGTTCAATTGCTCGCGTGAATGAGGGTCGTTGAGACCGCATGGCAACAGTAAATTCCAACGAAGCCAGGTGAAACATACATGGCAAACAATTCTCATCTTCTGCCAAGGCCTTTTCAAGTAATACAATCTTTTCTTCCGACTTCAATTTTCCTTTTGGATCAGTGATCTTACTCAGTGTTTTTTGAATGGATTTGGAAGGTGTGTATTCACACTCTTGAGCCTGAGAAAACAAGCCCGTAAAAATCAAAAGAACAAAAATGAATAGTCGAATATTCATGTTGCTATATATTAAATTTGATGTCCCATTTTTTCACGTTTCGTATTCAAATAATTGCGATTTGAATCGAACTCTTCGCCAATGAGCGGCACGCGCTCTACAGTCAAAAAACCGGCCTCTTTCAACGCTTCCAATTTAATTGGATTGTTGGTGAGTAATTTTATTTTATCCACTCCAAGTGACTGAAGAATTGCAACGGCCGGTTCAAATGTTCTCAGATCGGCATCGAATCCCAGTGCCACATTGGCCTCTATGGTATCCATGCCTTGCTCTTGTAGCTGATACGCTTTCAATTTATTGGTTAAACCAATTCCCCTTCCTTCTTGACGTAAATAAATAAGCACCCCTTTTTCCGCGCCACATTGATTCAACGCAAGATGCAGCTGATCACCACAATCACACTTCCGAGAACCAAAAACATCTCCGGTCAAACATTCAGAGTGAATTCTCACTAAAACGGGTTTTGAAAAATCGACTTCCGGATGAACAAGAGCCACATGAGGAATATCTTCATTTCCAGAGGAAAATGTTTTAATCAAAAAGTCACCAAACCGTGTAGGCAAAGGCGTTGAAACTAGCTCTCCCATTACATAAAATCTGCCTACAAAGATAGGACAAACAACTAGCGTTGACTTACTCTATTCGGCAATAAAAAACAAGTGAGTGCACCCAGCAACAGACTTATTCCAGCAAGTACCATGGTGTAAATGATTTGCTCGCCCAAGAACGTTTTATAAGCCCAATTGATTCCGCCTAGTGCGGCTACAATCTGAGGAATTACAATGAACATATTGAAGATACCCATAGACACCCCCATTTTTTCCGGCTTAACTGAACTTGATAATATGGCATATGGCATTGAAAGAATACTTCCCCATGAAAGCCCAATTAGTGCGAAACTTAAATTTAAAATTTGCGCGTACTCCTTTGTAGCCGAAAACAAGAGCATAAAACCTACTCCTCCGGCTAGGAGTGATACGAAATGAATCATTCTTCGATTTACAATTCGTTTCGCCGTAATGAAAGTTAATACAAGTGCAAATGCCATAGAACTCAAGCCATACATACCCATAGAACTTCCCACCAAATTTGCTGCATTGTTGTATTGTTCATTCTTCAAAGCGAACCATGCATCGGTCTCTAAAGGCATTGGAGACTGATAAACGTGCTCGGTTAATGCAGGAACTGCAAATGACCACATGGTAAAAAATGCGAACCAACTGAAAAATTGAACCACTCCCAATTTCCACATCACTGCGGGCATTTGAGCAAAATTCTTGGCAATATCCACCACGCCATTCCACAAACCTCGAGACTCATTTTTCTCTTTTATAAATTGGTCCATATCCTCCGGAGCATCTTCCTTGGTGGTGAATATGGTCCACAAAATAGAACCCAAAAAAATGAGAGCTCCAATAAAAAATCCCCATTTCACCGATGGTGGAACTTGACCAACCCCAGCTTCATTTGAAATTCCCAAAAAACTCAAAAACCATGGTAAGTTACTTGCCACCCAAGTACCTACACCAATGATTAAAGTTTGAATAACAAAGCCATACGAACGCTGAGACTCTGGTAATTTATCGGCAACCAATGCCCTGAAGGGCTCCATGGATATGTTGATTGACGCATCCATAATCCATAAAAATCCGGCAGCAATCCACAGCGCTGAAGAATAGGGAACAAATACCAATGCCAAAGAACTCAAAATAGCACCTACTAAAAAATATGGCTTTCGTCTTCCCAGTCTTGGATGCCACGTTCGATCGCTCATGTATCCGATAATGGGTTGAACAATCAATCCTGTCAATGGTGCCGCAATCCACAACATGGGAATATCCTTCTCTGCGGCACCCAATGCTTGAAAAATCCGTGACATGAATCCACCCTGCAAAGCGAATCCAAATTGAATACCCAAAAATCCGAAACTCATGTTCCAGATTTGCCAAAATTGAAGCGGCTGTTTTGATTTGTTCATGACTGCAAGATAAGAAAGTGTATGAAATACACCAAGCCACTCAAACTAAAGTTGAATCACCTCTCCTTCTTGCCCTAAGATAACGTTGGAAAAAACAGGCGACGCTTCCACAAGAAACTGATCTTCGTTTCCATACCTGCTGCTGTAATGCCCAAGAACAAGCTTTTTCACATTCGCTAACTTAGCTATTCGAGCTGCTTCCTCAGCTGTGGCGTGTTGCGTTTTTTTAGCCCTTTCTTGCTCTGAATTCAAAAATGTGCTCTCATGATAAAGCACATCTGCCCCTTGAATAAAAGGAACTATTCGTTCATCATAAGCGGTATCACTGCAGTACGCGTATTTCCTCACAGGCACTGCTGGCTCGGTCACTTGCTTCGCCAATATTTCAGCTGAACCACTGCGAATAGCTAAACCTTTTTTCAACAACAAAATTTCACTCGGCAACAACTCAAATTCACGTATTGCGCTTTTAATCACATTCAACGGCCTCGGCTTCTCTTCAAATATAAAACCGGTACAAGGCACACGGTGTTTCAGTGGGAAACTCGAAACTTTTAATGTTTCGTCTTCATAAAGCAATTCCATACTTTTCGTTTGTGTGGAAACGAATTCAATTTCATATTCGAACCGAGCTTCACTTACTTCGAATTGCATGCGAATAATGGGCTCTAAAGCTGCATGCGCATATATTTTCAAAGGAGCTGTTCTTCCAAGTAGATTGTAACTACTGAGTAGTCCAATTAAACCAAAAAAATGATCTCCATGCAAATGAGAAATGAAAATGGCTTGGATTCGCTGCATTTTCAACTTGTACTTTCGAAGCTGCATTTGAGTCCCTTCCCCACAATCAATTAGAAAATATTTATCGTGAACATTTACTAACTGCGAAGTAGGGAAATGGCGCTGGGTTGGCGTTGCTGCGCCACAGCCGAGTATGTGTACTTGAAATTGCATGAAAAAAAAACCGCCTCCAAAGTGGAGACGGTTCAAATATCGGAAATATTTCTTAGTGTTGAACTTGAAGAGCAACTTCAGCTACACCATTCGCAGATTGTAAGCGAACAATGTACTGACCGTTACTTAAGTCTGCCGTGTTAACACGGAAGCTATTCATTCCTACAGTAGCCGTTACAACTTCACTTGATACACGTTGTCCCATGGTGTTGTATACATCTAAAGTTACATTTCCATTTGCATTCACAGGGAAAGAAATTAAACTATAATTCGATGCAGGGTTTGGAGCTAGGGTAATGAAATTTTCCCAGTTCAACTCCTCAACGTTCGCTGGATTGATATTCAAGGTATAACCTGTGAATTCATAGGGAACCGCCTGTGGACCGAAGAAATTCAAATAAGCAGTAACAACAATTTTCACCGGATAAGAACCTGTAACTGTTGGTGTGCCTGCTATATCCCCGCAATATGCATTGCCAGACATGAACATACATGGATCTGGTGAATCTCCTAAGTTATTGCAAGTAACACTTAAACCAACACCAGAAAGATCTGCCCAAGTTGTATCGATATCCGTAACAAGACCGTAAAAAATAGCATCTAAATGAATGGAGTCAATAACTACGAAAGCTGGCAACGTTGGATCAATATCCGCAGCTGTGGTTGGTGTTTTAACGTATACTACATCAGAATAAGGAACTCCAATTGTTCCAGCTTGAAAATTCTCTCCTACTGTAGGATCTGGACTCACTCCAAAATTCGATGTCCACACATGGTTTGCTGGGTTACATTGTGCTGCTGCGCTGATTGAAAGCGCTACAAAAGCAAAAAAAGAAAGTAATTGTTTATTCATAAGGGTTAGATTTCACGTTCAAGCTCTTCCATGTAAACCAAATCAATGGCTTCATTGAGCGTAGGGGTAATTTTAAATACAGAATCCAATTGAGAAATGGTAATTAATTTTCTCACGGTATCTTGCAGCCCGCAAATTACAAAGGTGCCATTCGCATCTCTACAAAGTCGTTGGCCCACAAGCAATGCTGAAAGTCCAGATGAGTCAATGTATTTCGTTTTAGAAAGGTCAACTATTTGATTTCTTTGACCACTGTGGTTTTGTAGTACAAGCTCAGATTTCAACTCAGGTGCAAAAATGGCATCTAGTTTTTCTATTTGACTTGCTATACAAACTACCTTTTCCTTTTGCTCTACAACGAAATTCATAATTGGATTTATTTGACCAAAGATAATAAAACAGATGATTCATTAAACATGCCCATTATTTCCTTGTCAGCCCCTGTGACAAAATAAACAATGCCGCCATGCGAATGGCAACTCCATTTTCAACTTGATTCAAAATAATACTATTCGAACCATCGGCCACCTCTGAAGTAATTTCCACTCCTCTATTGATTGGACCTGGATGCATAACTACAATGTCTTTAGACAATGCATTCAATCGATCCTGAGTCAATCCAAACATGGCAGAATACTCTCTTAGACTCGGAAAATAAGGCACACTCGTGTCTTGTCTTTCCAACTGTATGCGTAACATGTTGGCAACATCGCACCATTCCAACGCTTTTTCTAAATTATGCTCAACCTGAACACCCAGTTCATGAATGTACTTGGGAATTAATGTTGTTGGCCCACAAACCATCACCTCTGCTCCTAATTTTTGCAAACAGTAAATGTTGCTCAAGCCAACCCTACTGTGCGTAATATCACCCACTATGACTACACGTTTTCCTTTCACCTGCCCCAATTTCTCTCGAATGGAATAAGCGTCCAACAACCCTTGAGTAGGATGCTCATGCGTGCCATCTCCAGCATTCACCACCACAGCATTGGTTCTTTGCGCAATGAAATCGCAAGCCCCAGGTGCACTGTGCCGCATGACCACCATGTCAACCTTCATAGACAGTATATTATTCACCGTGTCTATGAGAGTTTCGCCCTTTTTCACACTTGAGTTTGAAGCAGAAAAATTCACTACATCAGCCCCTAATCTTTTCTCTGCTAATTCAAAACTGAGTCGTGTTCGGGTTGAATTCTCAAAAAACAAATTCGCAATGGTAACATCTCTGAGCGAAGGCACTTTCTTGATTGGTCTATTCAGTACTTCTTTGAACTGATCTGCCTGAGAAAAAATAAGCTCAATATCAGCCTTGGTCAAAGGCTCTATGGCATTAAGATGTCGTGTAGATAACTTCATTTTATTCGTTCAAAAAAATCACATGATCTTCTTTCGCACCTTCGTTCTTCCATAAAACTTTCACTCTTTCGTTCTTGAGACTCTCTACTTCCTTTCCCACATAATTGGCCTCAACAGGTATCTCTCTTCCCTTTTTTCTATCAATGAGAACCAACAACTCAATATTCTTTGGCCTTCCATATTCCATTAAGCTCTCCATGCCCGCACGAATGGTCCTTCCCGTGTATAGCACGTCATCAATGAGAACAACGCGCATACCGTCTATATTCTCGGGCAAATAGGTTGACTTTGCCACCAATGGCTTTTCGTGAATTCTGAAATCGTCTCGATAAAATGTTGGATCAACCACACCGTGCTTCACTTGAACACCCATTGCATGCAATTCAGCTACAATTCTTTCGCACAAAAAAGTACCCCTCGGCTGAAGGCCAACAAGTAGTGAATTTGTAAAGTCTTTGTGATTTTCTATTAACTGCTTGCAAAGTCGTTGAATCATCATGTTCAACAAATTGTTACTGATTAAGGTAACTTGCTTCGTCATGATGCAAATATAGTCCAAATCAAGTTAATCCACTATGCCTTAATTTTGCCGCATGATTGGAAGTGATATTGAAACTGCAAGAAACTTTTTGATGCGAGATCAGTTGGTGGCCATTCCCACTGAGACCGTTTATGGTTTAGCAGGAAATGCGTTGAAAGAAGAGGTACTTGTTAAAATTTTTGAAGTTAAAAAACGTCCACTTTTCGACCCGCTAATTGTTCACTTCGCGAAGAAAGCCGACATAAAGAAATATGTCAAAGATGTTCCACCACTCGCTGAAAAACTGATGGACGCTTTCTGGCCAGGACCATTGACTATTCTACTACCAAAAAGAAAGAACATTCCTGACCTTGTCACCTCTGGCCTTTCCGAAGTTGGGGTTCGTGTTCCAAACCATGAATCTACCCTCTTGCTTTTGAATACACTCCCCTTTCCATTGGCCGCACCCAGCGCGAATCCGTTCGGATACATTAGTCCCACTTCAGCGCTTCACGTAGAAAAACAGCTTGGCCACGACATACCATACATATTGGATGGCGACGCTACCGAGGTAGGTGTTGAATCTACCGTAATTCGGGTTACTGAGAGTAACATTCACATTTTAAGAGCCGGTGGAATTACAGCGGAGATGTTAGCGCCTTATTCAAGCCACATTACCTTCGAGGAGCAATCCAATTCAGCACCTGCCTCACC
>Ga0255128_1000581_pt1 | contig 16930 bp, 9 predicted proteins | sample Law_Miss_RepC_8d_FD_188562 | JGI IMG/M metagenome (GOLD analysis project Ga0255128, IMG submission 188562) | Freshwater microbial communities from St. Lawrence River, New York, United States - Law_Miss_RepC_8d | ecosystem: Environmental > Aquatic > Freshwater > River | place: USA: New York... | reverse complement strand
ATTCATATCGATCGCGTTGGAAGGTAGGGGAAGGCGGGCCGGGAGCCCCACCCTACGTTTGGATTACCACTTTAGGTTGTTTGCTTGGGCCACTAAAACTTTGGGAGATCCCTAATTTTATTGGGGCGAATCTCACCCGGGCCTTTTGAACTAGCCTATGCTTAAGATTCCCGTATCGACTCGTAATACCTCCCTCCGTTGCGTACGGTCGATTTCGACATTGACCGGAAGGATGTCTGATCGGTAAACGTCGAAGTTAACCATGAATTTCCAAGCTTCCTCGGGACGATTGAAAGGGGCTACTAAGAGAAACCAGGAGTGTATGGCTGTGCCCTTAATTTCCTCTCTAAAACTTCGACTCCCGCTTCTACTCGCTTCGTTCATTTTGCTTGGGCTGTTGCGATGGAGCATTATTGCTAACGCACAAGAACCTGCCGAAGAGTCCTTTACCCAAGAGCAACTGGACTTCTTTGAGAATCGTATTCGACCGATCCTCGTCGAACACTGCTACGAATGCCACAGCGAGGATTCGAAATCTATCCAAGCGAAACTTCGGCTCGATGGTCGAGAGTTTGCAATACAAGGTGGCGATTCAGGAGCGGCGCTTGTTCCAAGCAAACCGCATGAGAGCCTCTTGATCGCTGCGGTCTCCTGGAAGGGAATCGAAATGCCTCCGGATCGCAAATTAAAGGACGAGCAGATAACCGACCTTGTTCGATGGGTAGAAATGGGTGTTCCATGGCCGGGGGATTTGAGCGCCGGCAACTCCAACAACAAATCCTCCGAATACGATTGGTCGAAATGGCGATCGGAACACTGGGCCTTTCAACCTATCTCCACCCCTGAACCACCAAGTCTTGATGATACGTCATGGTGTAAATCCCCTATCGACCAGTTCGTTTTAAGCGAACTCGTGGCGAACGGACTTCAACCTTCACCCAGCGCGGACCCCCGTACGTTGATCCGGCGAATCCGCTTCGATTTAGTTGGCTTGCCTCCATCGATTGATGAAGTCCGCGCTTTCGAAGAAGCATATCTCAGTAATCCCACCCAAGCCGTCTCGGACTACGTCGAGAAATTACTCGCTTCCAAGCACTATGCAGAGCGTTGGGCAAGGCACTGGCTTGACGTGGCTCGCTACAGCGACGGCTTTGGTGGATTCCTCGACAACGCTTCCTACGAAAACGCTTGGCGATACCGCGATTGGGTGACCGACGCGTTCGATCAAGACATGCCGTTCGCAGATTTTTTAAGACTTCAAATCGCAGGCGATATTGTCGGCGATAAATCTTCGGCGATCGCTACTGGGTTTCTCGCTTTAGGACCGAACTATATCAGCGACGGGGGAGACCCTGACAGTACAGCTCAAGCCAAGGCGGAGACCCTTTCCGATCGGATCGATACGCTCAGTCAAGGTCTGCTCGGTTTGACAGTCGCATGCGCCCGTTGTCACGATCACAAGTTCGATCCGATTCCTCAAGAAGACTACTATTCGCTCGCAGGGATTTTCAACAACTGCGCAACTGAGGATATTCCATTGGTTACCAATGAGGTTGTCGAAGCATTCAACCAACATCAAGCGATGATGCAGATGCAAGAGAAGATGCTCGGTTCTCTGCGCAATGAACTTCAGAAAGTCTCAGAGGCGAATGGAGCGGCGGAACTTGGTTCGGATGAAAAGAAGAAGGAGCTTCAAACGCTCATCGATAACGGTCAGGCCAAGTTAGAGGAGCTCAAGAAATCAGCACCGCCGATGTTTGCTAAAACGCATGCGCTGCGTGACAAAGGAAGTGCGGATATGGCACTTGCGATTCGTGGTAATCTCCTTAAACCAGGGCCGATCGCACCCAGACGCTTCCTGCGAATTATCGCTGGTGACGATCGAGTTAACTTCGCGAAAGGGAGTGGACGCCTGGAGCTTGCCGAAGCGATCGCGGATCCAGCAAATCCGCTTGCTGCTCGCGTCTTTGTGAATCGTGTTTGGATGCATCATTTCGGACAAGCCTTAGTCCGCACACCGAACAATTTTGGAGCTTTAGGAGAGAAGCCAAGTCATCCGGAGTTGCTCGATTGGCTAGCTCGCCGTTTGCTTGATAGTGGTTCCATGAAAGACCTTCATCGAGCGATTCTCAACTCTGCGACTTATCAGATGTCCAGCAGGCAGGATTCGGAGAATTATGCCAAGGATGGAGATAATCGATGGATTTGGCGGATGAATCCCAGGCGAATGGATGCTGAAGTGTGGCGGGACTCGCTCCTGGATGTTTGCGGAGAGTTAGACCTAACGGTCGGAGGTCCACCGACCGAGAACATCGAAAGCCGTCGTCGGACCCTCTACTTTAAAGTAAGCCGCAATGGAGACGCCTTTGCAACGGATGAGTTCTTGCGACTTTTCGACTTCCCACTGATGCGTTCGTCCGTGGCTCAGCGACCATCGAGCATCGTACCGCAACAGTATTTGTTTCTGCTCAATAGTCCGTTCATTCAGCAACGTGCAAAATCTTTCGCTGAGAGAATGATGAAAGAATCCAACGAGGATTCGGTACGTGTCGAGCGAGCTTATCAGATCCTGTACCAGCGTTCTGCGAGCGAGAAGGAACTTGCGATCGGACTAGAGTTTCTCGGTACAGGCTTGTCTGCGGAGGGGCTTGGCGACCAGACAAGCGACCGGCAAGTTGAGAGGTTGGCTCGATGGGAGCAATACAGCCAAGCATTGCTCGGTTCGAACGAGTTTATGTATTTACCGTAGTTCGGTGGTTCGATTCAAATCGTGTTAGAATTGTAGTCTTAGCCGCAGCCAAACCACTTCATTAGAGGGCAGCCAGATGTTTCCAAGGTATCCTACAAGTAGGCGAGAGATGCTCAGCCGTATAGGAGCGGGCTTTGGGACTTTGGGTCTGGCGAGTGTTCTTGCCGATCAAAATCTCCTGGCTGATCCAGTGCGTGCTGTGCCCCATTTTGCGCCCAAGGCAAAACGTGTGATACAGCTTTTTATGCCTGGAGGGCCTTCGCAGGTCGATACGTTCGACTACAAGCCGGCGATTACCGAGCATGCGGGTAAGCGTCCGGAATCGGTCGATCGCAAGTCTCTGCGAAACACTAAGAATGGATTGATGCCGAGTCCCTTTGGATTCAAGCAATACGGTCAGTGTGGAAAGTGGGTCAGCGATATCTTCCCCAAGGTCGCCGAGTGCGTCGATGACATCTGCTTTATCCACTCGATGCATACCGACATCCCTGAGCATGCCGGGGCAATCCTTATGATGAATCTTGGTAGCTTGCAACCCAATCGACCTAGTCTCGGTTCTTGGCTCGTCTATGGGCTTGGTTCTGAGAATGAGGATCTCCCGGGTTTCATCGCGATGAGTCCGCATGCACAGCCCCGTGGGACATTAGCTAATTGGGGTAATTCCTTTTTGCCGGGTGCTTATGCTGGTACTTATATCAACATTCATCAGATGCGCGTCGAGAGCGTGCTGAAGAATCTCAAGAACTCGAAGTGGAACCCGGATCAGCAGCGGCAACAAGTCGAGTTGCTTGAACGTCTCAATCGACTGCATATCGAGCAACAGCCCGATCCACAACTTGAGACGAGCCTGAAGACGATGGAGATGGCTTTTCGAATGCAGATGGCGGTACCGGAAGCGTTTGATACTCAGCAGGAGACCGCCGCGACTCTGGAAATGTATGGTCCGAGCGAGTACGCCAAAGGTTGTTTACTAGCTCGTCGATTGATCGAGAGGGGCGTGCGTTGCGTCCAATTATCGCATTCGATCGACGGCTACGATATCGCATGGGATACCGGGCATGACGACATCGCAGGTGGGCACAAACGACTCGCGGAAGCTTGCGATCAAGGGATTGCGGCGCTCCTGATGGATCTCAAGCAACGTGGATTGCTCGACGAGACCCTCGTTATATGGGGTGGTGAATTCGGCCGAGCTCCCACGTCTGAAGGGCAGAAAGGCAGAGACCATGACCATTATGGGTTTACGGTATGGATGGCCGGTGGTGGCGTGCGAGGTGGCATGAGCTTCGGAGCAACCGATGAGTTCGGATTATCCGCCATCGAGAACCGGGTTCATGTCCATGACTTGCATGCGACCATATTGCATTTGATGGGTATCGATCACGAACGGTTGACTTATCGACACAGCGGTCGCGATTATCGGCTTACGGATGTATCCGGCAAAGTCGTGCGTGGAATATTGGCTTGATGAAGATAAACCTTACGGGGTGCTAGTCTTGTGGATGGCTTTGATCCAAAAGTTGCGAAACTGAACTTGATTGTGATGGCCTTGAAGTTTGATCGGCATCGATTCAGGGCCTTCCTTTTTTCCTGCTCCTGTGTGGCGGGGTAATGAGAAATCATCATGGATCAAGGATTGGTTTTGATAGACAGTGATCCGTGCATTCTCCGACTTGCGTCCATCCTTGAACCGCGCCGCACGAAAAGCGACATCAAAAGATTGCCATTGACCAGCTGGAAAGCAAGCCATCTGATCTGGTTTCTTCATGCCGTAGATACAGCCACAATCGGTTCTTGAGTACTTCTCGAAGGGGACTTTGAAGGAGTTGAGAATCTGTAATTCATAGCGAAGTTGTAGGTACAGACCGGAATTACCGTTGCGTTCGTGTTCGACATCACCAGCTTCATTGACGTTGAATTCGATGTGCATCACAAAGTCTTCATAGCTCTCAGGGGTCAGGACGCTATCCCATTTTGGTGAAGCGGTAAGGACTCCGTCGGCAAACGTCCATTGCGACGCGATTTTGGGGTTCTCTGGGATGAGTAACGATCCGTCCGGTCCGATTAGTTGTTGAGCGTCGGATGGAGTTTGGAAATCAATCCACTCGCGGGTCGATTCGGCAGATGAAGCAGGAGGAATCTGATGGGCTTCACTCTCCACAAAGTCTTCCGTCGAATCATCGGCACAAAGAGAGACGGAAGCTTGAGTCGCAAACATCATGCACCCGAGTGCCATGGCCCAACGCTTGGTAACTTGCAAATAGGATCGTTGGATCATTTGTTTGTCGAGCTCTGGTGAGTCGGATTTGAGATGTCCACTGTGGGATGCCCACTGTCGGATGTTGGATATGGAATAAGGAGGTGGGCGGCCAACTTATTCTAATCGCAATTCTAATCATTCCGCTTGGTTCCCGCATCGGATACTCACAATGGAAGCGGAGCGGCGCGAGGCCAGTCCAATTCAAGCGGAGCGGCGCAAGCCGCCCGGTGTTTGGAGTACACGGCCAAAAACCGCTGGCTAGCGCCTTTGCGGCTAATTGGGACGCGGCTAACATCTTGAAGTCCAACCGAACGTCGAACCGTATAGCCTTTAAGATGTTGTGGTGTTTGATTGGCATTCAGGCCATATCGATTTAGTTACGGTATCACCGGGCCGCGATCGCGGCTCCGCTAAAGTTGCACAATGGAAGCGGTGTGGCGCAAGCCGCCCGGTGTTTGGAGTACAGGGCCAAAACCGCTGGCTAGCGCCTTTGCGGCTAATTGGGACGCGGGTAACATCTTGAAGTCCAACCGAACGGCGAACCGTATAGCCTTTAAGATGTTGTGGTGTTTGATTGGCATTCAGGCCATATCGATTTAGTTACGGTATCACCCGGCTGCTCGCGCAGCTCCGCTAAAGTTGCATAATGGAAGCGGAGCGGCGCAAGCCGCCCGGTGTTTGGAGTACACGGCCAAAAACCGCTGGCTAGCGCCTTTGCGGCTAATTGGGACGCGGCTAACATCTTGAAGTCCAACCGAACGGCGAACCGTATAGCCTTTACGACGTTGTGGTGTTTGATTGGCATTCAGGCCATATCGATTTAGTTACGGTATCACCGGGCTGCTCGCGCAGCACCGCTAAAGTCGAACCACCGGGCCGCTTGCGCGGCTCCGCTAAAATCGAACCACCGGGCTGCTCGCGCAGCACAGCTTGAATTACCGGACTGCTTGCTACCCCTATACCGATGAGGGAGCCGGTAAGGTGCGCCAACGCCACCGGGGTAAAGGTGCTTTTGTCTGCGAAAAGGACGTCATGGGTAATCGTCTCGTAGAGGATCTTCAAGAACATGGCTGCAAGAAGTAGTCCGTAAACCATGACACCTTGATAGTCGTTCTTGAGGATCGACTCGCGTAAACGGCATGTTCCAAGCAGAGCAAAGAGAGCTGTATCAATGCCGCTAAGACCTCGATAGGATCCGAGTTCAGGGCAGGCGATCTGTATCGCGAGGGGAATGAAAGGCGCGCTGAGCAAGAGGACTGCAATGAATGCTTTGCGATCAGATAATTCGCAAAGTCTTCCAACAATATAGAACATCAAAAGATCCCAAAAGAGATGGCTTGCAGACCAGTGCAGCCAATTGCAGCTAACTACACCATGGGCGTTGCTCAAGGATATATCCGCGAATTGAAACTCAAAGAAATTCCCAAGTCCAGGGAACACGAATGGAACGATTGCCAAGAGGCTAAGCAGCAGGACAATCGGCGTTTCGCATAAGTGTTCCCAGATGGACTTGAGTGAATTCATAGCTTTCATTTTCGGATCTATCAAGTTGCTTGAGAATTACTTCACGGAGTCAGCTTCATCGCTAGGAGTCTCGCTGACACGACGGCGGCGAGCGGCCAAAGCCGATGCGCCAGCCATCCCCAGAGCAACTGCGCATGTCAGCGGGTCAATGGCACCGCCACCCCCTCCACCACCAGAATTTCCACTTCTAGAACTCCGAGCATTGCTTGAGCTCGGCAGAGTGTTGTTTGCTCCGTCGAAGCCGCTGTTACTGTTCGAAGCGTTTGAAAAGCCATTGTTGCTATCTGAAGCGGAACGCGGACTGGGTTCGGCAAACGAAGGTGAAGTTTGTTGACTTGTTGGTAGGAACAGATCCGAGGGACGGCTACCCGCTACGTTATTCTCGGCAGTAGGGCTGGCGGATTGGATCTGTGTCGGATCGGCAGTTGGACTTGTCGATTCGCTCGAATTCGAAGGGGAGTTATTCTTGTTAGGCCCGATTGCTGCAAGGGATTGTTCTCGAAGATTTTCGAGTTGGATTCGCAGCCGACTGCGAGCTGAATCATCTCGTTGTACACGCGTTGCGTTTCGGCGTTGGATCGACCATCGCTTGTATTCCGCATCGTTTTCCAAGACGATGAACGAGGCGTATTCGCTGACGATCGAGTAGCCTTCGCACAAGCGAACGATTTCGCTTTCTTTCTCGGTTGCGTTTCCTTTTTCGCGCATTTCGTTCATCAGTTGTTGCACTCGGCAGTAAGCCCACATGCGTTCAATTTCTGGGTTCTCGTCGCTAGCTTTTGGCAACGACACATCAATGGTTTGCTCAAAGGGTTTGCCGAGGACTTCTCCGCTGACGCTTACTTGGGAAACACCTCCTTGTTTGTATCGACCGATCATTCGCAAGGGTGCCCCATAGAATAGATCGGGCAGCGCACCCGGAAGAACATCGAATGTCTCAACGCCGTTGAACGTAATCCGAACATTGGTTGCGACAGGCCGCATGAGTTTTCTCCGGAAAGCTTGCGATTGACGTTTGAAATCGTCTTGTAGGGAGACGAAAGCCGCCAAGCCACCGGCACGTTCAGCAAGTTGCTTTAAGAGCGGTCGATTGACTTCGTTACCAATGCCGATGCAGAAAACTCGGGTCGATGGAGGGGCATTCCCAATAAGTCCGATCAATTCGGCTTGCTCATTTTGTTGAGTCATTCCATCGGAGAGGATAACTACGTTCAATGGTCGATCGGCGTCTTTGTACTTGTATGCCGTCGTGATTGCCGGACGCAGCACTGTTCCTCCCACGGCACGTTGATCCTTGAGAAAATCGCCGGCGGATTGTTTTGCGGAATCGGTGGCCGCTTGGAGGCCTTGAAAGTGTAGCTTTGGAGCGTTGTTGAATGCGATAGCTTCGAATCGATCTTCGGATCCAAGTTCACCGATGAACGCATCGACGACGTTTGTCGCAAGCCTGAGTTTGCCTTGGTCTGCCATACTCCCAGAGACATCCACGACGAAAACGTAGTCCATTCCAGCACCGTATTCTTCAAGCTCTTTGCCTGCGGTCATGGTAAGGAGAAAATACCCGTCTTCATCACCTTGCTTGTTTGCAATCAGATCGATTCCGGTGCGAGGTCTCTCGGTATCGAAGGCGATCACGACATCACGGCTAAGGTCACCGGCGGTGAGTTCCATATTCGCACGTGAGTAATTGTCGTTGTGTGCATTGATCACGAAGTCTTGAGGATGTGAGGTGCTGTAGACTTTAGTAATCGGTATCTGGCTCTTGATATCCATCGTCATCGAGAACCGACCGGTGGTTTTTTCGTTCACTGCTGCTCGGGTTGTGGTTGCCAGTGGATATACGTAAGTAGCATTGTTGTGATCAAAGTCGAGTTGTTGGTAGTAGACGATTTTGATGTGCTGTTCGGCTTTAGGTTGTATCGGGAAGACTCGCAATTCGAACGTCTTGTAGTCGACTTGTTCCAGTAGACCCGGATCGCGTTTAGTGGTTTTATAACTCTCATAGATTTGCCGAGCTCGTTTCTTCTCGACTACTTCACCTACCATCTCCTGACCGTTGATGATCATTGTGAAGTTGCTTACGCTCGCTCCGTTTGGAACTGGGAATGTGTAGAGAGCTTCGACGATACGATTCTCGGTATTGAGGAAGACTTGATTGATCTCGGTGACGGCAACTCCGTTGTTGATGACCACGGAGATATCTTGTTGTTTGATTTCCAAGAGACCTCCGAATCCACCGTCGGCGATAAGCAGCCCACCGGCCTTGGCCGAGTTGCTATGACTTGCAGGCCCATCCCCCATAAATGCCGGCGCGAGCATACTTGCTATCGCTACCGCACACGACGTAATCCAACTTCTAGCTTTCATGATCGCTTCTCCATCGAGACATTCTCAAACCTCTATGCGCTTGGCAACGTGCCAAAGCAAGAACCGGAAAGGCGAAACTCTATAAGGCAATCCGTGTGCCAAACTTAGGGACGTTCTTTAAGTTGTTTATTAGAAAGGTTTTGCGGAGATTTGAGCGCGTCGCTTCTGTTTGCGTGTAAGATAGATATGTACATGAAATGTACTTGGTATGGGCATTTGATGAACGCCTTTTAGCTAGGATTGTCGACTATGAAATCGTTGACCAAGACTGAACAGCGCGCGGTCCGAGCGATCTGCGAATTGAATTACACCAATCCCTTTACGGCTAAGCGTTTGGAGTTAGAGCAAGTTGCGCTCGGCGGTGAATTCGAGACTGAGGAGATTGGTTTCTGGAGTCACATCGATCCGCGGAATCCCACCAAGCGAAAGAATCTGGTGAAGGTTGTAGCGAAGTCCAAGTTGCTTTTAACGAAGTTAAGAGGCGATATTCTTGGAGGAGAGCAGTTGGACCCGGAGCATGTCCAGTTGTATGCTGACCTTGCTTACTTTGTTTTATTCGATGAGCTATTGGGTTACTGGGAGTACCCGCGTGAGCTTCATACAGATCGCGTTATTACATCGACACAGCGAGCGACAGCGGAAACATGGAAACGATATTCGGAGCAGTTTGATTATTGGCTTAAAATTCCTGGATTCAGTCATGTGTCGGATCGGGAGAAGTGCCATTTGTTTGCCATTTTTCATCAGGTCTACCGAGCATTTTTTGCGATCTTCAATTGCGTTGTGGGGAAATCCAAGCCGGCGGCGGAATTGCGTTCACGCATTTGGGAATCCATTTTCACGGTCAACATGCGGCGCTATCGAGATTGCTTGTACCAACACCTTTCTCAAGTGACAACGCTTGTGACAGGCCCTAGCGGAAGCGGTAAGGAGTTGGTATCTCGGGCGATCGGATTGTCGGGTTACATTCCCTTTGATCGCGCATCGGTGGAATTCCGCAGTGACTTTGTCAGCAGCTACAGGGCAGTCAACATTGCCGCTTTCTCGTCAAGCTTGGTCGAGTCAGAGCTCTTCGGGCATGCAAAGGGAGCTTTTACAGGCGCGGTATCAAGCCGCGCTGGGTGGTTAGAGGTCTGCGGTAAAGATGGTTCGATCTTGTTGGATGAAATCGGCGAATTAGAAATGCCAACGCAGGTCAAGTTACTGCGAGTGTTGCAGAACCGTGAATTCCAAAGGTCGGGGGAATCCAAGACGCGTAAGTTTGAGGGAAAGCTCATCGCCGCTACCAACCGCGACTTGAAAGAGGAGATCGCGAAACACCATTTCCGAGAGGACCTGTATTATCGACTGTGTGCCGATGTCATCGAAACACCGAGTTTACATGCACAAGTGAAAGACAATCCTGACGTATTTGAAAACTTGGTTGGATTCATCGTGCAGAGGATGGTGCCCGAAGTTCAAGAGGAGTTGACTTCGGAAATCGTTCATTGGCTTGAGCGAAACTTACCGGCCGATTACACCTGGCCCGGTAACTTCAGAGAGCTTGAGCAATGTGTTCGGAACCTGATGATTCACGGTGATTATCATTTCAAAACCGACAACGAAGCGAAAACACCAGCAAGCGGAGAATCGAGTCATAAAGCGAATCCGGAGATCACCAAGCTCATGCAGCAGATCTCGAATCTTGCGCTTACTGCCGATGAACTTACGTCTGCTTATTGCAGAATTGCCTACAAGCAAACTCGCAGCTTTGAGAAAGCGGCGAAGCTCTTGCAGTTAGACCGCCGTACGGTTCGAAGAAAATCCGACACCACGGATTGATTTGCCAAGTCATTGTGTACCATACTACACCTCAAGCATTTGAAATACACCTCGTCCCTCGCGTTTGTTCTCTGGCTTGCCGCTCGAACTCGCGAGCTCTTCACGTCAACAATCGATCCGTAAATTCCCGGAACACTACCCATGTCCGTTCAATTCCGCTGTCCTTGTGGTGCATCGCTGCGTTCGAATGAGTCGCTTGCGGGCAAAAAAGTCAAATGCCCGAAATGTGGTAAGCAATTACAGATCAAACAAAGTTCCAGCGAATCCGTTCCGGCCCAATCGACCGGGCCAACAAGCAAACCGATCTCCGAACCAGTTGGTCGTCAGGAGCAGTCCGATTGGGAATCCACGCCAAGCTCATTCCCTGCAAGTTCTTTCCCTGCAAGTTCTTTTCCGGCGAATACGTTCCCGGCGTCGAACCCGAGTCGAAGTGCGATTCATCCGAAGAATTCTTTTAGTAAATCTTCGAGCAAACCGAATTGGCTATGGATCGCGCTTCCGGTCGGTGCTCTCGCGCTCGTTGGAGGAATCGTCGTCGCAGTCACCATGAATCGCAATTCTACGATCGAGGGAGCGTTTCGCGCTTCGCAGCCCGACACCCCATCTACTTCCTCTCCTGCTCCCACATCCTTGACAAGTACCGCTTCAGGTGAGAATTCCGGAACGGCTGGGAGTATTGGGAGTTCCAACGCTTCTGCGAATACGTCGACCTCGGGTGCGATCTCAGGGGCTGTTGGTCCAGAAGTTTCTAAAATCGATAACCCTACGAATAAGCTTGCTGAAGAGTTCGCAAGTTACGGTAGGCAAGGTAGCGCAAGCTTGGCATTGGGCATGATTGCAATCGAGGACTTCGAAAAGCGACTCAAGGATGGTCCAACGGCATCTTGGGAAGCGATCATCAAGAAACTTGAGCCTCCGGAAGTGATGAATCATCTTAAGAGTAAGAGTCTTGAGAGCACACCGCTCGACGAGGGGTTTCGGCATTGGCGCGTTCTCGGTGAGACCGTCTTTCAAAATCAACCTGCGGTCTTAGTCAGGTATTATTCCGATCCGGAGTACCCTCATCAACTGACAGGAAGCTCACAGAAACTTCAAAACATCACAAAAGTTATGAGCCTCGAAGAATTCAAGCAGGCCGCTTCGGACCTAGTTCTATACAACGCTAGAAATCGCGATAGAGCACCAGCTCCGAGCACCCCGGATACACTCGGGTTCCTCCCCCCTAGGTTTGGTTACTTGATGCTAATCCTTGAGAGCAATTCTGATAAACCTCGAATCGTCGATGTCGTCAACGTGCTTGGACAGGTCCCGATGAGTCAGATTGCTGGTTCGATTTTCTTAGACAACTGGCAAGTCGTGGAGATTGGAATCGGATCCGAGAGCGAATTCAGAAAGCGGCTAGAGAAAGCGAACGCGGTAGGGAGAAAAGCGTTCAGTATCTATGGAACCGTGCCCAAGACACCAGATCTTTCGACGGGATTTGAAATCGTATCAACCCCTGGTCTATGGTTTCGTCCACCGGAGAATGTAAGCCCGGACTTCCGAGAGCAAGTCAACAAATCAGTGACCGAATGGGTTTCCAAGCAAGAACCGAGCCGAACAAAATCGCTTGCGGGAATTGCCAATGCCCTCGATCAATCCTCAAGCGATACCGCCAGCCTGATCGCCGAGTTTCACAAACAGTATCCGGGGGATCCCGGTGCCGACTTGGCCGTGATCTCGTTCGCGATGACTTCCATTGAGCCGCGAATGCCCGAAGCCCTTCTGCCTGTGATCGATCAATCCGCTGAGACGCTGCACAAGACCTTTCATGATGCGTTCATGCTCTATGTGCGTGGATTGGTTCATGAAGTCAAAGGGGATCAAGCAGCATCGAGCAAGTTCATGCAACAAGCCAATCAAAGTGGCTTCGTCGCGATGAGAATGCTCAGGAAACCTTTTGAAAAGGCAATTGAAGATGCCGATAAAGATGGAGCGATTGCTGCATTGAAACAAATCGGTGCATACTGGTCCAAGGGAGACTTGGATAAGTCCTCGAATGCCGAGGGACAATTCAGCCACCTTTGGGATATCGCAAAGGATAAAGCAAATCAGGTCAACGGTGATTTAGTGCAGAGGGATGCCATCAGCGGTGGGCTTGGACGTCGTAATCCGGGAAACAATCCTGAATCGGCGCCGCTTGGCAGTATGGCTCCACGCGGAATGCAACCGGGGGGCTCACGCGGTGGTGGAGACCCGTCTGTACCGCCACAGTCAGCTTCCGGCCCAATCCGCAGAGAACCTGGTTTTGCTGGTGGGCCCGGTGCTGCTGGTGGGACCGGTGGCCCCGGTGGACCAAGTGCTCCTGGTGGTGGATTTGGTGGTAGACCTGGCCCTTTCGGTGGTAACCCCCCAGGACCATCCACACCGGGCGCAAATGTTCAATTCGTTCTGCAGTCCAAGTCACCTATGGATCCTAATGCAATCCTTGGGAAGCTCAAAGAGAAGCTTCGTGCGGGCAATTTCCAAATGTCTACTTCTGGAAACAACGCCACGATTACCCTTGGATTCGCAGGTCCGCTTGAAGAAGCCGTCAAGGCGGTGGATTTCGGCAAAGTGATCAAGCAGGACCAAGCAACTCGCACGATCACAGTAGAACTACCCTAGTTGGGTCATTAGGCAACAGGAGCGTGCTCGCGAGTCATTGGAAAGGAAGTCATCGTCGGCTAGGGGGTCAGATTCTTTAAACGCAAATCTGATTCCCATCTAGCGGCATCGTCCTCTCGGTGCGCACCTCGCATGGCTGCGATACCCAGAGCCAATTGGGTCTTAGCGTTCGGCAACAGGTTCGCAGTATCGGTGGGGACCGCCGCTAACTCTTGAGCGGATCGAACTGCTCGCTGAAAACACTGTTCGACGTCGATCCATGGAACGTCTGGAAGTTGCAATTCGAACATATGCATTTCCAGTTCAACCCTTTGGTAGCTGATCTCAGGTACGCGTCCCCTTATCGAGTTCGCACGATCGCAATCTTCTAAAGCCATCCGATACTTCTCAATTGCAGTCTCTTTGTTGCCGATTTTTTCATAAAGATGTCCTGCTGAGTGGTGTGCAATAATCAGAAAAAGCAACGTTGAATTGGCGGTGGGATATTCTTGGTAGCACTCTTCAGCGAGCTTCGTCCAAGCTTCTGTCATACGCGTTGCCTGCGCACGGTCTTCTGTACTGATCAATAAGGCTTGGAGCTTCGTAGCCGTGGCTTGATAAGCTTCTAGCAGTGCGGAGTCATTTGGAATTAGCTTAACGGATGCTCGCTCCTTCTTAAGGAGTCCCTGCAATACCTCTTTCGCTTCAGACTCTTTCTTCTCAGCAACCAATAGCCTCGCTTGTTCATATGCCAGCTGCGAACGTAGCCGAATATGCTCTATCGTTGGCTTGACCCCTCGATTTCCAATCCCAACACCTCCGGGGTTCTCCGAGATCATCCGTTCCGCAATGTCAGCATCCGCCGAAGCGTTCACTAGTTCCTGTACGGCTTGATCAACCAACAAGGCTTTCTCACGAATTACAGCCATGTTTCCGTGTACCTGTACATGCACCATCGCGTCATCATAGTTTCGTGGTTCTTCCGTTCCCAGGCTAAGGATCGCTTGCTCTTGTAGCATCTTTGCGTTGTCGAAATTACCTGCGTAGAACTCATGCATCGAGAGGGACGACAAGGCGCATGCCAACGACGAATGCACTTGACCTTTGTCGTCGTTGCGAAGTTTTTCATCTGAAAGAACCTCTCTTAGTCGTATGACGGAATCCATGAGGAAGGGTTTCGCAAGTTGATAATTACTACTTCGCATCAATAGCGTACCTTGAAGGCTGCGAAGCTTACCGATCTGAATTTGTAGGAATAATTCCGTATCTGGGGGAAGCTCCTTCGAGTTCAGCCGTTGTAACATCCAGTCGCAGGTATGGATGAAGATCGAGTTTGCAGCATCGATTTTTTTGAGACTTGATTCCATGACAGCCAACCGATGGGTCATTTCCCCGAGCCTCTTTAGGCTATTGATCGACGGAGGAAATTCCCGTTCGAGGTCCATCAAGATCGCTTGAACGATCCCTCTGGAATTTTCCATTAGGGCATCGTGCAGTGAGCTGAGATCGGAAGATCGAAAAATCTGATCATTGGAGGTGACCAAATCTTGGAAACGGATTAGTCCGTCGAAGACCAGATCTCCTCGTTTCTCCGCAAGTTGCTTACTCTTAATCGCTTCTCGTTCATTCTTCTCGGCGCGGCTTTGAGCTTGTTCAGCAACCTCCTGGGCTTTCTCAGCAGTCTGCTTTGCTTGCCGCGTTTCCTCCAGAAGTATCTCCGAATTTTTTAGTGCTGCTTGCAACTGCACAGACTGACTCGCGAGAATGTTTGCTTGGCGAGATTGGTAGAGAAGGAATAGGGTTCCCGCGACGAACGTAATAACCAGTGCGCTGGCTAGCCCTGCTGCGGTTGAGCGATTTCTGCTAGGCCAGCGAATCGCCTTTTCCCAAAAACCTTCTGGGTGCGCAGAGACCGGTTCACCAGCGATCCATTTTAAAAGATCGTCACGAAACTCTTCCGCTGTCGCATATCGTTCAGACCGATCTCTTGCCATCGCTTTGCGACAGATCGCTTCGATAGACTCGACTGCCGGCACATCAAGACTACACGTAATAGAGCTCGGATTGTTGCTGGGGGTTTTTCCTGTCAGAACGCAGTACAGCATTGCGCCAAGCGAGTAGATATCCGCTGAGCATAGAGCTTGTAACTGCGTGCCTTGCGCTAGTTCTGGTGCCGCATATCCTGGTGTCCCAATCCCTGCGGTCGCATCGGAATGAGAATCGCTAAGCGTCCCCAATCCTTCGGCTAAACTGTTCAAATCATCGTTAATACCATTTGGAGTATTCGAGCCGATTTGTCTCGCCAATCCCCAATCTGCGATCAAGGTCTCTCCATAAGGCCCAATCAAGATGTTCGACGGTTTCAAGTCTCGATGGACGATTCCGCGGTGGTGGACGTAGGCGACGGTATCAGCAACGTAGACCATCCGTCGCAAGATGTCTCTGATTTGTTCGGCTAGATTTCCTTGAGGAGGCTGGTTCTTCGAAGCTCCCGAATTGAATTGTTTGTGAAAGGCATTGATGGATTCGGCAAATACTCCGGCCCCTTGACCACTGATCAATCGCATCACGTAAAATTCGCGACCTTGGGTGTCGGTACCCTTGCCGTATACAGGGATGATTCCGGGATGTTCAAGACCCGCTGTCATTTCCGCCTCAGCGCGGAAACGTTGCGTCGCTTCTGGATTGTCTTGATGCTTCTTGCGGATCTTTTTGATCGCCACAAGTCTCTGGCATTCGAGGTCCAGTCCTCGGTAGACTTCCCCCATCCCTCCTGTTCCGATCAGCTCCAATTCAATGTATCGATCGCTTGGAAGTAACTCCTCGCCGAGAGCTCCCGATGGATCCGCTATCGAAGCATATTCTTCTTGAATTCGCTTCAGCTCGGGCAAGAGTAACTCGGATGGTATATCGTCATACCGCAACGCGAATTCCGTTGGTTCGATGGAGTCGCCGCGCTCCATGCACGACTCGTAATCGGAGCTCGCAGCGACGATTCTCCGCCATATGGAAGAAGGTAATGGGTCGCGGGAGTAGTGAATTTCTGGCTCGGATGGTTCGCTCATGTGAATAACGACTCTTCCCAAAGAATTCGGATCAATCGAATCCTTTGCAGCACATGGTTTTTTCTCCGCTTCAATCTTCTTGCTATGGCGCTTGCGGAGTGCTCTTCAAGTTTAAGCAATGCAATCTGTCGAAGCTCCCCGGTGGGGTCTTCTTGGTCGAGACGACGAAAAAGTGTCTCGATGAGATCGGCCATCTCAGCTTGTGCGTCAGGACCGCTTATCTCCATTATCAATCTGCGGCGAGACTGATCTTGAGTTACCAACTCGTTGACCGATCGCTTGAGTGTATGGCTATCACGGTGGTGGCGTCTTACCCGGTTCAATGTAGATACAAGTAGCAGTCTCCATAAATCGCGACGGTCTTCGATGTCTGGATACTTGCCGTTCATCACAGCGAGGTACACCGTGCGGAAAGTGCTTTGGGCGACATCCTCTTCATCGATAGAACGATCATCGCTTTTGATCAATTGCAGCGCTGCGAGTCTCACGACACGAGGATAGTAACGATTCCAAATCTCC